>OBEQ010782872.1_pt1 | contig 11969 bp, 9 predicted proteins | sample 1670901 | NCBI WGS metagenome assembly OBEQ01 (sample SAMEA104232315, study PRJEB22302) | groundwater metagenome | biome: forest; feature: aquifer; material: groundwater | place: USA | collected 2011-08-07 | depth 5.4 m | reverse complement strand
TTACTGAAACACAAGAACAAAGAGTGAGAAATCTAGCAGAAAATATTTACCGTCCCTGTTGCGATAATTCATCATTTTTATTCATTAGATGAAGTAAAAAACTTATTATCTCTTTTTAAACTTTTAGAGATAAGAAAAATTCGCCATCAAGATCCTAGTCATGTTGCTGATTATCCCAGAAGCAAAAGGCACACACATGATTCTATCTATGTTCTTTGCAATAAACCTTAAAGAATTACTAAAGTCCTAATTCATTAGAAATTCCCTGCATAGCCTTCAAGGCAATCCCCACAAACTCCTCCAAAGGGATATTTAATTCTTTCTCACAGGCTAAAATTTGTTCCCTGTTGGCTCCGGCAGCAAAAGCTTTTTGAGGAAACTTCTTCATTACTGAATCCACAGTAACCGAAGAAAGTTTTTTATCTGGTCTAACCAAAGCCACTGCTGTAATTAAACCTGATAACTCATCTGCAGCATACACCGAGGATTCCATCAGATTATCTCGAGAAGTTTTTATTCCGTCATGATGAGCCTTTATTCCGTTTATTATCCGATCAGACACTCCACCAACTTCTCTTAATTTTTCCTCTGTTATTAGGGTGTGTCTTTTAGGGTCTTTCTCAACTAATTCATAATCAGCATCATGTAATAACCCAACAATTGCCCATTCTTCTTCATTAAATTCTTTGTCATTTGTCCCACGATCGGAGGAAATTTGTCTTAAATAATTGCATAAAGATCTCATAATAGCTTCAACTGCCAAACCATGTTTTTGTAGATTTTTGCTATTAAGCATTTGGGTCATTAACTGATAAGCTTCATCTCTTGTCATGTCTTTTTTCTTTCTGGACGCAGTGTTGGAAATGCTATCACATCAGCAATAGACGGGGAATCAGTCATCACCATTATCCATCTATCTAAGCCTGGCCCAATACCAGAGGTTGGCGGCAGACCATATTCTAAAGCCTCCAGAAAATCCTCATCGGTTTTTTGGGCTTCCAAATTACCTTCTTTCCTTTTCTTTTTCTCTTGATCCCAAGCCTGCTTTAAAACTTGAGGGTCATTTTGTTCACTCCAATTAGTCCCCATTTCCATACCTGCTACGTATATATCAAAGCTTTCAACTAGTTTAGGATTATCTTCTTTTCTCTTTGCTAAGGGATAAAAATCTGCCGGATAATCATAGACGAAAGTAGGCTGTATTAGTTGGTCAGTACATTTTTTCTCAAAAATCTCCAGCAGTATTTCTCCATCAGTCATGTAGTCCTTAATCTCAACTCCCAGCTTTTTAGCTAACTTGGTAGCTTCCTTAAGTGTATCAATTTCATGAAAATGCACCCCAGTATATTTTTTGAATAAATCCACCAATTTTATTCTGACCCAAGGTCTTTTAAATTCTATTATCTGTCCTTGATAAGTTAATTTGGTCTTGCCAAATACCTTTTTTGTAACCACTTCAAACATCTCCTCAATTAAATTCATGTTATCCTCGTAACTGGCATAGGCTTCCATAGTTTCAAACATGGTAAATTCCGGATTGTGCATCCGATCCATGCCTTCATTGCGAAAGACGTGACCTATTTCAAAAACTTTTTCAAATCCTCCGACAATTAATCTTTTTAAATAAAGTTCATTGGCAATTCTAAGATAAAAATCACTATTCAAAGCATTATGATGAGTTTTAAATGGTTTGGCTCTACCACCTCCATAAACAGGTTGTAAAATAGGATTTTCCACCTCTATATAGCCCTTTTCCTCAACTAGGAACTTACGGATAGCATAAATAATACTAGATCTTGTTTCAATAATTTCTTTGGCCTTTGGATTCATTAACAGATCTAGGTAGCGTTTTCTATATCTTTCTTCAATATCTTTTAATCCATACCACTGGCTGGGAAGAGGACGTAGAGATTTTGTGAGAATTTGAAAATCGCTAACATTAACAGTAATCTCTCCGGATTGAGTTTTAATTACTTCTCCTGATCCTTCGATAAAATCTCCTAAATCAAGATTAGGTAAAATTTCATATTGCTCACCTTTTAGAAAACCTTCCCTAAAAAGTAATTGAATTTTGCCTGATTCGTCTTCTAAGTCTACAAAGGTAATTTTGCCATGAGGACGAAGAGAACGGATTCTTCCCGCAACGACCACCTTTTTGCCCATCATTTTTCGGGCCACCTCTATTAAATGTTTACGGTTGCTTTTGGAAGGATAGGGATTGATCCTAAGCTTTTGAATATTTTTTAATTTCTTAAGTCGTTCTTTTTGCAGATTCTCAAGCGCCATGAGGTAAAGTATAACCGAAGCTTTAAGTTTTTAAAAGGTTATTTTCTATTATCTTCTGAATCTAGCAACGGTGATAACTGAGTCTCCTTCTTCAATATCCATTTCAAATTCTCCTTCCATTCTGTCTAAAAGATTTTCTGTTGGGGTATGACCAGGTCTAGGTCTGTAAGATTTATTAAATTCTTTTAAATCCTTTTTGCTTACAGATGTTGAACTATTTACAAAACCACTTTCATCTCTTCGGAGACTCAAGTGTGTTTCAATCATAATTTCTTGGGATACTCGATCAGAGGAATCCTGATCATAAAGTCTGTCCCAAGGATGAAATGTTCCCTCTACAAATGTAGTAGAATTGTTTATTCCTCTTTCTTTTCCAGCCTCCATTGTGGCATAGACAGGAACAGGCCCAGTATTGCGAGCTACATAATATAAGGCTTTTCTATGTGTATATCTGCCCAAGTCTATGGAATCCCTTCCCATGTGTTTAGTTCTAGCATCTTTCTCAAAAGCTCTTAAGATATGAAACTCAACTGGTACATCTCCTGCTACTTGAGTTCCAATAACCCTCATTCTTTGTGCTGAAACTCCCATCACTACTCCTCTTCTCCTAAATAGCAATACACTAGGAATTAAAGCTTCATTACGTCGATCGTCTACTTTTAAAGATCTTTCATAGGTTGCTCTAGCTGTTTCTTCCGTCCAACCCAACTCTCTCTGAGCAAACTCTACGACTATATCAGTTAAAGGATCTTTATTATTCCAAAAATCTCCTTCACTAAATGTCCAAACCTCATAAGAACCACGGCGGTTATATCTAGGTAAGAGTATACCACCCCTTAATTTTGCTACGGCATTTTCCATAGCATCTCCTTCACCTCTTGCTGGTGCTTCCGAGATAGCCATAATGCAAAGAATTATATATTATTATTTTGGAGATTGCAATCTGTTTAAGTAAGGTTTATGCAAGAGTTCGCAAGTTGCCATATTTTTGGATAAAAATTTTAGCTTCTTTTTTAGATCCGCTAGCCAGTAAATATTCTAAGATGTCAAACAAATCATGAAGCGAAACGAATATTTTCATAAAATTAGGTATTGCTAATCCTTTAAGATTCTTTATGGCATCGTTTTTAAGCATAAAATTAACAAAAATAGCTCCTCCTAAAGTGTAATTAATAATCGATTTATTTTCTTTACTCTTTTCTAAAAGAAAAAGACTTCTACATAAGTATGCTATCAGCATTGATTCTAATTGCTTATTGGTTATTCTATCCTTTAAAAGCAGGGTTCCAGCCATGCGGAATCCCAAAATTGTTGCAGCTAGTTCATAAAGAGCAGGAAGAAATTCTTCCAAGTTCGAGGCTTTCTTATAGTATAAATAATTATGAGCTAATTCATGAAGTGCAACGTATCTTAGACTGCCTCTTCTTAAATCCTCTAGACTAAACCCTTCTCTAAATTCCTTTGAGAAAATTTTATTAAATGCTGGAACTATTTGCTTTTCCATCCTTAAATCATTAACTTGGTTAAAGATGGTTATTTCTGAGCCATATTTCTCAACTAATTTAAGGTTCATCGGCAGATTAATTCCGACAAATTGTGTCCTGGCCATCAAACCTGCTAACAAAATCTCATCGAGAGTTTTCGCTTTAACATTTCCCATATTTTCTATATGTTCGCTGGTGGCAATTGTTTTTCTTCTCACCCCTAAGGTTATCTCTTTATAATTATTTAACCTGTTTGTTCCCTCTATATCAATCACTCCCACCCATGCCTGATAAGCCGCTTTCGCATAGAATAATTGGTTATCAAAATGTTCCATCGGCCCTATGGAAATATCTAGTACATATGGTTTTGTTCTTAACTGAGCTATGGTAGCCTGATCGTAGGTTCCATTCAAAAGCGCCTTAGCCTGAATTGTAAGTACTTTTCCAAATTCTTTATTGTTAGTTAATTTGCTAGCTTTAAAAAGTATCTCTGCAATTGGTTTTAGCAGTTTGGCATATTTAATATGGTAAGGAGTTACCACAATTTTCCCTTTGATTTTTTCTACTACAGTATAGGGTGATCTGACAGAAGCATTCTCTCTACCAGCTTTTTCAATTTCTTCTTTGCTTAACCAATGCTTCGCTTCGTTTTCTTGCTCCAAGTATACAGGCGCTATTAACTTTCCTGCTTCTACTAAAAGATCTAAAACTTCTCTTTCATTTGTAGAAAGCTTAGGCAGTTCTGGTTTGAATAATATTAAGGGTTTATCCATTATTTTATCTCCAAGACCTTACACTTATACCGTACTATTGGTGTGGTTACTTCAACCTCTTCCCCTTTTTTGGCACCGAGCAATGACACTCCCAAAGGTGATTCATTGGAAATTCTTTTTTTAGATGGGTCTGCTTCAACTCTACCGACAATGGTAAACTCATCAATTCCATCATCCATTTCAATCTTGACTGTTGAACCTATGACCACAAAATCTCGGGTATGTTTTTCAGTGATAACTTTAGCACTTTTTAAAATATCCTCCAGTTCTGCAATCCGAGTCTCCATCAAAGATTGATCCTCAACCGCGCTATCATATTCAGAATTTTCAGTTAAATCCCCATACTCCCTGGCCTGACGGATTCTTTCAGCAATTTCCGCTCTTTTAACTTTTTTTAAAAATTCGAATTCTGTTTTTACTTCAGATAAACCTTTTGAGGTTAAATAAGTACTTTTTAAATTTCTTACTAATACTTTTGTCTTTGTCATGACTTTGCGCCGATTCTATGCTAAATTACCCACAAAGTCAATTATGATGCTATAATTCTTGGGAGCCGCCATCGTCTAGTGGCCTAGGACATCGGATTCTCATTCCGAAAATCACGGGTTCAACTCCCGTTGGCGGTGCTCAATGCAAAATCGGTATTTTGAACATTAAGAATAGCTTGATACTGCAGGCTAAACTCCTGGTTTGAGTGTGTTTATTACCTTAGCCATAACTATACTCCACTTCTAGTAATTATCCATATGTAGATATAAGATCATCTTTTGATAGGTGTCAGAGGGTAAATAGGCACCTCGTACGTAGGCATAGGTCTGCTCTTACCGGCTAGGACATGGGGTGAGGCTACCATACCTACAGAATTTAGGCTCAAATTAGATATTTAAAGTTCCGTTCTTCCCTATATTACGTATAGTATATAAGAGATGCACAATAATACAGTAGAAATGATATAATCTCGACTACTCCTGCTCAACTAATACCTCTGCTCTAAACTGTCCACTATAACTAAAGTCCTGCTCAAAAATACTTACATATCTAAATAACAAATCGAATAAATACTTATGAACCTTAGAGAACTACCAACGATAACGAAAAGACAAGAAGCTTAGAAATTGAATATATAAAAAAAGGATGTTCCCCAGTAAGCTCACCACAATCAGGCCCACCACAGATTAGAGCCAGCTCAATCTAATTCTACTCCATAAAATCTAATTTGATCTTTTTGAGTTTGCGTTAAATTTTTCAATCTTTTGGGTAATACAAAAAGATTAGTTTTATCTCCGTATCTTCTAACTTCTATATATTGGTTAAGATATTGTCCTAGATCAGAGTTTAGACAATTTTCACAATAAATAAAAGTGGGAGGATTGGTTATGAAAGTTTGAATAACTTTGTCATGAATTTGAGGTATCCCAGCCATCCAAGTGTAGTAACCAAATAATTTGGGGATATGGTTGGTATCAGATTGCCAATAAACAAGCCAGGCATCGCGAGAAACAAACAAGCTATCCTGAGGTTTTTTAATAATCCTGATAATCTGTCCAACGTCAGTAAGTGTAGAATAATTTATCATGAAGTCTTTTGCTGAATCTTTTTTAATAAAAAGTTCGGATTTGGCATAGGTTAAACTTGCCCAAAGTACCAATATTACTAGAATTATGTAAATCACCTTTAATTTTTTGATAAAAAGGGCAGTAGAGATAAAGATTAAACTGGCATACCAGGGCAAAAGATGAAAGCCGACGTAATGACCCTTCCCAGGTTCAACAAAACGAATGTTAGTTAGTCCCAGCAAGAGAAAAAAAACTGCAGCTCGCAGATACTTTTTCTTTAAGATTAAATAAATTAGACTAATTATTAACAGTAGCGACAATACTTTGGTAACCAACAAAGCTGAATTGGTATCTGGGATAGTAAGAGATAATATCGGAGCAATTACGGCTTTAATAATAGTCGAAGCCCAACTTTCATTATAAGCATTATGATAATTAGGAACAGTATAGATTAAGTTGGCATAAAGATAGATTTTTAGGTATTCCGATAGTGAACTATATTTGAAAACTAATAAAATGATCGGTAAAACTCCCAAAGCTAGGTAGAAAAGAGTGAATTTTAAATGATCTCTTTGCTTATATAAAAGTAGTAAGGTAATTAAACCAAGGACAGGCCAGATTGGACCCAATAAAAAGGTTAACAAAGCTAAACATATTCCTGCCAATATCAACTCCCATCCTACCAATTTTGATTTTTTAAAACAGGTTAAGCCAATTAAAAATACCAGTGGGTAAGTAGTTAAGGTTTCAGCCAGAAATAAGTTACCTAGAAGTTGACTTTTGGTTAGTTCATAAATTAAGACAAACAAAAAGGCTGTCCAACCAAAATAGGCTGTTAAAAAGAGAGCCCAGATTGTTGACCAGATGATAATAGCTGTTCTGTGTCTATCAATCAATAAATATGTAGTATTAGGTTTAGTATATTTTTGGATTAAACCGCTTAATATATGGGTAATCGGTTGGTGATTTGTAATAATATCATCATAAAGAATTTCATTTTTAGTAAGATACCTACCGATTGCGAAATTATATTCCTCGTCTACAAATTTAAAAGAAAAAATAATATTTCTTTGAAAATATCCCATCAGAAATAAAAATAACAATATTGTTGATAATAATATCAATGTCGATTTTGAATAAAGCTTCACTTAAATCATTATATCCTTAAGTAAAAGATTAGGGTTAAGTGTATTAATAGAAATCGGGGATGGAATTCTACTCGATACTCTCAATTAAAGTCCTAATTACTTCACCTTGGCGGTACTTACTTGGGCTTGATTCTAAACTCTGGCTTTGTTACGCTAAATTCAGCATGAAAAACTCTCTGCTTATAAAATTGTCTATTACTAGTGGTCTAACCATACTCATCACCTCCATTATCACTATCTATTTAGCTCACAATTTACTAATTGCTATTGCTGTTGGGGTTTTGGCAACAATTTTTTCAATTATTTGCTTAGTAATCTTTTTAAAACCACTTAAGGATTTAATAAAAAGTGCCGAAGCATTGGGTAATGGTAATTTTAACCAAAGAGCAGATATAAGATCAGGTGATGAATTTGAGCAAGTTGGGAACTCTTTTAACCAAATGGCTGATAAACTTTCCCAGACTTTCCAAAAACTGGAAAACGATACTCAAATTGCCATCTCAGAGAAAAATAAAATGGATGAAGTTTTATCTTCACTGGTAGATGGAATTATCACTTTAGATTTTAACAAAAATATCCTTTTTTCCAACAGGGCAGCAGAAGAAATAACCGGATTTACTTCTGCCCAGCTGCAAGGCCAAAGAATAGACAACCTGATCCATTTATTCGTTGATGATGATGAAATACTGACCAAAACTTATTGTGACACAAATTTTAGAAAGGCTGCCAAATTAATTGGCAATGCAGGTAAACAAACTTCCGTTAATATAGTTTCTTCAAAAGTTAAACAATCAATTCAGACTAACTTAGATTGTATTTTAATACTGCATGATCTATCAAAAGAAGAAGAATTGGAAAAAATGAAATTGGATTTTGTCTCCATGGCCTCTCATGAACTTAGAACACCACTCACTTCAATTATCGGTTATCTGTCAGTTTTTGCGGGGGAAAATAAAGATAAATTAGCAAAAGAAGATTTGGGCTTAATCGATAAAGCACAAGTTGCTGCCAGCCAACTACTAATTCTTGTTCAAAACCTGCTTAACGTCAATAAAATTGAAAGAGAAGAAATGTCGGTTGTCCCAGAAACAATTGATTATTTACCCATTGCCTCAAAGGCATTAGAAGATTTAAAAACTCAGGCCAACCAAAAAGAGATTGTTTTGAATTTTAAATACCCGGAACAACCTTTACCTAAAGTCATCGCAGATCCAATAAGGATAGGTGAGGTTCTAACTAATCTTTTGGCTAATGCGATAAATTATACTAATCCCGGCGGAAAAATTGAGCTGACAGTCCAAGTATCTGCAGACACCTTAACCACTATAATTTCCGATACTGGTGTAGGAATTCCCAAAGACGCCATACCACATCTGTTTAACAAGTTTTTTAGAGTTTCTAGTCAAAACCAAAAAATGAGCAAAGGAACAGGTTTGGGATTATATATTAGTAAATCTATTATTGAAAAGTTAAACGGTAAAATTTGGGTAGAATCCGAACTTGACAAGGGTAGTAAATTTTGTTTTACTCTTCCTATTGCTACTATTAGTTCCGGTGTTTTAGAAAGTAATAAGTTTGTTGGCCAGGAAATTCAAGCTGGTGCATTGAATTATTAACTCCAATTAGTTAAAGTACAATAACTACCATGGATCCAAAAAATAAAAAAATTTTACTGGTTGAAGATGAAGACTTTATTAGAGAGCTATATGTCAGACAGCTAACAAAAGAAGGATTTGAGGTAAAAAGCGCTGCCGATGGCCAAACTGGCTTAACTCTTCTAAAGGCCGAACCGTTTGATCTGTTACTTTTGGATATCATGCTCCCTGGAATTAATGGTTTGCAACTCTTGCGGGAGTTCAAAACTCAAAATCCAAACTCTCCCATGCTTACCATACTGTTAACTAATTTAGGTCAGGAAGCAGTCATCAAAGAAGGATTTGAGCTGGGAGCACAAGCATATTTAATCAAGGCCTCATATACTCCTGATCAAGTTGTGATTGAAGTAAAAAATGCCCTTTTCGGCGATAAACCGGCTATTCCAACCACCTAATCATCTTAAAAAAGGCACCAGTAATAACGCCACAATATTAACCACCTTGATCATGGGGTTGATAGCAGGTCCAGCGGTATCTTTGTATGGATCTCCAACTGTGTCCCCTGTCACTGCTGCTTTGTGGGCTTCTGATCCTTTACCCCCAAACTTGCCAGACTCGATATATTTTTTAGCATTATCCCAAGCAGCACCTCCTGTAGTCATGGATACTGCCACAAATATTCCTGTGACAATCGAGCCTACCAGCATCCCTCCCAAAACTACTGGTCCTAAGATAAATCCCACTAAAATTGGGGCCAAAACCGGAATCAAAGCCGGGACCAGCATTTCTTTTTGAGCTGCCGCTGTCACTATAGCCACAGTTTTTGCATAATCTGGTTTAGCAGTACCTTCCATAATGCCTTTGATTGTTTTAAACTGGCGTCTTACTTCCTCCACTACCGCACCTCCAGCTTTTCCTACAGCCTCCATGGCAAATGAGGCAAAAAGATAGGGGAGGGCACCACCTAAAAGCAGACCAACCAAAACTTTTGGATCTGCCAGAGAAAAATTAAGCTCTCTGCCTAGCGCGGAAAATTCTTGTTGGAAGGAGGCAAATAAAACCAAAGCTGCCAAACCAGCCGAGGTTATAGCATAACCCTTGGTTACTGCCTTGGTGGTATTTCCCACCGCATCCAAAGGATCAGTCACTGCTCTTACCTTTGCAGATAAATTAGCCATCTCAGCAATTCCTCCTGCATTATCAGTAATCGGCCCAAAAGCATCGATTGTAACCACAGTTCCGGCCAAAGAAAGCATGGCTACAGCAGCAATTGCCACTCCATAAAGTCCAGCTAAGCCAAAGCTAACTAAAACAGCTGCTGAAATTAGGAGCACTGGAAAAAAAGTGGACTTCATAGAAATAGCCAGCCCGGCAATGATATTGGTGGCATGGCCTGTTTTGGAAGATGCTGCAATGTGCTGAACCGGACTATACTCTGTACCAGTATAATATTCTGTGATCCAAAAAATCGCTCCTGTTACTATTAGTCCCACCAAGCCAGACAGATAAAGATTTAAGATCGAAAAAGCTCCATTATCACCCATTAAAGCAGCTGTCACCGGATAAAAAAGTATTAAAGAGATTACTGCCGCCACCGTCAGACTTTTATACAAAGCTCCCATAATATTTTTTCCGGACAGTTTAATAATTGCACTTCCCAAAATAGAACCAAAAATGGCTACGGCCAAAAGCACTGGTGGATAAACTAAAGCTTTGGGAAAACCGGGCAAAAGTAGTTGCCCAAGCAAAATTGCCCCAATGGTTGTAACTATATAAGTTTCAAAAATATCCGCTGCCATTCCAGCATCATCCCCAACATTATCACCCACATTATCGGCAATCACTGCCGGGTTTCTGGGATCATCCTCAGGGATTCCGGCTTCAAGTTTACCTACTAAATCCGCACCGACATCTGCCCCTTTGGTAAAAATTCCTCCCCCCAGCCTGGCAAAAACGCTAATCAGCGATCCTCCAAACCCCAAACCAATCAGGGCTTTTAAATCTCCTCCTGTATACTGATAAAAACCATAGACTGCACCCAGGGCTAACCCGACCACTAAAAATCCGGTGACAGCCCCACCTTTATAAGCTAGCAAAAAGGCCCTTGATAAACCCTCTTTTGCAGCTTCCGCTACCCTAACATTAGTTCGAACAGCCACACTCATACCAATAAATCCGGCTAAAGCCGAAAGAACAGCTCCTATCAAAAACCCGACTGCCGTATTTTGGCCCAAGACGTAATATAAAATTGCTGCTAAAATTATGGCCACAGCCGCCACCACTAAGTATTGTCTTTTAAGATAGGCCGCTGCTCCCTCTTGGATGGCTGAGGCAATTTCTTGCATCCTTTCATCCCCTGCCCCTTGTCGCATAATATCAACGATTAACCACAGGCCATAAAGTAGCGCCGCTACTACACCAGCCCAGATAATTAAACTCGCATTATTTACAATAAAATCCATAAGACACTAGGTGTCAATTTACACTACCCTACTTTATTTAGTCAAGAGGAAACTATGCCAAAGCTGGCTGGGGATGCATGGGCATTCTTTTTGGTGTTTGGGTTTGTGGTGAACGCACTAAGGCCACATTTAAAACTTCATCCATATTCTTAACCCAGATAAAATTTAAGTCTTTTAAAACATAGTCTGGTATATCTTCCAAATCCTTTTGATTATCTGCTGGGGCAACTACAGTTTTAACCCCGGCCCTGTGCGCTGCCAAAACTTTTTCTTTCAAACCACCAATTTCCAAAACCCGGCCTCGCAGAGTAACCTCTCCTGTCATAGCCACGTCTTTTTTAGTAGGAATTTTGGTGAAAGCAGACACAATGGCTGTTGTCAAAGTAATTCCGGCTGATGGCCCATCTTTTGGTATTGCTCCTTCTGGAACATGTACATGGACATCAACTTTTTGGAAAAATCGCTCAGGCAGTCCTAAAGATTGCCAATGAGACCTAACATATGACATGGCTGCCTGGCCAGATTCTTTCATTACATCTCCCAGTTGGCCTGTTAAAAGTAACCCTCCTTTACCAGGCATCAAAGTTACTTCAATAAAGAGTACCTCTCCCCCCGCCTCTGTTACAGAAAGCCCAGTTGTCATCCTTACCTCTTCTTCTTTTTCC
>OBEQ010771924.1_pt1 | contig 11969 bp, 5 predicted proteins | sample 1670901 | NCBI WGS metagenome assembly OBEQ01 (sample SAMEA104232315, study PRJEB22302) | groundwater metagenome | biome: forest; feature: aquifer; material: groundwater | place: USA | collected 2011-08-07 | depth 5.4 m | reverse complement strand
GGCTTCGTGATCCCCGTCATCACCGCCTTTTTCGTCTGGCAGAAAAAAGACCAGCTTGAACTGATTCCTTTTAAAGGCTCGTGGGCCGGCGTCATCGTGACCGTGGCCGGGCTCGGTCTTTATGTCCTGGGAGAACTCAGCACGCTTTACATCATCATCGTCTACGCTTTTCTGGTAACCCTTATTGGGCTCGTTCTCGCCGTTACCGGCTGGCGCGTATTCCGGAAAATCTATATCCCGCTCTTGCTTCTCTTTTTCATGGTGCCGCTGCCGTCGTTCCTCTACACCAACCTTTCCACGACACTGCAACTGATTTCTTCCGAACTCGGCGTAGCGATTATCCGTCTGTTTGACATAAGCGTCTATCTCGAAGGGAATGTCATCGATCTCGGTTCTTACAAGTTGCAGGTTGTCGAGGCATGTAGTGGGCTGCGCTATCTGTTTCCGCTTGCGACGCTTGCTTTCATCTCGGCGTATATTTTCAAAGGTCCGCTGTGGGCGCGCAGCGTGATTTTCTTATCCAGCGCACCGATCACGGTGTTCATGAACAGCTTCAGGATCGGCATGATCGGCGTGCTCGTGGAGTATGGCGGCAAGGATATGGCTGCAGGCTTTCTGCATGATTTTGAGGGATGGGTCATTTTCATGGCCTGCATGGTCATTCTGATGGTGGAAATGTGGCTGCTGTCGAGGTTTTCCAGCGGAGGCCGCCCTATGCGCGAAGTATTTGGTCTGGATTTCCCAACCGCCTCCCCGGATGGCGCGGAGGTGCGCATACGTTCAATCCCGCAACCGTTTTGGGCGGCAGGCCTTGCGCTTGTGCTCTGCGCTGCAACCATACCCTTACTGGGCGAGCGGGTCGAGGTTACCCCCGATCGGGCCGATCTGAACGGTTTTCCACTCAACATCGAAGAGTGGCGCGGCCGAACTCAGCGTCTTGAATCCATTTACCTGGATTCACTGCAACTCGATGATTACCTGTTAGCCGATTACGTGGATGCTGCTAATCATCGCGTACTGAATCTGTATGTGGCGTATTACGCCTCGCAGCGTAAAGGGCAGTCCGCGCATTCTCCGCGTACCTGTATCCCGGGCGGCGGCTGGAAAATCTCAAGCATCACACAGCACCAGGTGAGTGGAGTGAGGTTCCTGGACCAGCCGCTCACGGTCAACCGTACGCTGATAGAAAAGGGCGAGAATAAGCAACTTGTATACTACTGGTTCCAGCAGCGCGGCAGGAATCTCACGAATGAGTATTTGGTGAAATGGTATATTTTCTGGGATGCGCTCACCCGCCGCCGCACCGACGGCGCCTTGGTGCGTTTGGTCGTACCCATTGGGCCTGGTGAAGATCTCGCACAGGCGGAAAAGCAGCTTACGGATTTTACCCGGCAGGTTATGCCGCTCCTGGATCAATATATTCCAAATTAACCCCACGCCAGCGATTATGCATCGACACCGTTATTGTCAGCCGATTTGGATATCAGGTTATCGATCAATCCTGTGCTACATATGAAGTCTTTCGACTTACCCTTATTGATAACTGAGAACGCAAAGGGATAATTAAAGTGGTTTATCTACTGGCATTGATAACCGCGATGGTTATCAGCATGATAATTATCCCCCTTGTGGCTCGCTTGGCCCCCCGAATAGGGCTGATCGACCGTCCCGACCCGCGTAAGGTACACGCGGTCCCTGTCCCGCGCGCCGGGGGGGTGGGTATTGTCCTGGGCGCGCTGGTGCCCTTGGCCATCTGGCTTCCTATTGATGACCTATCCTCCACGTACTTTTTTGGTGCCCTGATCCTTTTGTTTTTTGGGACATGGGACGATATTTCCGAGTTAGGACATTACGTCAAATTTATCGGTCAAATCATCGCTGTTGTGCCAGTTGTATATTATGGAGATCTTTACATTACACATTTCCCCTTCATGGGGCTGGAAACGATATCCGAATCCGTCGGAAAGCCATTAACCGTTTTTGCCATCATGGGCATGATCAATGCCATCAATCATTCCGACGGCCTAGATGGCCTGGCGGGTGGCATGTCCTTGTTAAGCCTGGGTTGCATGGCCTATCTGGCCTACCTGGCGGATGGCGTACCGGTGATGCTTGTGGCGCTGGCCACACTCGGCGGTGTTTTCGGGTTTCTACGATACAACACCCATCCCGCCAGGGTGTTCATGGGGGACAGTGGCAGCCAGTTCCTTGGATTCACATCCGGATTTTTAGCGGTGTTCCTCATTGAAAAAGTGAATCCCACGCTCAGTTATGCGCTTCCAGCGCTGTTCCTGGGCTTGCCCATCGCCGATATTTTGGGTGTGTTCGTGCAACGAGTCTATCATGGTATGAACTGGTTCCGTGCCACGAGGAATCATATTCATCATCGTCTTCTGCAATTAGGTTTTGACCACCATGAAGCGGTGATAGTGATCTACTCGGTCCAGATTCTTTTTATCGTCAGCGCGATTCTTTTAAGTTATGAATCTGATTTTCTAATTCTATCGATATATCTTGGCGTTTGTTTTCTTATTTTTATTCTTCTTACCGCAGCGGAACACAGAGGATGGAGGGCGCACGGTTCCAATCGTACATCCAAGCTGACATGGGTTATTCATGCCATTAAAAAACACAGGTTGTTTGTCATAGTCCCGGCGAAAATCGTGACCATTGCTATTCCATTGTTATTTTTTTTAGTCAGTCTCCTTGCAGAGAAGATTCCCGGTGATTTTGGCTTTTCCTCGGCAGTACTCGCCGCCATACTACTGTTTTTTATCATGACCGGTAATAAGAAGGATTCCATAGTAGTTCAGGCAATCCATTACGTCACAGCCGCATTTATCGTTTATCTTGAGACCAAGTTTTTTGGCCACCAAATTCCCTCTTTTAACGTCATCGAAGTGATTTATTTCGTCGTTCTTGCCATGGCAACGGGGCTTGCAATCCGATATGCCAGGGAAGTTCGTTTCAGCACCACGCCAATGGATTATCTGGTCATTTTCCTTATTTTATTTGCCGGCATTTTGTTGCATAACATGCCGGAAAAGGCCGATATCGGCGTCATGGCTGTCAAGCTCGCAGTTCTGTTTTATGGATGCGAATTAATAGTCAGTCAGATGCGAAGGAATTGGAGTCTCATGAATCTTTCCACTCTGGGCACATTGGTGATATTGACGGTAAGGGGTTGGATTTAAGGAACCTCTGAACAAGTACCCAAAAAAGCATGTGGATACGAAATTTCGCCTGCTTGAAGACCTGTCATGGCGCTGATTTAGCGCATGGTTCTTGGCCCGTTATTACAGGCGCAAACCCATCTCTTCCCGGGAAGAGATGGTTTCCCCCAATCAGTATCGTCTGTTATACTCCGCACCAAATAGACAACATGTCGACAGAAATCGTCACCCACGCAGGGAGCTGTTGACTCAAGCTGGTTGTAGCAATGAAAAGAAAGGCAGTAACAAGCATCAATGGTGAGGCGGAATCGCGCGGCAACACCAGGCGAGAAAGTGGGGCCGGAAGTTTGGCGAAGCCACACGCAAGTTCTGTCGTCAAAGGGGCGGGTATAAACAAAAGCCACTGCGCCAGTTTTTGCCTCGTTAACGAAGTCGGGCAGCCCATCTTCTGTGCCAGCGAGGAACGTTTTACCCGCCTGAAACTTCAGCGCGGGATGCCGTATCAAACATATAAATATGCCGCTCAACATTTCAATCTGAGCGAAGCCAAGCTGGCGATCGGGAGACTGGATGCCACGCGACGTCTCGCGCGGGAATTCGATTATTACCGAACGAGCAACCGTCTTGGTCGTTACACATGGCCAAAGACAGATCGGGTAGTCAATTTTGCGCAACAGGCTTACCTGAAAGCGCGCAAGAAGAATCCCACCGAAGTACGCTATTCCCTGGATACCAAGGAATTCACCGGCCGTGCATTGGATCATGGTTTTGACCATCACGGTTGCCACATGGCCTCTGCGTACTATTGCTCCGGCTTCGACGAGGCCGAGTTATTTACCGTCGACGGCCTGGGCGACAGTTTGTCCGCCACTTATGGTGTGGGCAAGGGCGAGCACATGGAGATGTTACACAAATATTTCCAGAGCGAACGAATTGAAGGTCAATCTTATGAAGTTGTTACCGCGATGCTTGGGTTCAATCCCGACAGACATCCCGGAAAAGTCACCGGATTGGCCGCATACGCTAAACCGGACAATGGTCTTATTGCGGAACTCGATGAATGGTTTGCGGAGCAATATAAGAAGGGCGCCAAGGAAAACTGGTTCTATCTGATTCACCAGCAGGGTAAAGAAGAAAAGAATATCCAGGATTTACGGAAGTTGCGTGTCACCCGGTTCGGCAAGTGGTCGCGTGAACAGATTGCTTCGGGCATCCAGTTCATGCTGGAACGCGATGTAATTGGTCTCATCCGCAGGCACGTACCCAATCCGAAGGGAAAAAATATTGCACTGGCAGGGGGATGCGTCGCCAATGTAAAACTCAATCAGCACATCAAGGATATGGGTTTTGCCAACATTTTCATCCAGCCGGCGATGGGAGATGAAGGGACCGGATTCGGCGCTGCTATTCTGGCGGCGCACGCGCAGAAGCCATTCATGCCTTACGCATTGCATGACGTGTATCTTGGCCCTGAATATTCTCGAGAAGAGATTCGCCGCGGGCTCGAGTCCGCCGGTCTTGAATACCAGGAGATTACCGGTCGAGATTGGCCGCTCGAACAGAGGCTCGCGGAGCTGCTTCATCAAGGATACATTATTGCCCGCTTTCAAGGGCGGATGGAATTCGGCCCTCGTTCCTTGGGAAACCGCTCGATCATGTATCACGCTAAGGACCCGACAGCTAATGATTGGTTAAACAAACAACTCAAGCGCTCGGAATTCATGCCATTCGCGCCGGTAACATTGTATGAGATGGCTGACAAGTGTTACAAAAATCTCGATGGCGCACGCCATCCAGCCGAGTTCATGACGATAACTTTCAACGCGACGGATGAGATGCTGGCTTCATCACCGGCATGTGTTCATGTCGACGGCACGGCACGACCGCAGCTCATCCGGGAAGAAGTGAATCCCTCTTATTACCGGACCTTGAAGTATTACCACGATTTATCCGGCATACCCTCGCTGATTAATACCAGTTTTAACATGCATGAGGAGCCGATTGTTTGTTCCGTCGGCGATGCCATCAGCGCATACCTCGCTTCTGAACTGGACGCGCTTGCCATCGGAGATTTCCTGGTAGTCAATAAAAAAAGATTGCACCGGTGATGTACGGCATTTGCTCTTCTCGATGAGCAGTATGCATAACGCTCATTGCTCCACATGGATTTTCCGGAGCGTAGTCGCTGGGTAGCTTTTCCGGCGATAGCTTTCTAACGGATAAATCGTGTCTTGCACCATTGCAATAGAGATCCACGTTCATGCAGCGGCTAATTACTAACTCAATCGAGTTGCTGGAGAATATGTACGATGAGAACACGCGTCTGTTTTCATTCTCCACCAGACTGATGCAGGGAAAATACATAAACGACTTCCAAAACCATGGTAAATACCGTTATACGGTCAACGTGATGGCCGCCATCCAGCATATCCGGCGGTCTCGCGCCACGAAGTGGGATCTTAAGGACATGCTCGATGAGTATGTGGCGCGCCACCTTCAGAACGATACTAATGTGGGAAATCGCGGACTATTGCTGGATGTCCTGACGCGCGAGAACCATCCAGCAGCAGAGCAGGTGTATCGTTGGCTGCATCCCATTCTCGATGATCGCTCGCGTGCCCTTGCGTTGCCGGTTCAGGAGACCGCCTGGGCATTGATGGGTGTGAGCAGCTACGCGCGACAAACAGGCTCCCCCGAGGCAATGGGACTTGCGCAGAAAATAATGGCGTATATCGATCGCGATCTGCTGAACCGAAATACGCTTCTGCCCAGGCACAATAACAGCCTTCGCGGAACATTTGTGTCATTCGGGGCGATCGTTTATTTCTTGATGGCTTTGCATCACTATGCCCGCCTATTTGACGATCAGGCAAGATTGGCGTTGTTCAAGAACGCGGTGGCGCGCGTGCTCCAGTTGCAGGGACCGAACGGGGAATGGCCCTGGTTCATGGATGCGGCCACCGGCCGAGTCATGGACTGGCACCAGGTTTACAGCGTTCACCAGGATGCCATGGCGATGCTGTTCCTGTTGCCGGCTCTGGACCTGGGGGTAGCGGGAACCAGCGATGCCATTGTCAAGAGTTATCGTTGGTTGTTCGGGCACAATGCTCTGGGATGCACCATGTTGCAACACAACCCATTTTTTATTTACCGTTCAATCCGGGTAAAAGGTCCTGCGGAGCAGCCCCGACGGCTGTTGCGGGCGTTGGCTCATAAGGCGCTGGGAAGGGCGAGTCGCATGCAGCCCCCCTCTGCTTTAGAGGTCAACACAGAATGCCGGTCCTATCACATTGGCTGGATAATCTATGCATGGGCGGATCGGACCGATTTTCCGGAATTTACCGACCTTCGGGTGCCGTCGTAATAGATTTGTTTGCGCGCGCGGTTAAATTCTTGTTTGGCGGAGATATGTTTTCTAAACAGAATACGGTCTCCGATAAGTCGCGATGCATCAGCGACTTATTTTCTGGCGGCCTTCGATGCTCTTTTATGCACAAGCGATATCCCATGTCTGGCGGCAGATTCGGCAACTGGAATGTTTGTATTGCGCGACTCGCGTCGGCCCATTTAAATGATCTGACGAAATGAAAGCAAGATTGGTTAAATGGTTAGCATGCCCGGAGTGTCTAGGGGCTGTCAGACTGGAAGGGATAGAGCAAGAGCAATCAACGGATGCATGTTCTTGTTTATTTCTCTGTGACACCTGTCGGCATATTTACCTGGTTTACGACGCTGTGCCGCGCATGCTTCCCTACTTTCTTGACGACTACAACAAATTTATTCAAGATAATCGGGTTGTTATGGAAAAGAATACCGGCTATTCATTCCCATCCGGCGCTGTTATTAAAGGGGAGGAGGCGACACAGCGGTCCTTCAGCAAGGAATGGGCCGAGTGCGACTACAGCGGTGTTCTATGGAACTATACCTATGAGCAATTGAAGCGGCTTTTCCTATGGGAAATCAACATGGAACCCGCGGAACTGAAGGGCAAGCTGATTTTCGACGGCGGTTGCGGTAATGGCATGTTCGGCGATTTAATTTCCGCCAATGGCGCGGAGGTTGTCGGAATGGATTTAAGCTCTGGTGTGGTATCTTCATACAAAAAATTTATCAATAACGGCAATGTCCACTTCGTGCAGGGAACGCTTTTTAAGCCGCCCTTTAAGCCAGGAACTTTCGATATCGTTTATTCGCACGGCGCCATGCACCATACTTACGACACCAGGAAGGCGTTCATGTCGATTGCGTCATTGTGCAAAAACGGCGGACGCTATTATGTTTGGTTGTATGGAGAATATACGGGCATGCTCTGGTTGTTTCATAAGGTGACGAATTTAGTCCGTTTCCTGGTGTCACGACTTCCTGCCCTGCTCCAGGACTCGGTGGTGAAATTTCTGGCAGCGATATATGGAATCGCACGCCGATTTTTTCGTCATTATGTGACAAAAAGCCCTGGCGTCGAATATAACTGGACCCAGACGCTTCATGTGGCGAGGGATCGCTTTACGCCTCTTTATGCACATATCCATGGTGCGGACGAGGTAAAACGATGGTTTGAGAAAGCTGGATTTCCGAATCCCGTGTTCAGACCGCATATGTTCGATAACCCTCGTTATGAAGGCGGTATCGCTATTTACGGTGACAAGCAGGATCACCCAGACCCGCAGATCAATTAAAATAATCGAGGCCATGCCTTGTCGTATGAGGTGCTTAGGGAGGGCGAATACCAACTCGCAGCCCATGGTAGCTTTTTTAGGGAATTGTTTATACTTTAACGTTCACGGACGCCATGTCTGGATTGAACAGGCAAGGTGTCCATCGTCTTCAGATGAGGAGTCTATTTAATGAAATCAGCAATAAACGTTGGTGCCAAAATCGCTGCTCTGCTTCTTGCTGCCGTCATGCTAGTGAACTGCGGCGGGAAAGAAGCGCGGATGGCCAAATACATGGAAAAAGCCAAGGCCTACATGGAGCAAGAGAACTATGACAAGGCCCAGATCGAACTCAAGAATGTCCTGCAGATCGATCCCAAACAGGCCGAGGCTTATTATTTGATGGGGCTGGCATTGGAACGAAGGAATAATTTGCAGCGGGCCTATGGCAACTATCTGAAAGCAGTTGAGATCAATCCGGACAATCTCCAGGCAAGAGAAAGGCTTGGACGAATTTATCTCGGGATGAAAGATGTAAAGAAGGCTGAAGAAATGATGGAAGCCATTCTTGCCAAGAAACCGGACGATCCCGCCGGCAAGACTCTGAAGGCGGCGATCCTCGCTGTCAAGGGCGATATGAAATCTGCAATCAAGCTGGCGGAGGAAGTAATTTCCGTGGACCCGGCCAACCTAGGCGCCAATGATTTACTGGCTGCGATTTACGAACTGCAGGGAAATTCGATTGGGGCCCTGCAGGTCCTTGAAAAAGCGGTTGCGAAGAACCCCAAGAATGTTCAGTTACGGGTAAAGTTGTCCAAGTATTATATGCAAATGAATAAGCTGGATAAGGCCGAAGACCAATTACTTGCCGTGGTTTCAATCGAGCCGGAGAAATATCAGCGTCGTGCCACTCTCGGGTTATTTTATTCGCAGACAAAGCAGCTCGATAAGGCGGAGAAAATCCTGCGCGAGGCCGTGCAGCAAGATCCGAAGGATAGCCAGCGGCAGCTTATCCTCGCGGATTTTCTGGCCAACCAGAGAAGCGTCGATCAAGCTGAGAAACAGCTGCTTTCGGCGATTCAGGAAAACCCGAAGGAGTATTCATTGAGATTTGGCTTGGCGAGTCTGTATGAGCAGCGCAACAAGCCGGGTATGGCCGAAGAACAGTTTCGAAAAATCATTGAAAGCGCGCAAACCGCCCCGGATGGTCTGAGAGCAAGGACTCTATTGGCCAACCTCATCTTGAGCCAGGGAAAAGACTCGGTGGAGGTTGAGAAGCTCATTGTGGAAGTTTTAAAGGAAAATCCGCGCGACAATGATGCCCTTCTCATAAAGGGAAGAATAGCGCTGGCCAAGGGCAACGCACAGGATGCGGTAACTTCGTTTCGATCTGTACTGAAGGATCAGCCCATCTCCATCGAGACGCATATTCTTTTGGCTGATGCATACTTGCTTGGGAACCAACCGGAGCTTGCCAAGGAAAGTTTGCAAAAGGCGGTGGAGCTGGATCCAAAGCAAGTAAAGGCGCAATTGGCGTTGGCAATATTTTTGGCCAAGACCCGTGATTATGAGGATGCGCAAAAACGGGTGGATCAAGCCTTGAAATTGGCGCCCAAAGACTTGAACATTCTTCTGACTAAAGCCGATATTCTGGTCGCCAAGCGCGATTCCAAGGGGCTGGAGAAACTTTTGGCAATGATTCAAACATCTCATCCGGAAGCTCCGGCAGCTTACTATCGAATGGGCCAGCTTTATGGTAGTCAGAAGAAATACGACCGGGCGATACACGAATTCGAAATCGCTTTAGCAAAATCTACCGGCAGCAACCAATATCAGCCGTTGTCAACGATTGTGCAAACTTACGTGGTACTGGCTAAGCCGGATAAAGCCATTGCTCGCTTGAACGAGTTTTTGCGCGCAGCGCCCGCAGACCCCTATGCGTATGAACTGCTCGGAGCAACTTATAGCTACGGGAAGAAATATTCAGAGGCTGAAGCGGCATTCCGTATGGCAATCAAACTGGCACCGAAGTCGTCGTCGGCTTACGGGAATTTGGCCAAAATGTATCAGTCGCGCGGCGACTTGCATGCGTCTATTGAAGCCTATCAGCAGGGCCTGAAAGCCATTCCCGAGGACAATACGCTCTTATTGTATCTTGCCGCCACATACGAGAGGGCGGGGGAATATGACAATGCTGCATCTGCTTACGAACGCTTGCTCAAGAGCAATCCTGCCGATTTGCTTGCGGCGAATAACTTGGCCGCGTTGCTGGTAGACCATAAAGGTGATCCGAAAAGTCTGGAGAGAGCCCAAGAGTTGACCAAGGAGTTCGAGTCATCCCCGCAACTTTATTTCAGGGATACGCGGGGCTGGCTTTACTACAAAGTGGGCAATTTCGATAAGGCGATAGAAACGATTGAAAAAGTTGTTAAAGCGGCTCCCACGGTTCCGGTTTTTCGCTATCACTTGGGGATGGCATACTATAAACAGGGAAACATCGCAGCCGCCAAGACCCATCTTGCCAAAGCTATCGAGGCGAAGGAGAGCTTTATGGGGATAGAGGAGGCGCGGGCAACTTATCAGCGAATCCCCTGAGACAGGAAAAAACCGCCCGCTGGGCGCGCCACAGAGATAGATGTAGATGTCTTTTAAAAATTAATTTAATATTTAAAAACATAGAGTTACAATATAACTTGTCGATGGATTTTATATGCTTGGTATAATGTAAGTTGTCGGTAGCACAATGTGGAGTTGGACATATTATCCAGGAGAAGGTGCTGGATGGCAGGACTGCCACGCTGAGCCCGACGTTGTGTATTACTGGTAATACCCCGCAAGGATGACGCCCCGTTTGTGGTAAACACAACCTGAAATGCTCAGGTAAGCGAGAGCCGCTTTTCGGTACGAACTTATGGCATGGCTTGCAATGCTGGACGCTGAAAAAATATATTATCGCAGTGGGAGCGGTGATGACGGAAAAGTGCTGTCGCTTTCGTGCAGATTACCGTTGATCATCGCATGACTACAAGCGTCATCAGTTATTTAACTGCCACGGGCATTTTTCTTGCCATGCTGGCGGTCATGCTGATTAGTCGCAGGGGAAATGTATTTAAGGGTTTTCTTTGTCTTGCTTCCGCCGCGAGCGTCCTCTGGGCGGCGGGTGCCGCCTACCAGGCCGCATACGATACCCCTCTGATTGTCGTTCAGCTCCTCGAGCTTCTGCGCGATCTCACGTGGATGATTGTTCTTTTTCACATCATGACCACGAAGGTCAATGGGAAAGGCGTTGTGGCCGCGTGGGTCACTATAGGTCGGCACGGTATCTACGCAGCCACCTTGGTGATGATTGTGTTGGCGCTTTACCTTCACTTTGGCGGTATCGGCCTCTTCTCTCTTGCCGGTTTCGATTTTCAACTCGCGGGATATCTGCTGTTAGCGGTAATCGGGCTCGCTCTGATAGAACAAATTCTCCGTAATACGCCGCCGGATCTTTTGAGAGCCATCAAATATTTATGTTTCGGAATTGGCGGTATTTTTGCCTACGATTTTTATCTTTATTCCGATGCGCTCTTATTTCAGCGTATCGATCCTGCCTTGTGGGAGGCGAGAGGATTCATCAACGCATCGATTGTGCCCGTGATTGGCATCGCGCTCGCGCGCAATCCGCAGTGGTCTCCAGGCATATCTATTTCTCGCAGGATGGTATTTCATACCTCCGCGCTGCTCGGCAGCGGCATCTATCTTATAGCCATGGGGGTTGGCGGATACTACGTGCGTGACTACGGCGGCACGTGGGGGGTCGTGGCCCAAACGATCTTCCTGTTTGGCGCCGTCTTGCTTCTTTTGATCCTTCTGTTTTCGGTACCGCTCCGTGCCCGCCTGAGAGTGTTGATCAACAAGCATTTTTTTCATTATAAGTACGACTATCGCGAAGAATGGCTTCGTTTCATCCGGACGCTGTCATCCAGTGAACCTGACATCCCCTTACCGGAGCGGACCATTCGCGCCATCGCTCAGATGATAGATAGCCCGGGCGGCGCCTTGTGGACACGGCGGGATGAAAGACATTTTGAACCAATGGCCAAATGGAATATGGATGTACCCTCTTCGGCCACGGAACCCGCGGACGCCTCACTCATCCGGC
>OBEQ010950677.1_pt1 | contig 11970 bp, 14 predicted proteins | sample 1670901 | NCBI WGS metagenome assembly OBEQ01 (sample SAMEA104232315, study PRJEB22302) | groundwater metagenome | biome: forest; feature: aquifer; material: groundwater | place: USA | collected 2011-08-07 | depth 5.4 m | reverse complement strand
TTCATCAGGTATCCTTTTAAAGGATGGCTAGGTGGCGCAGTAGCCCAGCCAGGGAACCACGCCACCAAGGCGCCTTTTCGCCAGTCCAAATGTATACCGCAAGAAATTCTTCCTGCAAAAAGATCTCATTAAGTTAAAGATGCTTGTTTCATTCTCGTTGAAAGGATTGACTCTTTTTCTCCCGACCTTTTGTTGCACGACTGATTCGGTAAAGATGAAGTCCGTCGAAAAGAGATCCGCTCCGTCCCGCAGTTTTTGAGTATATTCAAGAGTCTCTTTTTTAAATCAATTAGTTCATGAACCGTAGACCAGCCTGAACAAAATGATCTAATAGCCTCGATTACTTCCGAGATAGAACCTCTTACGGTTATATGAATCTTCTCATCCTGGACGAACCGCTTAAGTCCGGCACAAGCCACATCCAGCGCGAGGAAGCTTTTCTCTTCTTCATCCTCATTCAATACCTGCATGATCTTGCTAAGAAGTTTTTGAAGTCTGTAACACACTTCACCTCCCAGAAGATAGTGAACGTTCTCATTTGATTCTTGATTCATTACAATAGATCCTCCTTATCCCACTTATTTTGTATATTGATTCCACAAAAAAACGGCTGAACTACCTTTCGGCAGTCCAGCCGTCAATATCCCCACTGGGGAGTTAGACCCGTGACTTTGCGCCGCAATCTTTCGATTGCTTTGCCTTTGTCGATATTAAATTGTTAACCTGAGAAACCTGTTAGTACTCTCCGATTCCTTCGTAAGGAACTACAAATACAGGATTCATTGATTCATATTTACTCGCAAGCTTTTTTACAAGCTTTGGAATTTGCTCAATTCGCCTGTTCAAAAGAAAAAGCGACACTTTAAATCGAAGCCAGCGTAAGATGAGGCCTGGCTTAGTTAATCCAACCAGCAGTAAACATTTGTCTGAATTTTTGCTTTTCATTCTAAGCTCCTTTTGCTTCATAGGTTTTACTAATTGGCAACAAACCCTTAAAAACATCTGTTTTCCCATAGTAATCAGCAAATCTCAAAATCTTATTTTGGTTTGCAACAAGCCACGGATACATACAGATTTTTGGATTTTCTTCATGTTCCGACCAGACGATTAAAACCGTCGTCACAGTCGAAAGAAATGGTTGCCCTTCACCATGGTCGAACGCACGCGCTACGATTTTAATCCCCCTGTGTATCCTGCGGGCCAAATACGGGAGGGAGTTGTCATATTCCTGTTGAACGCTTTCACAAAGGACATTGGTCAGATCACTCAAAGAACCATCCTCAAGAAACTCCCTTAAATCCATTAAATGGTGAATAATCCTTCCCAAGATGCTCCTTTTGATCCTTTCCCCATTAAGGGTTCGACAAGCTAGAATTTGGAAGAAAAGCAAAACATGCATCGCATGATGCTGCTCCTGTGCAATGGGAGGGGCTATATATGTATACTGTTTTATTTCCTTAATATTACTATTTTTAAGTATATGTTCTTTTTCGCCCATCTCTGATTCCTCCATATAAACAACACTTACATTAGGAACAATAACCGACCAAAGTTATGCTGTCAAATCGGGTTAAATGTATTTTTTTATGTATTTATTAAAGTATTATTGAAATATATAATAAACCCATGTAGAATACCTAGTTAGGAGAACTACGGTTCTAATAAAGGAGAAAAAGAATCTTCTACATAAGAGGGTAGTTACATGTATGAGCAGATCTTAAAGAAGGCTGAGTCCTTATATCCTCAATTTCCCAAGCAACCAACAATTGACCTTGGTCTTGCCATCAAGCATATCCGTCTTCGAATGGGGATGACGCAAGAGGAACTTGCGGAAAATACCAAAATAAAGCTATCTGCCCTAAGAAGCCTAGAGAATGGCTATGCGAAATTCACGAAGGCGTCAAACCTAGAAGCTATTGCGAAGGTCCTGAGAGTAACTATAAGTGATATCATAGTTGAGGGCAGAGAATGGTTTCCTGGAAACTTCTTTCTGCTAAAACTGGCTGAACCAAGCCCAGAAATAAAGACAAAGAGAAAGCTAAAAAAAGAAATCGCCTTTAAAAGACGACCTCTCAACTTTGACGGTTTTCAAGTCTGCTTCGTATCAGCGCCTGTAATAGATCCTTCCCATTTCACCTTTGGGGTCTTTGAAATTCAACCCGGAAAATCGATGAGAGATCTTAGGCTTCCATACCCTAATCAAATCGTTGGTTTCGTGCAAAGAGGAACGCTCGGTATCATTTACGATGAAAAAGATCAAATTCCTGTCTTCGGAAATCAATGCTTCTCTCTAAGGGGCGATAAACTTCATCACTTCACAAATCTGGACCGCGACAACTCCTTGAGGTTTCACCTGATATTCTCTTGTGTGCCCCCCAGAATCAGAACTGAAATGCCTAAATCCAAAGCTCAAACTGGGAAATTATCTATAGGACGGGCGATCAACCGACTTCGATATCTTTATTCTGATTGGAAGGATAAACCGCTCACCTTTCGTGAACTTTCCTGTCTCACAGGACTCGATGAAAAAAGCCTTCAGTATCTCGAATCTACCACGGATCCTGAACAAGTCATCTATTGGAATAAAACTGAAAGAATTATAAGGGCTCTCAAAATGCCGCTCTCTCGCTTTCTAGAGCTGGCTGAGGGGAAAGATGAGGGATATCTCAGGATCGCAACGGCCCACGACCGAGCCTTTATCGATTATCGCCATTATTTGGGAGTGCGAATCAAGTCGGCCTTATTCCCTGCAACGGATAACGAATTCCACATCTCTGAAACTTATATCGAACCAAAAGGAGGTCTTAGGCGGGCAACCTGGAAACGAACGGACCACGCCATGATTGTCGCTAATGTGGAAGATGGTGAACTTCTGGTAGAAGTTGGCAAAAATCGCAAGGCTCAGTTAAATGAAGGCGAAAGCATTTACTTCGACGGAAGTCTGGGTTACATCTTTACAAACCCAGGCACTAAACCCGCGAAATTAATTATTGCTACCTACCCGCCAATTATCTTCTAGCCCAAAAGCTTCTTTTCAAGAGCGATTGTCTTGACGAGCTCAATCAGCCCAACCACATCAAAAGGTTTCTCGATAAACTTGTCGCAGCCGAGTGCTTTCAAGTTCTCTTGCATCTCATCCGGAAGAGGATCGGCAGAAATTGGGATCATATACGAGTGACTAGGCGTTTTGGATAATTCAGCGATCAACTGGTCTCCCTGAATCCCGGGCAACTTAATATCGACAAAGAGAATATCCACAGGATTCTTCTTTAGAGCCTCTAAAGCAACTGTACCATTGGTGAAGAAAGATACCTTATAATTTCTTTCTTTAAAGAAACAAGAAAGATCCTTTACCAAATCCTCTTCGTCCTCAACAAAGCCAAGGCGACACCTATTTTTTTCATATATCTTGTTTTCATATTCACTGCCTACCTCTGCGGTAATGATCTGTGACCCGAGCTTTCGGTTAATACAATCTTCGAGAACTTGAAATTTAAATGGTTTGGTAACTACATCGTTAAGATTGATTCCATAGGTCTTGAGTTTATCTTCATACTTTGCAAGAAAACCCGTGACGATAATTGTGGGCGGAAGCGGAAGGCCAGCCTGCTTAATTTTATCCAGCACCTGGAATCCGTCAAGTTTTGTCATTTTAAGATCAAGCAACATTAACTTCACCGCAAAACTTGTGAGTTTTGCGACTACGGTTGCTGGATCAGCTGTAGCGATTGTTTCACAATTTCTGCTTTTGAAGTGATCATTCAATAAATTGATAATCTCTTTGTCATCATCAACGATCAGTATTGTGTATCTTGTATTACTCACTTGACCTCCTTTAGTGCTTGAAAGATCGAATATTAATTATCAATATGCTTTTAACACGACCTACGGATTAGCTGACCTTTGCAATAAGAGTTTAATCTTTTCACTGAAACGCTCCATCTTCAGGTCGTCCGGCTTTTCGAAGTAATCTTGAGCGCCGTAACGCAAAGCATCTTCCTTTAACTTGCGATCAATGTAGGCTGACATCCCCACGATAATAACATGTGGAAACTTTTTTCGGATTGCTTTGATGAGCTCGAGCCCTGTCACTGCCGTCGGAAGCTTCATATCTACGACGAAGAGGTCAAATTTACTTTTTTCCATCATTGCCAGAGCTTCCTCCCCAGTTAAGCAAAAACTCGCATTAATACCAATTTCCTCAAGCGTCTTACAAAGATATTCGCATATTTCATCTTCATCATCTACGATCAAAATATCCGCCATGGTCACACCGCTTCCCGAAACAAAAATGAACCGACTTTCATTAAGTTTGGCCTCACCTTGTAGTGCCACCAACAGAGTAAGGTTCGTTAATCAACTCCGATACCTTCTCGAAGAAAGTATTTAGATCGAACGGTTTCTTAAGGTAGGCATCTACACCGATGCCCTCAAGAAATCTCGTGATAACCGGTTCGTCATCAATGGTAGAACAAATCATGATTTTTATTCCAGGACACAGCTCTCTAACGGCATGAATAAGATATTCGCCATTGAAATATTCGCTTTTAGGAAAATAGATTTCAGAAATCAAAAGTTTCGGCAAGCGACGGGCTGCGACTTGAATTCCAAGTCGTGGATGATTCATCGAATAAAACTCAACATTAAAATGCTGTTTGCACAATTCTCGTGTAAAGTCGAGAATGTATTGTGCCTCATCAATCATCAATATTCGAGACTTTTCAGAATAAATCATCTCGTTTCTAGATTCCACTATTAGAGTTCATTCCTTTTGTTCTGCAAGTGGTAGTGTAATGATAAAAGTTGTACCTTTCCCAACTGTGCTCGTGACCGTGATTGTTCCCCTATGGAATCCCTCGATGAGGTGTTTACAAACAAAGAGGCCATGCCCCTGACCTGCTGCACCAATACTATCATCTTTTCTCTTTTTTGTTGAAAATCCATGCTGCCAAATTTTTGGAAAAATTTCAGGTGGAATTCCAGGCCCATTGTCTGTAACGTCAATCCGTACCATTTCTGGATTCTTACTATCGAGCCTGCCATGGATCACGATACACCTATCTTGCTTTTGACCCATGGCTTGGAAGGCATTCTTGATCAGGTTTAAAAAGACCTCGTCCAATTGATCGGAGTTACCTCTGATGAAAAGGTTCTCAGCGATATCTAGCTCAATCTCACAACCAGAAATGTTTTCCTCTCCAGTAGTGAAACGGAGCGTCTGAAGCATTCGTTCACAGTAAACAGCCAAATTAAGAATATCCATTTGACCTGTGCTTTCTTTAAGCGTCCCGGTCAAAGATTGAACCACAGCTTGAACACGGTCAACATTTTTCACAATGGAATGAGCATAGTCATCTGTTCCCTTTATTGCTTTTTCGAAAATCTTGATATCGTCCTCAGCCATCGCATTGCGGTACTTATTCAATAGATCATTAAATTTTTTCACGTGGATTATATATATATGCTGCGCTTTTCCGCTAATCGGAACAAGTGGATTATAGACTTCATGACCTATAGCTTGAGCCATACCGACCATCGTGGCCTTTTTCTCTGCAGAGATTAGTGCTGCCGTAGTTTCTTGAAGCTTCTTGTTTGCCACCTCAGTATCTCTAAGAGCACGCAGAAGATTTGTTTGCGCGGCGTTGAGATTGTCATTAATTATTTCAAGTTCCTTGGCTTTTTCTATGGCGTCGTCATAAAGTCGCGCATTTTCAATCGCGATGGCAGATTCTTGTGCAATTGTAAAAAGAACTGCCAAATCCTCGTCGGAGTAAGCGTCACCTGATTTTTTCTCGCCTAAGACAAGAACGCCTAGAAGCCGCTTCCCAAGAAAGCTCGGAACACAACAAGCGGCAAGGAGTTCATCCATCTTTACTTTAATCAACTTGTAATCGTATTGCTTTACAAAACTCCCTTTCTTTGTCTTTGGACCACCCGTTTCTATATATTCTTTGACTCGCTCAATATCAATGGGTTGACGTTCATGCTCCAAATAGTCAATCAAAGGATCTTGCTCGTTAAAAACATGTCCTGATTTAAGCCAGCCCTCAACAGGATAACCTCGGGTAAAAGCAGATTTAAAGTAGTTATTCTTTTCGTCATGCAGAAGCATAGAAGCATTCCGTGTCCGAAGCCTCATCGTAATAAAATGAACCACTAAACTTAAGAGTTGATTGAGGCTCTTGATTTGAGAAATTCCAGCGGCTGCGTCTTTGAGCAACTTTCTGTAATCATATTTCTTCTGAAAGAGGAAACGATCTGTCAAATCAACTAATCGTCGCTCAAGCGGCCGGTATATCAGAGCGGTAGTAACAATGCCTGAGGTAAGAAGCCAAAAAGGCGAAACTCCAATTGTTTTGCCAACGATGAGTTGAATCAACCCGATCGGAAAAGAAATTGCACAAGACGCAGCTGCCACAATTCCTGCAAACACCAAAGTCCGTTTGATAATGACTTCGATGTCAAGAAAACGATACCGAAAAATAATAAAAGTTGCTACAAAAACATAAATTGCAATTGCGTAAGTGCCATAAGGAAACAAAGGAAATATCTTAATATCATACATAATAATAAAATTATCGACACCACCTATATAACCAAAAATGCTCGACATTAAAAAAAAGCGCAACTGACGTCTTCGTATACCTTCTGATGTTATATATGATTTATAAATTAAATAAATGCTGTACAAAGTGAGCATGACAAAATACATCACGAAGAAATGGTAAACGGGGCCAGCAATCACGAGGTACCTTAGTGGTGGGGCTAAACGAACTCCTGGAACAAATAAATCTGTAAAATTGATTGATTGAAAAAATAACCAAAGGGTGCAGGCCAAATAAAGGATTATTCTTTTGACCACACCTTCATAACCAAAATAAATCAATACGAATCTATAAAACAAAAGAGGTATTGAAATAGACCCAATATGAAGCATATGACCCCATAACTCTGCTTCATCGATGGTATTAGCGGAACCATGCTTGTATACACAGAAACTCCAAAACGCAATAGCTATCGTATATAATGCAAATGTTTGATGTACTTCAGATTTTTTACGGTTCAGATAAACAAATATACCCAGTGATAGAGTTGTAAAAGAGGTAACGAGGGCGGAGTAACTAAATGTCGCTAAGGAACTCATAAAATTTGATGCAAGCTTTTTAACATCATAAGGGTAGTGAAATTAAATTAAACTGCCTCTACAGGTGTTAAAAGAAAGTATGCTTGTGCGGCCAGGTCCAAACGTTTTTCCTCAAGTATGGTATATCCAGCCTTTTGAAAAAAAAATCTCCATTCCTTCAGGGTAGCTAATCCCTGTTTCGATAAACTATGAAATAAATGATGTTCCGCAATGGGCGGTCTTTTTTTGATCAACTCTGGGACAGTTAGTCTATATACTTCCGCGATGAAAATCTTTGTAGCAGGAAATGCTCGACGCAGTCTGGCCAAAATCTTCGCAACAGCATCTCGATCATTCGACAGAAACTCGTGCAAGACAAACATAAACGATAACACATCATACTCTGCAAATTCCTTTGATCGAAATGGCAAATCTTGTAAATCACAGACTTTAAATAGCACCTTCGACGAAATCTTCGTCCCTGCCAATCTCTCTTTTGCTATATTAATCGCTTCTTGAGAGATATCAATGCCGCAACCGCCAAAACCATTGTCTTTATACGAATAGAGCAAAAAATCCCCAGCACCGCACCCCACATCTAAAACATTTTTTAGATTATGTCGCATTAATATATCCCTAGCATAAGGAAATGGCAGCGTTGCAGACAACTCATTACTTCCAATTCCGACAAAATCAATTCTCCGTGAAACATCACGTCCATACTGTCTCCGCTTAAAAAGAATATCAGGAAGAGCTTCAAAAACGGGCATGTAAGCGTAAAGCAATGAAAGTGCCCCCCTTGTATCATCAAATATTTTTCTTCCATAGGCAGTAATGGAATAGGTAAAATTCTTCTTCTCTAATATTTCCAAGACTGCCAAATAGTTACAAAGCACCTTGAGCGTTTCAAAATCTATGTCCCTATCGCTACAAAATTTTCTAATATCTAGTTTTCCAAGTTTGAGTATCAGTTCAACAAATCCCACTTCAATAAGCGCTCCAACAATTCGCGAAACAGCATATCCGCGGGAATATCTACTAATGGTGTGTTTGAGAGAACTCATTAAGAAAATTTTACTGACCCCAAACTTGCGAACAATTTCAATGATCTGAAAAAGATCTTTGAGGTACGGTAAGTTTTGGACCAGGTTTTTTAATGACAATAGGACATTGACATTTTTTACGTAATTTCTATAAACAACGGTAAATTTCTTATGCAACTCTCGTTCTTCGAGAAGAACGCGAACGAGCATCATTGGGGTGCAAATCAAGAAAGTCAAAAGAGCTGTTCTTGTCGATCCAAAAATCATTGAATATCCTAAAAGATCTATAATAGTTGCCCAGTAATACGGATGTCGCGAATATTTGTAGGGTCCAATAGTAATAATCTTTCTAATTCCTGTTGGTGAGGAATGATTCACCCATTGGTATCCCAAAACCCTTATTGTACTAACCCTGATATATCTTGCGAACAGATATATACCTATGCCAAAAATAACTACTATCAAATTAGGATTTACATCTGCTCTCAGGAAAGATACATATCCATCAATTACAATCAAAGCATAAATAAGAATTATAAAAAAACTAAAAAGTTTATCAAAAACACTATATTTTTTATGTGAAAATGAAGCTTTCGTAAATGTGGATTTTAACCGATCAATCGCGGACCAACATAAAAAAAAGCTTAATAAGATTTTAAGAACTAACACAAATGTGTCTCCAGAAGGTTGGAAATTAGGTTAAGTTTATTTCTCAAAACTTCTTACAACAATTGCTGCGTTTTTTCCTCCAAATGCCAGGCTGTTGCAGACAGCGACGTTAAACGTACCTCTGCGTCCTTCATTCGGTACATAATCCAAATCGCATTCTGGATCTGGCACTTCATAATTTATAGTCGGATGTATAAACCCTTCATTTAATGCAAGTAAGGCGGCTGCCAATTGTTGACCACCTGCTGCCCCGATGGGATGTCCCAACATAGATTTTACGGATGGGACAGCCATGTTGTAGGCATGCCGACCAAATACCTTTTTCACGATGGCCGTCTCGTAACTATCATTGATTGGTGTACCGTTTCCATAAGCTTCAAAAATATCAACGTGCTGTGGTTGAACCCGTGCATCTTCCAACGCAAGTTGAATTGCACGGGCCGTGTACTCCCCAGATGGATGAGGCATTGACATATGCCAAGCATCGCATGTGGCCCCATAACCGGCTAATTCGCCATATATTTTGGCCTTTCGGTTTAAGGCATGGCCTAATTCTTCTAGAATAAACATCCAACTTCCCTCTGCGATGACAAATCCATCCCGATCTTTATTAAATGGTCTCGATGCTTTTTTATCATTACGAGTTGAAATAGCACCCATTTGGCAAAAAGCAGCTACAATGGCAGAGGTAACGCAAGCATCTGCACCCCCCGCAATTATCATATCGCAGAACCCATAACGTATTTGTTTCAACGCATATCCCAATGCGTCTGTAGCAGAAGTACATCCATTTGAAAAAGTAATACACGCACCGTTGGCTCCGACAGCTCGCGAGACTTCTCCGGAGATGGCGCCACCAAACGCAGCGATTCCAGCATAGGGTCGGACCCTCCTCACTCCACTTCTTTCTAATGACCTTATTTCTGGCTCTGCATAATCTAAACCAGCAGTCGCACTTCCAAGAATGACATCTACAGGTTCGCCATTTAGCGCCGTTATACCCGCATCTTTTAGAGCAAGCTTTGAAGCTGCAACGCCCAAATGAGCTGATCTACCCATTCTTTTGATTTGGTGAGGATCATCAATATAAAGCTTTGGATCAAAATTTGGAATTTCCGCAGCGACCTTTGAAGGGTAAGTTGAGTGGTCAAAAAGTGTTATAAAATCGACACAATTCTTCCCTTGCCTGATTCCTTGCCAATAAGCTTCTCTGCCAATTCCATTAGGCGCTACGACACCGATTCCTGTAATCACGGCTCTTCTCCTCGAAACACTAGGGGCTTTATGAACTATATGAGGCGCAGGTTGGACAATCTCCCTAAGCTCCCGTGCTTTCTGGACAAGTTCAAGTTCCTCTTGGACATTCCGAAGAAAGGTATCATTATCAAAGGGTTTGAAAAGAAACCTATCTACGCCCAAGCGAATTGCATGCTCTGGAGTATCTTCTTCTGCATATCCAGTAATGAACATAAATCCAGAAATATGGCGTTTTTCATCATAGATTTTCTTAATCTTTTCAATAGCGATGATGCCACTTTCACCTGGCATTCTTATATCGGAAATTACTAAACCGAAATCGGTGATCGCCACTTTTGAAACGGCGTCGATCGCGTTGTTAGCAGTCTCAACGTGGTAACCCTTGCTAGCAAGCAATCGTTCCAGCGTTCTCACCACTAGCTCATCGTCGTCAATTAATAAAATCCTTTTTTCCATTTTGGATCTCCTAACGCCTCATTTTTAATTCTTTAGTCCAGGTTTTTTATCTTGTGAAACAGACTCTAGCATCTTTGTCCGCTTCCTCAGAAAATCTAGAACCTCATTCTTAATAAACCGAAGATTTCGACCAGCTCTGATGGTAGGCATTCCCTCTTTGATTAACTCGTAGATTGTTCGCTTATTCTTAATCTTGAGAAGCTCCATGAGCCCTTTGGTCGTCACAACTTCATCAGGGCTAATTGAACTTGTTTTCACTTCGACTACTGGTTGGTTTTTGGACTCTGTTTGACTTAGCTGATCCATAGATGCTTAAGCAGGTTTTAATAAGGTTTATCTCAGTACATTCTGGTACACTTAAGATTTTACTGCACTAACTTACCACTGCTTCCAAATACCTTCAAGGATTATCGCTCATAAGGAAAGTCGAAAACGCTATATGTTGTATGTGGATAGCATTAGCCCCAAACCTGTGATATACGAGGGCGGGCCTACCCGGACACATATTCGATGCGCTCCGCAGATAAAATCAGACTGTCTTAAGGGCAAGGATAATCAACGTATCATCTATCAATAAAATACGCGTCATCTTGCGACCTATTTGTGTTCCTGCAGCATTGCTTTGATGGAGGAATTATATTGTTTTAACTTAATTCGAAGGAAGGTCTTTGCAAAGGAATTCTGATAAGACTCAAGACATCTCTCAGTGATTCAGTTCTTTGAGGAGATTTGGGAGCTTGTTCGTCTTCCCCGCATGGGCACCGCTTAAAAAAATGACAAGGGAGATGCTTAATATCAGCCCAGGACAAGTCACGAACTTTCTTCCATCGGTAACCAGCTTCTTCCGCCACTTCTGAAAAGCGCCATGTTGAGCCATTGCATTCTCGACAAAGTGTTGCTTCCTGTTCGATATAAGAAGGTTTAGTTCTAAAAGCCAGAAAAATATTGCAGTGACAATAGACAAGAAATTCAAGAGGAAACTTCGTAAAAATCTCTGGTGGAATATCCGTCATGTGGATATTGTGTTGTTCAAGACCTTTCTCAAGCCAATATACAAACACATACTTAGTGTCCCTGCAATGTGCACAAGTTGTTTTTTCACCATTCGTCACAGAATTAATTCTCTCCTGTTTTGGGTTCCCGCTTCTCCAGATAACTTACGATATCGCCTACGGTTCTCATTCGTTCTGCATCCTCGTCTGGAATTTCAAATCCAAACTCTTCTTCAAGCGCCATGACGAGTTCAACCGTATCGAGAGAATCTGCACCCAGATCATCCACAATATCAGCTTTGGGGACTACTCCCTCTTCCTTGACCCCTAACTGCTCAATAAGAATCCTTTTTACCCGTTCTTCAATGCTCATGGCTGGGTTAAATCAATGGTGACATTTTAACCTTCTTCTCTTCTTAAAACCACCTAA
>OBEQ010803833.1_pt1 | contig 11971 bp, 11 predicted proteins | sample 1670901 | NCBI WGS metagenome assembly OBEQ01 (sample SAMEA104232315, study PRJEB22302) | groundwater metagenome | biome: forest; feature: aquifer; material: groundwater | place: USA | collected 2011-08-07 | depth 5.4 m | reverse complement strand
ATAAAACTTGTAAATTGGAAAAGAACTTATTTACACTATACAATAAAACAATAATTAAAGCAAGAAACACCACAGGCGCGGGGTTTCATAATTACTGGGGAATTATTTCCTTGAATTTGGGGACGCCCCGGCCAACATTGAGAGCTGGCAGGCCCGATCCTGTTTCCTTCTCGCACCAGAGACCATCAGAATCAGTCACACTCAACTTAATCTTCTTGTCTCCCGATGTGGTGAATTTTACCACCACTTGCGAACCGTTGGTGGCGGAAAACAAAGTATAGTCCGAAACTGGAACTTTCGAGAAATCCCAGTTCCAAGCAGTTTTAGAAGATCCTCCAGAAACCACAGTGGTGTCGGTTAAGGTAACCTGCTGGTCTTTGGAAATTGTCTGAGGCGGCGCTGGCCATCTAGTGTAAGATAGCACCGGCGCGGTATGTTGAATAGTAGTAATGGGAAAACTAGACGCGTTGACTATATTGGACGCTAATGGATTATATTGATTATTATCCCAGACCTGTACTGTCCATGAATATGTTTTATTAAAATCAATAATTTTACTTCCATCCGGATTAGCCAAAGGAATTGTATATAATTTAGAGCTATGACCCGATGTGCAAGTGGTATTAGAAATACTACTACAACTATCATGCACAATACTGCCACTTGATACATCCCTCACGATGACTTGGAAAGCATTTTGAGCGTCGCCGTTGGCATCAGAAAAACTCCATCCTAAAATCCAAGGATAAAAAGGATTGACACAATAATCAGGAGATAACAGAGACAACGGCGTCACTGTCGGCGCAGAATTCGGCGGCGCCTGAACATTTACAGCCGTTCTTCTTTCGGCCGATAAAGTATCTCGCTCCACAATAACCTTGGCTGTAAATGTTCCAATACCATAAGTATGATTTACCGTCTTGGGATTATCATTGGTGCCATCAAATTTGGCGCCATAAAAACTTTGGTTGGGATCACCGCATGAGGATTTTACGACAGAAAAAAATGGGCTGGTGTCATCGCAATTCCACCAAATACTATAATTCATCGTGCCCGGCGCTGATCCGGAAACAGTCGCTGTAAGATTGGTGTTCAAACTGCCGGCCTGGCTGGAATTGGGATTGGCCGCCAGCGCCACTGATAAGGATGGATTGGTAACAGTTACAGCGGTTCTTTTTTCCGCGGCTAATCCCGCGCCTTCAACAATAACTTTGGTAGTGTATGTTCCGGCCGAACCATAATTGCAAACATCCACGGCGGTCTTAGGATTTTCGTTCGTGCCATCAAATTTAGCATTGGCCGGCAGGGTAACATTGGTGCCGTCATCGGACCGGTTGCAATAAAAAGTGTAGTTTAAGGTTCCAGGCACTTGAGCTAAAGGAGTTGCAGTCAAATCAACACCGCTAACCGGCCGATCACCTGAACCGGGACTGGGAGTTAAACTGGTAACTGAAAGAGTCGGCGGCTCCACATTAACGCTACTACAATCCGTTGATTGTGAACCGCTATCCACGGTCACTGTTTTGATGCCTCTAGTGGTGTACTTGGTGGAAAAATTGGTTTGATTGCCAGAATTAGGATTGCCTCCGGCGGCGGTCCACTGATAACTGCCGGTTCCGACTCCGCCTGTGGCCGAAAAATTTATATTTTGATTGGTATAGTAAGGACTGGTGGATGTGACTGAACAAGTCAGTGTCGGCCGTGAACTTACTGATACGGCCGCTGCCGCGGAAGAACCACTGTAAACAGCGGTAATGCTCACGGAATTATTCGGACTTACTCCAGTAACCAAACCAGTACTACTGACTGTGGCCTTAGAAGGTTGGCTGGATGTCCAGACGGCCAAGTTGGTAACTTCCTGCGCTGGTTGCGAACCTGAAGATCCATCGGGATCATAATAAACTCTTAATTGAAGCGTGCCGCCATCTGTTTGGACACTGCCTGTTGCAGGTTCAATCCTCATTGAGGCCTGATAAACCGTCAAAATAAATGAAGTGGTTTTACTAAGTGGTGATCCGGTAACGGTTACGGTAAAAGGCCCCAAGTTAGTGTTGGAAGTTGTAGAAATTGTAAGTGTGGAAGTACAAGAAGCGCTGACGCCGGTGGGCGTACAAGATGTTGGAGAAAAACTGGCGGTGGCTCCCCCGCCCGAAATTCCAGTCGGCAAGCCGCTTGCGGAAAAGGTAACTGCTTGGGCGGTGCCGGCGCTTTTGGTGGCGGTTATGATTCTGGTAACTTGATTGGGTTTTGTAACACTGGTATTGCCACTGTTAGATAAAGAATAATCAAAACCAGCATTTACAATCAAAGTAAACTGGGTTTCTTTGTCGCTTAAACCGGCCGAGACCCCCCTGACGGTTATAGTGTATTGGCCGGGCGCGGCCGTGCCGGTGTTTATGGTTAAGGTGCTGGAACAAGTGGGGTTGCAAGAGGTGGCCGAAAAGTCGGAGGTCATTCCGCCAGGCAAACTGATAGTAGAAAATGAAACTGATTGGGTGGTACCGCTTGTTTTGGTGGCGGTTATTGTTTTACTTACGGAATTGCCTTGCACCACCGAAGCAGTGCCATTAACAGCGTCGTTAGATAAAGAATAATCAAAAACCGGCGGCGGAGCATTAACCGTGAGTGTGAATAATGTTGTCTTATTTAAGGGCGAACCGGTTACGGTAATTGTGGATGATCCCATCGGCGTTGAGGCCGTCGTAGAAATAGTCAGTGTGCTGGCGCAAGTTGGGTTGCAGGAGGTGGGCGAGAATGAGGCCGAAGCACCGCTGGGCAGACCACTGGCGGAAAAGGTAACCGCTTCAGCAACGCTGGAAATTAAAGTCGCGGTAACAGTATTAGTTACCGCTTGGCCTTGTGTTACCGATTTATTGCCACTGTTGGTTAAAGAATAATCAAAGGCCGAGCCGACTCTTACAATGACACTGTCCGGACCCGAGGTGGCGGCTGGATTACTGCAAGCCAAGGTATAAGTATAATCCCCGGCTGTGGTTAAAGCTCCCGTTGAAACACCGGTACTATTATTTAAAACTTTGGAACCTGACCAGTCGCCCGAAGCCGTACAGCTGGTGGCGTTGGTGGAAGACCAAGTTAAGCTGGAAGAATTGCCGTTGGCTATACTGACCGGCCCATTAGAAGCGTCGGCCTTAATATCCACCGTCGGACTTTTATAAATATCAACCTGTGTTGTAGCCAAAGCGGAAACCCCTTGCCGTGTTACGGTAACTTTGGAATAATAAGCGCCGTCGGGCGAATAATTGCAAATACCATTAGTAGCGTAAGTGGTAGCAGAAACAGTAACATCTTTTTCAATACTGCCATCATTTAAACAATCAAATTGATATCGCGTATCGCCGGTAGCTGTGCCGCCATTTATAGTGGCGGTTAAACTTTGATTTTTAAGTATCAGCAAACCGTAATCATTCTGCGGACTTAATGTAACTGAAACCGTCGGTGGCCTCACTGTAACATTCACGGTTTTTACCACCACCTCGCCCGGCTGGGTACAGGTTAGGGTATAGGATTTATTTGATGTTAAACCGGTTTTGGTCTCGGTATTATTACTCCCGGTGGCCCTAACACCGCTCCAATCCCCCGAAGCCGTGCAACCATCACTGGCGTTAGTAACGCTCCAACCTAAAATCACCGAGCCATTATAATCAACCGTCGGGCTAACCACATCGTTACCGGTGAAAGTCAGAGAAATCAAATCTGTTGGTGGTGTTGGAGGCGGAGGTGTCGGGTTGGAAATAGTTACCGTTCCATTAGTGGTACTCAATACTCCTACGGGTACATAGGAAGAACCTGTCCACTGACGAAGTACTGCATCTCCTGAAACTGTATAGTCACCCGCGCCAAGATTAGAAAAAGTAAATATTTGACTCTGACCTGATCCTAGAGAGGAGAGCCATACAGAATTTTGACGAAGAGGACCAGCATGGGCAAATAATTGTATTTCCCACCAATCTCCGGTACACACATTGCTGGTAGAAACAGTAACCGAAATTGTTCCATTGGGGCTGGTGCCCGATCCCGAAGCGCTTTTAGACACACTTAGTGTACTGCCGCATGTCGTCATAGAAGCTGGCCCTTGAAGATGAGACGCCTCGGCATGATTGGCACTGGACAATAAAAGAAAAAACGCAAAAACCACCATCGCACAAATGTATTTTCTATTTTGGGGCCTCAAATTTATCATTCTATATTTTATTGATGTTATTTAGAAATTGGCGGCCTCTTACCAGGTGGTGGTGGCAAGTTCAACAATCTAACCCCAGTCGCCTCTAAAATAGAGGCGGAGCCGTCTTTTTTATTTACATAATCTAGAGTCACGACCCGCCCAGGAATAAGATCAGAAAATTTAATCTCCTGTTCGTTGGGGATAGCGCTGGTAGCGTCTACTTTTAAAAAAGTCGTGGCTGGTGAGACCTTTATCGTGAGCAGTTTTGACTCAGCGCCTGGTGAGTAAATAATCACATCAAATTCGTTCTGTCTGATACCACCTAGAACACCGCTGATCCTTGTGTTTTCTATTGAAGATAAAGTGGGATTGGTCTGCTTTAGACCAAAACTAATCCAATACAACCCCAGCCCCACCACTATCACGGCTAAGGCGGCAATAAAAACCTTCTTCCGATTGTTGTTTTGTTTCGGAAGTTCCGGTATGTCCGGCGCCGGCCGGTGAATTAAATTACCAATATTATTAGGGTCCATTGAGATATTGGCCTTGCATTATTATTTTATCTCAAAAACTATCCTATTCAACAATCTCAACTTTACTGGCGGTTACGCCTACGCCGTGGGTTAATTTTATGTACTCTACAGTAACTTTTTGACCTAATTTCAAATCGGAAAGACCGGCATTATTTTGGCTTCCCTTAACAAAAACAGTGGAGGGCGTTATTTCAATCAAAAATGGCTTAACTTTAATGCCAAAACTATTTTCACCCAGGGCTGTTATTTCTGACGAAATACTTTCATTCAAACCCAACTCTTTGGGAACAAAATTTATACCAACCGGACTATTATTTTTATTTTTAAAAAAATCAAATCTAAACAACAAAAATCCAATCACTATTATCGCCAACCCCGCGAGAACCATAATACGACTTTTACTCATTGTCATATAAATAAATTATAGACGCATTAAACAATTAACGCCACCCCGCAAAAATCCACAATGTTGGAACAACCCTCTTTCTAACCTCTTCCTAATTTTTTCATTTTTTCAACCCTTTTTTCAACTTTCATTTTTCACTCTCTGCTCATTAACAAGCGATCGCATCTTAATGAACAAAGAAACATAGATTACGGGAGACAAGAAAAAAGAATATCAGACCCCGAAGATTTGTTCTAAGTGCAGCTTATTATCTACTGAGGTTGCTAACATGGTTCTGACATATGGCCTTATCCGGAAAAACTCAATCACATAATCAAGCTCATTCTCGCACGGATACGGATATGTAAAAACACTTTTTTGAAATTCGTAAAACCCCAATCTTTTCAGGGTTTTTCTCAAGGCCTCCCGTGCTGGCTTGTTTTTCTCTGGAATATCAAAAAGAACCACTCGCCATTTTTTATCCCAAACTTTCGGTTTTTTAATTTGCATGGTTTCAATATTAAAACTAACTGCCTTTTCCTTGCCTCGTTCACTGAGTATCATAGTGGTAGAACCATCAAAATTGTCGCGATCCTCAATTAGTTTAGAACGATAAAGCGATTTAATGGCCCGCTTAAGACTGCTCCGGTCAATTCGCCGCCACTCTGCTGTGGCGCTATTAAGCACTTTAAAATAACTTCGGGGTGAACCAGCCAAACTCAACGCCACGCCAGAGGCCAGCAATAAAATGATTTTCTTCTTATTAGCACTCAAACGAAAATAAAATTCTTGAACCATTTACTTAATATACTATACTCAATACTCATAATTCATAATGTTCATTAGTATGCGATCGCATACTAATGAACAGATAATTAATTAATCAACTTTCAAATAAATAACCAGCCAATGGCTAAAACTAAAAACACAATAAATTCAAATTAAGATCTAATTTATTAAATAAATCGTCAGAGAGCGCCTCGGTAGGCAACCACCACTTTTTTAACTAATGGATCTCAAAAACCACATTCACGCTAACGGTTATTTCCTGGCTGCCCGATTGAATATCCGGAGCCGGTCCGCCGCCACCATAGCCCAACGACTTTTCAAGAAATATCGGCGGCTGGCCGGAGGATGATTCCGAAAAAGTAATAACTTTACCCAGGCGAACTTTGGCTAACTGAGCCAATTCTTGGGCTTTAGTTTGGGCTTTGACAAAGGCCTGCTCGCGGGCTTGGGCTTTGAGGTTATCGGGATCATCCACAAAAAATTCCACCCCAGAGACCTGATTGGCACCCCGAACTACCGCGCCGGTTAGTATCTCACCTGTTTTTTTTAGATCTCTAATTTTTACTTCCAGGGTTTGGCTTAAAGTGTAGCCCGCCGAAATCTGGCGGCCGTTTACATAATCATATTTAGGATAAAGATTATAATAAGTTGTTTTAATATCTGTGTCTCCAACCCCGCTTGATTTTATAAAATCAGTAACCTTGTTTATATTTTCAGAATTTTTTTGTTGAACTTCGTCGGCGGTCGGGCCGTCGGTGACCACGCTTAGTTGGATTTTCGCGGTATCCGGCGAAGCCGTAACTTTGCCTTCGGCTGATATGGTTATGGTCCGGGGATCTTTAAGCGGCGGACTCACCCAACCCCACTTACTCCAAAGATCCCAGAGTTGATTGAGGGTTAGGATAATAATTAAAAGAAAGATAAGAACGGCTATCTTGGATCGCTTATTATGAAAAAATTCCAAAAATTGCCTAAACATAATTTTGAAAATAATGTTATAATTTAATAAACTAAGACCGCTTAAATTATACCAAATAAGTGATTAAATTTCTAATATACACAGCTCTATTCACCGTGGGCGGCTATTACGCCGTCCAGGCCTTGCCCGCATCTTTCAAAGAAAAAGCGCTGGCGGCTATCGGCTTTGGCTATTTAAAAGAAAAAAGCGCCGAAGTTTTTAATCCCGCCGCAGTCAGAGAAGAAATTATAGAAAAACTGCAAAAAAATATAACTTCTTTAAAAAGCGCTAACAATGTTAAATCGAGCGGATCCGCTGGCAGTGATATTAATATAGTAGGACCGGCCGAACAGCAAGAAATTATAAAACAATCCGAAGAACTAATAACCGAACTTAAAGACCTTAATCCCAAAACCGGCCTGGTTCCGAAAGTAGTAGAAAAAATCCTCGGCCTTAAAACCCCGGAACTTCAACCGCTAACGATTGATAATCAAAAACTTCAAGAACTCATAAACCAAATCCCGCCCGAAGTTAAAGAACAAATCTGCCAAGCCCAGCCCTGATTGAAGTCGAACTTCACTCATTTCAATAATGAATAAATATCAAAAATTGTTGATTTTAATAGTTGTCGTGGCGACAGTTTTACGGTTATGGAATCTGGGCTCGGACGAACTTGTATTTGATGAAGGCCTGTATGCCTTCAGATCCATCGGCTATTTGGATTATTTAGAAAGCCCTAATCAAACCACACCCATCCAATGGTTTGCCGATAAATCTGAACTGCCTCTTTGGCTTCATCTTTCTTTTCACGATCATCCTCCTTTGTTTTTTTTAACCCAATATTTATTTTTTAGTGCGTTCGGTGATTCTTTAGCGGTGGCCCGTTTGCCCTCGGCTCTCGCTGGAATCGGCGCGGTGATTTTACTATTTTTAATAACTAACCAACTTTTAAAAAATAAACTGGCTGGAATAATTTCGGCCGCCATTATGGCGGTTAGTTTTGCCGCAGTGAGTGTGGCCCGTTTAAGCATGATGGAATCCCTGCTCTTTTTTTTGATACTGCTTAATATCTTATTCTTTTTAAAATTTCTGGAAAATCCCGCCCCTAAAAAGAGGCGGGATTACGCGTGTCTTTTCGGTATTACACTAGGACTATGCTTTTTAACTAAATATGTCGCTTTTTTTCTGATACCAACCTATTTAGCGTATCTAATCTTATATCGTGGTAAAACTATCCCGATAAAATATCTTGGCCTAAGCCTGGCTTGGGCCATAGCGATTTTTTCGCCGGTGATTATTTACAACATCTATTCCTATAAGACCTTCAGCCATTTTGATCTGCAGTTTGGATATTTGCTAAAACAAAAACTGCCATGGGACACCACCCTTGGCGGCAAAACCCAAGAACCATTTTCCAACATTCTTGAGAATATGAGAATAATTTATTCATTTCCCTTACTGATTATAGCTGGCGCCGGGCTGTTGATTTCTTTGTTCCGAAGAAAGTTAAGAGAAGAATCTACACTGATGATTCTGCTGGCATTATTCACGACGCTTATTCTTATTCCGATCGGATCGGCTATTAGATTTGTTTCTCTTTACATAATACCGACGAGTATTTTTGCGGCTGTCGCAATCTGGGCAATCTGGGAAAAAAGAAAAGTGCTCGGATTGGTCTTGGCCGGGCTGCTTTTTTCCTACGAGCTATACTTTACTGTTAATCTGGCTTTTTTGAACCCGCCCGACTACGGCGTGGTTAAATTGGATAAATATCTTGACTCGGTTTTGGGAAATGGTCGATCAGAAATTACCCCGACTCACCCCAACCCCCATCTAAATAAAATAATTCAGGAGTTTGCCATCAACGAACCGGTTAAATTAAAACCCACCGGCTTAATCTATGACAATAATATAGCTGTGGCGCCCATGCTCTGGCTGTTCAGCCGCCGCCAGTATTATCACGGCCTGCCGATAATGCCGGCCAGCGTTTTTCAAGAAAAATTAAAAACCGATCCATCGGTTTTTAATGGATTGGAACTTTACTTTGTTAAGGGTGAACCGGCGAGCCCGCTAAAATTAAGCGGCCTAACTGATTCGGCCCAGCAAGTTGAAGAGTCGTTAAAATCAAAAATAAATCCGACTATTGTGATTAAAACTTCCAATAATGATACTGCTTTTAAGGTGTATAAATTTTCTTTGAAATGACCTGACACCGATCTTCTGATAAACTATAATAAGAATCGGCGTATGAAAAATCATCATCCCCATATTAAAATCTATCACTCCAAAAGGCATTTGGCCGCGACTTTTGCTTTTTTGCTTTTGCCTTTTTTAGTGTTGTTAACTTTTTCCGAGTTCACCCGCATACCCATAAACAGATTGGTCTTTGATACCGGCATATCAATTTTCCGTTTATTTGCGGCCTATATTATCGCGACCGCGCTGGGTTGGTTATTTGCGACTTCTTTTTATTCCGGCCGGCGCGCCGCAATAATGTTGCCGATATTTGATGTTCTCCAAAGTTTCCCTACTTTCGCCGCTCTGCCTTTGGCTGTTTTGGCTTGGGGTTCCAATGGATTTATCGTAATATTTTTTTTGGCGCTGGCGATTATTTGGCCGGTATTTTTTTCGGTGGTAAGTTCGCTTAAACTAATTCGCAAGGATTGGCAGGAAGTCCTGGCGATATATAAACCTTCCAGGATTCGTTATATAACTAAATTTGTTTTACCAGTAAGTTGGCCGGGCTTGATAACTGGTTCCATCGTGGGCTTGGGCGATGGTTGGGAGGCCTTGGTGGCCACCGAGATAATAATTAAAACAAAAACCGGTTTGGGCAGTTTTTTTAGCAGTGTCGCCGACAACCCCTATAGCACGACCTTAGCCATACTAGCCCTGCTCACTTTGGTTTTTTCCATTAATAAATTAATCTGGCTGCCGCTGTTGGAGCGAAGCCATCGCCTGTTAGAAGAATAACAAAATGCCTTTAGCTCTAACTCTGCGCAACATAACCAAGCATTTCACCGACGGTAACACCAAAAAATTTCTGGCGTTAAAAGATATTTCCTTTGAAATAAACGCCGGCGAGTTTTTTATTTTGTTAGGGCCATCGGGCTCGGGCAAGTCAACCTTGTTAAGAATAATGAGCGGCCTGGAAAAAGATTACCAGGGTGAACTTAAATTGGGACAAAATATCACCAGCGCCGATATTTCTTTTGTGTTCCAGCAGTTTGCCCTGATGCCATGGCTGACTGTTTATCAAAATATAGAACTGGCTTTAGATCCGAAGAAAATAACCGCCGGCGAAAAAAAAGAAAAAATAATTGCTGAACTTAAACGGCTCGACCTAGAAAAATTTGCCGATAGCTACCCACGGGAACTTTCGGGCGGCATGAAACAGCGGGTGGGTATAGCCCGGGCTTTGGTTAAAAATCCAAAAATAATTTTTATGGATGAGCCCTTTTCGGAACTGGATTCTTTCACCGCTCAAGAATTGCGGAGCGAGATTTTGAAAATTTGGAACGAAACCAAAACAACTATTGTGATGGTAACCCATCTTATAGAGGAAGCCCTGGAACTGGGCGATCGAATTGCTATCTTAACTCCGCTGCCCGGAAAAATAGAAAAAATCGTGCCCAATCACTTGCCCCGCCCCCGGGCCAAACGCTCGGCTGATTTCTTTGAGTATATGGATCATATCTATAAACTCATAAAACCATAAGCTATCTATCGGATTTATGGAAATGATTTTGCAACAACAATAAGGCCAATGGCGCGCCCCAGTTAGTCCAGTCGCCCATAAATTCAAAGATTGACTCCCCCATCAAAAACGGCAGTAACGATGTGAACACACCCCAGGCCACAGCCCAAACCAGAATAAAATTAACTGGTCTTACCAGTGTTACTACAGCCACGCTCACATCCACTAAGCCCACTACAAAAAGTATTTGGGCGGCCAAACCCACATCCGCCCCGGTCAGTTTTTGAACCCATTCAACCCAAGATTTTTCCCCTAGTAAGGCCAGTGTCCCATGGCCGGCAAACTCTCCAAAGACGGCTATTCTTAAAAACCAACTGATTAAATTGGGAGTGATTTTCATATTCTTTGGTTATTTAGGTTATCCGGAAAACATTTTTTAATCTAACACAAATATCTAAAAGTGATAATGTTAACAAACACGGCCCGATCGGATTCTAGTTGTTAACAATAAATTATTTTTTATTAAATCCAACAAACGACCTTTGGGTTCGGCACAATCAATAACAATGCTTCTCAAGGACACTAATAATGGATAATTCTTAAAATCCTTTTTTAATAATTCAAAAACCAAAGGCAAAGAAACAAAACCTTCGCCTTTCAATAAACATTTCCCTGTTTTTACAAACTCCTGCCCCGAGCGGAAATTTTTGGAGTTATTACTAAAACCGGTAGCCACTAAATCACCCAGTCCAGCGACATCAAGGGCAGTTTTTCCATTTCCGCCAAGATCAGAAATCATTCGTGCCATTTCCTGAAGCGATTTCTGCACCCACCAACCCTTAAAATTATTCCCCAGTTCCAAAGCATCTATCACGCCCAAACCAAAGGCGTAAACATTTTTTAAAACTCCAACTAAAGCTACTCCGTGAACATCATTACTGTATTCCAAAAAAACATTCATGCCGGATAAAAGATTTTTAATTTTTAAAAACTCAATTTCGTTTTTGATAGCGGCCACAGCCACGCCGATATTGCCTTTTTTTAATTCCCCGCTTAACATCGGCCCGCCCAAAATACACATGACCGAATCTTTAGGCAAGACCTCTTTCAAAACTTCATCAGCGGTTTTTAGAGTTTTTTCTTCCAGGCCTTTGGTTAAAGAAACAACCACCGCGCCCGAAGCCAGATGCGGACTGATTTCTTCGGCGGCATTTCTTAACTCCCAGGAAGGCACGCATAAAAATATAAACTCGGCGCCAGCCACGACATCAGCCACGGGTTTCCAGACGGGCATTTTGGATTGGTCGCTGTCCCAGAATTCAACCTCAAGGCCGTTCCGTTTTTTAAGAATCTCACCTAGGGCAGCGCCGATTGATCCGGCGCCGATTACGGCGATTTTCGTTTCCATGATTTATAATTTCTTATT
>OBEQ011604852.1_pt1 | contig 11972 bp, 7 predicted proteins | sample 1670901 | NCBI WGS metagenome assembly OBEQ01 (sample SAMEA104232315, study PRJEB22302) | groundwater metagenome | biome: forest; feature: aquifer; material: groundwater | place: USA | collected 2011-08-07 | depth 5.4 m | reverse complement strand
CAGAAACCTCTTGTAGTCCGCTACAGGCATGTTGAACAGCTCCACGAGCAACCGATAGCTGCCGTGTGTCTGTTCGAGGCCTGTGTGAAGCAGATACTTCAGATCGGTTCGCGTGATATCGCGCGACATGAAGGGGGCGTAGGCGGCCACCCAGAACGATTCTCTGTCCACGAGCATCCGGCGGCGGATCTCTTCGATCGCGCCGTGCCGCGAGAGAGCGCTTGGCTCTTCCTGGTGTGCGCGAGACGGGAGGACAGGGTCCAGATCCGCGACGTCGATGGTGTCGGACTCCGTTCGCAGCACGAGGCGCTCGATGACGTTTCTCAACTCTCGAACGTTGCCAGGCCATGAGTACTGGACAAGCAGCCCGAGCGCCGGCGCCGTGATGGCGGAGACCGGCCGCCGATGCGCCGCGGACTGAGCCCCGAGGAAATGGCGCACCAGCTGTTCGACGTCAGACGCGCGCTCGCGCAGCGGTGGGATCTCCAGATGGAGCACGTTCAGACGGTAGTACAGATCCTGCCGGAAGTCACCGGCGGCAACGGCCTCGGCCATGTTGCGGTTCGTCGCGGCGATCACGCGCACGTCGAGTTGTGTTCGTGGCCCAGTGCCGCCGATCGTCTCGACTTCGCCGGTCTCGAGGAAGCGCAACAGCATCGCCTGCATGCGCAGGCTCATCTCACCAATTTCATCGAGGAAGACGGTCCCGAACTGCGCCGCTCGGAGCCGGCCTGGATTGTCCCGATAGGCGTCGGTGAAGCTGCCGCGCGCGTGCCCGAAGAGCTCCGATTCCAGCAGGCTGTCGGGCACACCCGCGCAATTGATCGTCACGAACGGCTTGCTGCTTCGCGCGCTCCGTGCATGGATGAGCTGCGCGACCACCTCTTTGCCGACGCCCGTCTCTCCGGTCAGCAGCACCTTCGCGGCGGATCGGGCCGCGCAGTCAATGTCGATCTGAAGGGTCTGAATGCCTGGACTTTCGCCGAGCAGAACAAGACCGCGTTGGGGAGTAGTCACTACCACGCCGGCATGCTACCAGCGCGACCGCTACGGAATCATCGATATGTTATGTGTGTATCGGGGATGCGACGACGCCGGGTACGCGGATGACAACTCTAACGGTTGTCAATCCACTCTGAGAAGGCGTTCGGTGCGCGACGGTGCTTCGATCCACGCCCGGATGGCGTGTAACGCTTCGGCGCCGTCGGCTCGATCAGCGATCCGAAGCACAAGATGTTCGGACGTCGGTCCGTCGAGCACGATCTGGATCCATCGGTGGGAGCCAACCGTGTGGATGCCTAAGATCACGACCTCCCATGTTTCGCCCTCGGAGCCAAGAGAGTGGCCATCCAAGGTGCGAAGGAGATCGTGCGCCCGGTCGTCGTCAATGACGTCGGGATGCGGCGACCACTCGAAACTGTAATGATTATTTCGATCCTGGTGTGGAACGCCGATGGCGAAACTCGCGAGAATGGCCGGATTTGCGGCGCTTTTTGAGGTGGTCAGCCTGCTCACACCGATGAACACTGCAAGATGCTGGCCGGCTGAAGGGCGGTCGGTTCACCGACCGGGTTTTACACCAGTACGTCCGCGGTCTCGCGAGCGGGCTGGGGTGCCCCGATGCGAAAAACGTGCGGGTAGCGTTGCTTAATCGCGTTGCGGGTGTCTACGACAAGGGTCGCTCTGGAGACCAGGTCGTCGTAGTCGAACGACCGGTGGTCGGTGAGGACGGCGACGCAATCCACGCACGACACTGTGTCGAAACCGCACGACTGCAGGTCATATCCGCCCGGCCACTGCCGCCCAGCGAGACGCGGCACGAACGGGTCCACGTAGGACAGGCGCGCGCCCTTTTCGTGAAGGATTCCCATGACATCAAGCGCCGGGGACTCGCGGATGTCGTCGATGTCTCGCTTGTAACTGATACCCGCGACGAGAATGTGCGATCCGTTCAACGATTTCCGCTGACGATTGAGCGCGTCCGTGATGGTGTCGACAACGGCGTGAGGCATCGACGCGTTGACATGGCCGGCCAGCTCGATGAAACGCGACTCGAAACCGGTCTGCTTGGCCTTCCACGAGAGGTAGAAGGGATCGATCGGAATGCAGTGACCCCCAAGGCCCGGACCGGGGTAGAAGGGCATGAATCCGAACGGCTTTGTTTTGGCAGCGTCGATGACTTCCCACACGTCGATGCCCAGGTTCTGGCACATGAGCGCGATTTCGTTCACCAAGCCGATGTTCACCGCGCGGAACGTGTTCTCGAGCAGCTTGACCATTTCCGCGACCCGCGGCGAGCTCACCGGGACTACGCGGTCGACGCACGTGCCGTAGAGCGCGCGCGCGAGATCGCAGCATGCCGGCGTCAGACCACCGACCACTTTGGGCACGTTCCGGGTGTTGAATGTGCCGTTTCCTGGATCCACCCGCTCAGGCGAGAACGCCAGAAAGAAATCGGTGCCGGCCTTCAGCCCCGTTCGCTCGAGCAGCGGTTGCACGAGCTCCTCGGTCGTCCCCGGATAGGTCGTCGATTCGAGCACGACCAGCATACCCGGCCGCAGATGTGCCGCGATGGCCTCGACGGCTGAAACGATGTACGAGAGGTCCGGGTCCTTCGTTTTGCGCAGCGGCGTCGGTACGCAGATGTTGATCGTGTCCAGCCCTGCGACAGCCGCCACATCGGTCGTGGCCCTCAGGCGCCCGGTCCGAGTCAGCGCCTCGACGTCCGATGTCGGTACGTCAGGAATATACGACGTACCGCTATTGACGGCCTGAACCTTCCGCGCGTCGAGGTCGATGCCGAGGACGGTGAATCCACTGCGCGCGAATTCAACGGCGAGCGGCAGCCCGACATATCCAAGGCCGACGACGCCAACGCGTGCAGTTCGCGATCCGATCTGATCCAGTAAGCGAGCGACCGCCGATCCCATTGAGTGTCCCCGTTGATTGTGGTTGGTTGCCTTGACGTCGAACCTGCGATCGAACGTCAGCGATGTGTCCGCGCGATCAGATGGGCGCCGCACCGACCGACCGCCAGGCGAAGTCCGCCACGTCGGCGCGGGCTCTGGACTGCGTCCGGTCGGCGGTCGCGACCGCATGCGCCATCACGGTTCGCAGCGCCTGTAGGAGTCCTGGGCCGGCCGCAGCTAGTTCGCGAAGGTCGCCCTCGACGAGCGGCTTCAGCCAATCCTCGCCGGCCGGTGTGAGCGAGATGAGGAAGCGTCGACGATCGGTACGATCGCGCTCGCGGACGACGAACCGCTGGCGGGCGAGTTCGTCGACGAGCTCAACGACCGCCGTGCGATCCATCTCCAAGGCTTCCGCGAGGCCGCCGATGGTGGCGGGTTCACCCGTCGGCTGCCGCCGAATGGCGATCAGCAGTCGGAACTTCGTGCGCTGCAGGCCCACTTCGCGCGCCCGATGGTCGGTGCCATCCATCACACGCTGCAATTGATCGTGGAATGCCCCGAGGGCCCAATACTCTGAGAGGCAGAATTCGTTCGCCATATCGCGGTAAATCGCAAGAGTCTCGCCAAACGACTGCGCACCCCAGAGATGACGGCCGTGAATGTTGTGCGAACGTCGATGTCTCCATGGCGCAATAGGTTACGCCGACGCAGAGACCGCATCGTCAGACTTGTGGCCCCGTCGACTGCGGGCGGAGTGCAAGTAGTCGGATTGCAGCCGGACAATAGACTTGGTCTCTTGCGGATTTCCTGACTCTGCATTCTCTGCATGGCGTACGAATAGGCGGAGTTTGCACGCCGACCGAACACGATCGGCATCCGGATCCCGGGCGACGGAATTGCAGGACACCATCGCCATGTCCCTTCATCGAGACGACAGACATCCTGGCAGCATGCCTGACGTGTCTGCCGATGCCGACAGTACGACTTTCGTTATTGCCGTTGGTGGCCATGCCCTAATTCCACCGGGCACCCGGCTCATCGTGCGCTGCGATAACGTCGGCAACGGGTGGGCGCGCATCGTCAAGAGCGGGCGCGGTCCAAGCCCATCCTGAAGCCCGGCTCTGCATCCGCGCACCTTGTTCATCTCGCAGCGAGATTTTTCCGCACGCGAGCCCGCCACGTTTCGCTGATCGCCTAGCAATTTCAACAATCAGAGGTGGCACTGCCGTTGCCCTAGGGCAGTGCGTGACGCTGCTTTACTGGCGATCCCGAAACGCGCCGAGTCCTCATCGCGCCCCATCTGTTCGTTTTCCAGCGTTGGGCGAATACGCGGGACGCGCGAGGTACCTGCCGGGCGACACGATGAGGTTGACAGCCCTTCAGCAGAGCGCCGTCGGTCGAGTCGTGGAGGTGCATTTCATGGGCCTCGCCGGATCAGGGAACGGCGAATGTCTGTACCAGGAAGCTCCCGGACACGACGTGGTGGGTGCCACACTGATTCGTGAGAGCGACCTGGATTTCATCAACGATCCGCTCACCGGGCGGAAATGATTAAGCAGGGCCATGTCATATTCAGATTTTGAACGGAAGACCACGAACTCACGCCCGCCGCCCGCGCTCAGCACGGTGGACGGTACTCGGCTGCTGCTCACCGATCGCGACACCGAGCGGCGATTGTGGTACGCGAACGTGCTCGAAGAGGCCGGGTATGAGGTCGTCAGCGTTGGCGAGCTGGCGCAAGCGCTGACCGAGATCGCCGCCACACTGCCCGCGATGATCATCACGCATCTCTCAGAACCAATCGCCGATGGCATGGCGCTGTACCGGAACCTGCGGAAAGAACGAGAGACGCGCGACTTGCCGGTGATCGTCGTGACCCGCTCAGGCGACCCGTACACGCGCGAACAGATTGTTCGCTCCGGCGCTTCGGGTATCCTCACCGAGCCTCTGAGCCGCGCGCTGCTGCTGCGGCAGGTCCGGCGGCTGATGGCGCGCGCGAAGGCGCACGCCGGATCTGTGCCTCACGCGTAGCCGTCTCCCAGCCGCAACGGCGTGAGAGGCCCCTGAACCCTGGCTGCGGCCCCGATCTGGGGGATCGCATTGTTCCGTCCGGCGACCCGTGCGCCGAACTGTTGGTCGGACAGGCACTTGCACCCGATCTGTTTTTCGCTTGAGTTTGCTGCGTGCGTGCCCTATTGTCAGCGCCGTTCCGCGCGTCGATAGGCTCACCCAGCCGTCTCGCGCATTTTCGGGAGTGGCTTACGCGATGACGATGACCGCCGAAGAAACCCTATCCGTCCAGCTTGAACGGCTCCGCGCTATCCTGGCCATGCTGGAGGTCGTCCCCCCCGGCCAGCGTCACGACGAACTGATCGAGCGGGCGCGGGTCGCGATCGCCGGTGTCCGCAAAACCCGCGACGCCATCGCCGGGAGCGGTGGTCGAGCGGGGGCCGCCGACACGAATCAGACGTTCGGGTGCGTGATCGACTACGCCTCGGCATCCAGGTGATCGCCGTGGATGAAGAAACCCTCGCGCCGCGTCTCTTTGGCGCATGGTCTGGCGATTGGGACGCGCTCCCCACCGCACTGCCAGTCAGTGCGGTCCCAGCGGCCCGGGCAGTCACCGTGTCGATGCGCCCGTGTGGCCGATGCGGCGGCGCGCTGGTCCGGTCGCGGACACGCCCACACGAACGCGTCCTGCGGCCGTTCTTGCGTCGACGGCCGTATCGGTGCGATCAGTGCGGGGCGCGGTCCTGGCAGTAGCATCTCATTGCAAACGGCGGTGGGATTAAACCTGCTGCGAGCACTTAAATGCCCGCGTTCTGGTGAACTTCGCACCGGACCCGCCTCAGGCGCCGTCGTACACCGACCCGGACCCGGGCTCGAAGAAAGCCCCGATCGGTAACGATATCAACACGATGCCTGCCTTCGGCCGCCGCATCGTCGCGCGAGTCGATCTGGTTCGAGAATTGAATCGACTATCAACGTCGTGCGCACCCATGCGAAGGCGTTATTGGCTCGCCGCGTCTCCACGGTGTTGGTGCAACCGCTCTGGCTGCAGGCCGTTGTCGTCTTCGTGTTGCTCCTGAGCTCGTCGGGTGCGGGTGCTCCCCCGATCGCGTTCGTGCAAGCGAATGCCGATGTCCCCCAGACGCCGCAGACGACTGTGACCGTCCGGTACGAAGGGTGGCAGACCGTTGGAGACCTCAACGTCATCGTCGTGGGCTGGAACGATTCGACCGCGCAGGTGCTTTCCGTCAGCGACACGAGCGGCAATGCGTATGTGAAGGCGGTGGGCCCGACGATACAGCCGGACATCGCCACGCAAAGCATCTACTACGCGGCCGGGATCATCTCTGCTCCTCCAGGTGCGAACACCGTGACGGTGCAGTTCACCACGGCGGCGAGATATCCGGATATTCGCATCGCGGAGTACATCGGGATTGATCCGGTGAATCCGATCGATGGAGTGGCGGCGGCGTTTGGCGCCGGCGACTCGAGCGACAGCGGACCCGTCGCGACGACGAAAGCGAACGTGCTGCTCGTCGGGGCAAATCTCGTGCAGACTCACACCACGGACCCCGGCACGGACTACACGTCGCGAATATACACCTATCCGGACGGAGACATCATCGAGGACCGCGTCGTGACGGCAACCGGCAGTTATAGCGCGGACGCGCCGCTCGCCGGCGAAGAAGGCTGGATCATGCAACTCGTCGCGTTCCGCGCCGTCACGAGCGCATCGACGACTGCGCAGATCACGTACCCGGCAAACGATGCCGTCAACGCCGACCTGCTCCAGCCGATTCAGTGGACCGCGGTCCCATCGGCGCAGGCCTATTGTCTGTACATCGGTTCGACGCCAGGCGCGGCGGATTTCGTCAACACCGGCGAGATTCAGCAGACGTGGTATCGCGCCAGCACATTGCCGTCGGGGATGGCTCTGTACGCACGGCTGTGGACCAAGGTAGGCAACGTATGGCGGTACAGCGACAGCACGTTCAGCGCCGCACCGATCATGTCCGTCCTGACGTATCCGCCGAATGGCGCGACGAACGCGGACCTCGCGACGCAGCCGATTCAATGGTCCGCCGTTGTCGCCGCGCAAGTGTACTCCTTGTACGTCGGCTCAACACCAGGCGCGAGTGACCTTCTCACTACAGGTGAAGTGCAGCAGACATCGTTCAATGGCGGCACGCTGCGTAGCGGCCAGACGCTGTACGCGCGGTTATGGACAAAGGCCGGGGGCGTCTGGCGGAACACCGACAGCACGTTCACCGTGGCGCCGGTCTCATCCGTTCTCACGTACCCGGCAAACGGCGGCAGCAACGTCGACCTGTCGAAGACCATTCAATGGACCAATGTCGTCGCGGCGCAGGCATACTGCCTCTACCTCGGCACGTCGCTCGGCGCGAAAGACCTCTTCAACACCAATGAAGTCCAGCAGACCTGGTATCGAGTCTTTACGATACCGAGCGGACCGTTGCTGTACGCGCGGGTCTGGACGAAAGTGGGCGGCGTCTGGCGGTACACGGACAGCACGTTCACGGCGGCGCCCATGACCTACTCCATCTCGGGAACCGTCAGACCATCTGACGGCGGCGGAGGCGCAACGATTGCTTTGTCGGGCTCAGCCGGCCGATCCACGACCGCGGACAGCGCAGGAAATTATGGTTTCGCCGGATTGGCTCCCGGCACCTACACCGTCACCCCGGCGAACAGCGGTCGCGTCCTTACGCCGGCGAGTTGGACCGGCACGGTCACGAACGGCGACGTTCCGGAGGTCAATTTCACCGGCGAAGCGCCCACGAGGGATCGCGCGAATTCTTACGACAATGACTGGAAGCGCGCTTGGGTGAACCATGCACGCGCGCTGCTGACAACAACAGGCAAGACAGCTGGCTTTGTCCTCGAGATTGGGGATTCGATCACCCACTCCGGCGCGTTCGGCTTGTGGCCTCTGCAAGGTCGCGGCAAAACACCCGAAGACGTCCAGGCGACTTCGTGGGCGAACGGGACCGTGTGGGGAAACGGAACTGTGGACTCAGCCATCAAGAACGGATGGTATCTGGCGGCGGCGGATACGACGGCGCTTCGCGGGATGACCGCCGCCAATGGCCTCAGAATGAGCACGCTCGTATCGGGCTGCTGCAATATGGGACCCACCATGCCGGCGGTGACTGACCCGGTCGCTGCCAGGCAGACCGTCGGGGACCCCACCTACACGGCCAACCTCCAGGTCGACACGCTGATTTCCGCCTTCGGGGACGCCCAATTCGCAGTCGTGATGCTCGGCACAAACGACCCTGGCAGTGCCAGCGTGCTGGTGGATCTGACCACCATCATCGACCGGCTGGAAGCGCAGCACATTGTGCCGATCTTGTCGACGATTCCACCGCGAGCGGACCCCTACAACAATCTGCTCGTGATTCAGTTCAACCGCCTCCTGACCCAACTCGCTCGGGCACGAAGCCTGCCGCTCATTGCCTTCCACGAGGAGCTACTGCTGCGCCGGCCGGGAAATGCATGGATGAACACCCTCATCTCGAGCGATGGCGTCCATCCGAGCGCGAGCAGCGGCGGTTACGCCGCCGACAGCGACCCTTATCGGCCCGGTGGAGATCCCGTGACGCGCACCACCGGAGACGCCCTGTTGAACGTCGGTTATCTGCTTCGCAGCTGGGTGACGGTCCAGAAGCTTCAGGAAATGAAGCTGTACGTGATCGACGGTGTCGATCCGCCACGGTGAGAAAAAGCCGTACCGCCGGGGCAGGGAGTTAGCTGAGGTGGAGGGATGTGTGCGCGACCGCGCCGGAGCGTGCCGTGCGGCGCAGGACGCGCCGGACGGTCTGTACCATCGTCTTCAAGCGAAACGGCTTCACGAGCAGCTCGCTCCTTGAATGTCGTGTGATTTCAGGAGAGCCAGCCATGATAATCAGCTGCGGCGTCACGAGGCGCGGCGATGACGTCAAGTGCCGCGACACGGCATCGGCCGATGCTGAGTCGGCGAGGATGACGTGCGGTGACCAGCCCGAATCGATCATCGCCAACGCCTCCGCCGGAAGCGCGGCCTCAGCGACCTCGAACCGCAGGACATGGAGGTACCTTGCACACGGTGTGCGGGCCGCCTCGTAGCCTTCGGCGACGAGGATAGGTGGGTACTGCCCCGGCACATCGTATGGACGCCTGCCGCCGCGTGGGATGGCGCGGCGCTCAGGGGAGATACCGGTACGACGTTCCCGGACAATCATGTCGGACGCAAGTATAGCCCCGGCGCGCGCTCAAAAGCTCGAACGAGAGAGTACCCGGCGAGTGGAAGCAGATCGTCGATTGCGTCGACCGGCCGCGATCGGGTGACCCGGCGCCGTCGGTCGTCCAGTTCCAATGGCGAGCACACGATACTTGCGCCGAACCCGAGTCTCAACCTTCGCCTCTCGCCTCTCGCGTAGGAAGCTCAACCTTCGCCTCTCGCGTAGGAAGATTGTCGCAGATCCTCTTCCGAGGCGCAGGCTTTGTGCAGAGTTCACGTTTCCGCATAGCTCTGCGCACCGGACCGTGCAGGAGTGTGCACTCGAACAAACGAGTGTGCAAAATGCACGTGTTTGATCTATCGACGATATCGAAGCTCATGTACAAGTCGTCGGCATGGACGTCGAATCCACTCGTTCTTGGCGTATCGCTCGCGCCGCGCTGCTGGCGACCGCGGCCGCGTCGACCTTGATCTGGTACGGCAGCCGGGCAGCTGCGCAATCCGCCGGCGTGACGTGCGGGACCGATCTGCGCGTCCTCGTACTTTCCGCCGACGGCGGCGAACCCGATCTGCCGGCGATCCGGGATGCGCTCGACTATCTCGGCACGCCGTACGACGTGCACGTCGCAACGGATCATCCGGGAGGGCTGACACCTGCCCGGCTGTCGAACGGCTGCCACGGCTTCTACCAGGGCGTTGTTCCCACGACCGACCCCCTTGAGCGTGCGACCTCAGAGGGAGGCTCGACCAGGGCGCTCACTCAAGCCGAGTTTCTGACGCTGTCGACGTACGAGTCCGCGTTCAGCATCCGACAAGTGACGTGGTTCACGCATCCGACGCCCGAACTGGGGTTCAGCGATCCGGTGGGTGCGTCTGGCGATCCGCTGACTGCGGTGCCGACAACGGCTGGCGCGGAGGCGTTCACGTACCTGAACCCCAGCGCCGCGGGCGTTCCGATCCAGTCGTCCCAGACGTATCTCGCGTCACCGCTCGATGCGTCGACGACGCCTCTGCTGACCGATTCTGCAGGGCACGCCCTGGTCGCCATTCACGTGTACGCGGACGGCCGCGAGAACCTGGTACTGACCTTCGACAGCACGCCTGGCTCGCCCCAGGCCCTCCTCCTGTCGTACGGTATCGTCAACTGGGTCACCCACGGACTGTTCATCGGAGAGCGGCACTCGTACATCAGCCCTCACATCGATGACCTCTTCGTCGAAGACGCGCAGTGGAACACCGCGACACCGTGCGGAACCGACGTCGCCACCACCGGCCTCACGACGCGGATCACGGGCGCCGATCTGGCGACGGTGTCGAACTGGCAACACAGCGTTCGAGCGAGCGCGTTGTCGAGTGACTTCCGTCTCACGCTGTCGTTCAACGGCGAGGGCACCAGCGGCATTTACGCCGCAGACACACTCGTGGCCAGTGTGCCGTCGCTCAAGGACACGTTCTTCTGGGTGAGCCACGGCTACACGCGCGCGAACCTTGACCTAGCGTCCTACGCCGACGCGAGCAGCCTCATCTCGCAGAACAACGCGGCCGCCACGTCGCTGGGGCTCACTGCGTACAGCCCGCTCAATCTTGTCCAGCCCGCCTCCGGGCTGACGAACGCAAGCTTCCTGCTGGCGGCACGCGACGCGGGCATCCAGTACTTGTCGGGCGACTCGTCGAAACCAGGCCAGGACAATCCGTCACCGAACGTCGGACGTGCGACCGCGCTCGAGCCCAGGCTCTTCGTCATCCCGCGCCGGCCGAACAACCTGTTCTTCAACGTGACGACCCCGGACGATTGGGTGGCCGAATACAACTGCCGCTACCACGGCTTCTGGGGGCGCGACCTGAGCTACCCCGAGATCCTGGACCACGAGAGCGACGGCCTGCTCGCGCGCCTGCTGCACGGCGATCTCGACCCGTGGATATTTCATCAGTCGAATCTCTCGGTGTACGACGGCGTCCACACGCTGCTGACCGACCTGCTGGATCGCACGCTGGCGAAGTACAGCAGCTACGTCACTTTGCCGCTCGTGAGCCCAGCGATGGATGCGCTCGGCGCCAGAATGGCGGATCGGACGAAACTGCGTGCCCCCGGCATCAGCGCGACCCTACAACCCGGTGTCGGCCTCGTGCTCTCGTCTCCCGTCGACGTCACCGTGCCGATCACCGGCCTTCAGCTTCCCGGCGCCGAACAGTACGGCGGGCAATGGATTTCATGGGTCACGCTCCGCGCCAACGAGACACTGGTTGCGCCGGTGCCCGGAGCGGGGACCATCGATCCACCGATCGCTCCGTCGGTCGGCCTGCGCACCGCGAGTGCGCCCTTGACGGTCGCGTCGGATCCAGCCGTGCTGCTGACGTTCGACGAGATCCCGTTTCGGCAGGCCGACGGCCTGACGTTCGGCGGCGTCACGTTTGGCTTCACACAGGGGGCGGTCCCGTGGTGGGACGCCTATTACAATTCCACGGACGGACCTGGGTCCACCTTGACTTCCTATTTGGATGACCACGTGCTCGAGGGCACGGCCTTTGGTGTCCTCACGCTTGACTTCGCTCAGCCGATCACCTCTCTTCGGTTCAGCGCGGCAATCGACACCGACGCGGCAGTCGCGTCGGGCGTCACCGTGCAGCTCGTCCGTTCGGCTGGGGCGCCTCTCACTTTTGCTCTCGACACGGCGCCGACTGTTCAGTTCTCTGAAGCGCGGTTCATCTACACCGGCGAACCGATCACCCGAGCCGTGTTGAGCTTCGACGCCACGAGCGGGGGTTGTGAATTGTTCGGCAACCCGTCAGGACGCTGTGCCGGTGGCCGCTTT
>OBEQ010012587.1_pt1 | contig 11972 bp, 12 predicted proteins | sample 1670901 | NCBI WGS metagenome assembly OBEQ01 (sample SAMEA104232315, study PRJEB22302) | groundwater metagenome | biome: forest; feature: aquifer; material: groundwater | place: USA | collected 2011-08-07 | depth 5.4 m | reverse complement strand
GGGCTCGTTGGCTATAAACCGACAGATGGCGCGGTGTCGCGCTCGGGGCTTATTGCTATGGGTTCGTCGCTCGACCAGATCGGTTCGTTCGGGAGAAACGTGCATGATGCTGAACTGCTTTTTAACACCATCCGTGGGCATGACGAGTTGGACGGCACCACACTGCCAGACTACCCTGTGGCAGTCGCGCGTGACAAAAAGGTAGGAGTACCGCGCACGTTCGTCAATGATGCACAGCCCGAAACGCGCGCGGTCTTTGAAAAAAAGCTTGGAGAACTGGTGAAAAAAGGATACGAGATTGTTGATATTGAACTTCCGAGTGCCGCGCAAGCACTCCCTGCGTACTACATACTCATGCCCGCGGAAGTGTCGACCAACCTGGCGCGCCTCGACGGGATGCGCTACGGCCTCCACCGGGACGGCGCGAATCTTCTGGAGGACTATATGTTTTCTCGTGCAGAAGGCTTTGGTCCCGAAACGAGGCGACGTATTATTCTCGGCACCTATATCCTCTCAAGCGGCTACTATGACGCCTATTACCGCAGAGCTACAGCACTTCGGGGCGTTATTGAATCCGATCTTATGGAGGCGTTTGAGAAAGTGTCGTACATCGCAACGCCGACTGCTCCCGGCCCTGCGTTTAAAATAGGCGAGAAGGCCGACCCCGTGTCTATGTACCTCGAAGATGTGTTCTCAGCACCCGCAAACCTTGCGGGTATGCCCTCTATCTCGGTACCAATGGGAGTAGTGGAGCGAGACGGCAAAAGACTTCCAGTCGGCATGCAGTTTATGGCGCCGAGGCGCGCCGACGCAATACTTTTTGCTGTTGCACGCGACGCAATGAACGAACTATGAGTGTTCCGGCAGGCATTGCGCAGCTTAGCCAGGCCGCGGCGTATATTCCGTTTTTAAACCTGCAGTACATCTACTGCTACATCGCAAGTCTCTTTGGGAAAGCGTGTGCCGCAAACGCCGTAGCCGTAACCGTCCCGAGTGTTGACACGTCCGGCGTAGAAGGAGCAATTAACACTGCTACAACAACGGTCAGCAATACTGTAGGTCAAGCAGAACAGGGAGGATTTTGGTCTTGGCTGTGGCCATTTGGACATTCATCAACCGCGTCGGATGTTGTCGCCGCAACATCCACTGCAAGTGATGTCGGTTTTTGGTCGGGCATGTTTCATGCACTGCCGACGTTCCTGCAGAATATAGTTATCGGCACCGGGGTATTGCTCTCGGTTTTGTGGTCAACATTTAGTTTTCTATCGTACACACTGTCGGGCCTTTTGGTCATTGCGATACTTGTATCTGCGTTTGGAATTTTGTACATACGCATGTCGGAGTGGACTGAATACGGTGTATTGCCTGCAAGGAATAACGGGCACACCTACGGGTGGAGCAGGTGGCAAGATTTATTGAACGGCGCCATGAGTACAGAACCCAAGCATTGGCGGGTAGCCATTGCCGCGGCTGACGATATGCTCGGGGAACTCTTGACCCGCATTGGCTACCACGGGAAGTCTACGAGCGAGCAGATGCGCTCTATACCGGAAGGGGCGTTTGTCACGCTCCCTGCGGCGTGGGAAGCACACCGGATTAAAAATTTTGTTGCCGCAAAAAACTCGAACTTCATTTTGACCCAGCGCGAAGCCTTCCGCGTCATGAAACTCTACGAGCAGGTGTTTGAGGAGTTTGATTTTATATAGCATTTGACAAGATTTTCGCTCTGTGGCAGAGTTAGTATATGAGCACGGATACTATACAAGAAGCTAGTCACATGAGCGTGGGAGGAACGATTGCAATTGCTACCGCCCTTCTTGCCGTGGCCTTCGGTCTTATTATGTTTCGTCGTTCGCCGGAGGAGCCGCGTGGCCCCACTGTCGGCTGCATGGGTGCAGTGAGACCGAAGTAAAGGCAATCAATTGGCTGACATGCACAAATTGAAAGTCCTGAAGTTCGGAGGGACATCAATGGGCTCCGTAAAGGCCATTCAGCAAGTCGTATCTATTATTAAAAAGTCGTCTCGTGACACCCGCATTGCTGCAGTTGTGGTCTCCGCAATGAGCGGTGTCACGGACCAACTCATAGAAATAGGTATGCTGGCGGCCTCAAAAGATCCTTCGTATAAGAAGCTTCTTAAGGAACTGCAGGTTCGTCACATCACTACCCTTACGAGGCTGGTGAGCCCGCGCGGTCGAAAGGCTACACTTTTCAGTCTGCGCGCTCTATTCGAAGACCTCGAAGGGGTTGCAGAGGGGGTTTTTCTCGTTAGAGAGCTTTCACCCGGTGCGCTGGACTATATTATGAGCTTCGGAGAGCGCCTTTCCGCGTATCTTCTGTGTGGTGCGCTCCAGGACCGCGGCACTGCAGGCGAGTATGCTGATGCCCGTGCGTTTATTAGGACCGACAACAACTTTAGTTCCGCGAGCGTTGATTTTGAAACTACTAATAAGGCAATCAGGAACTATTTTAGGAAACATACAAGACTTCAAGTTGTCACAGGATTCATCGCTTCCTCGTCAGCAGGGAAAACAACAACATTAGGGCGTGGCGGAAGCGACTACACAGCTTCAATTCTAGGTGCTGCACTGAACGCAAAAGCGATAGAAATATGGACTGATGTTTCAGGTGTTATGACAGCAGATCCAAGAAAAGTAAAAGACTCACTCCCTATTCCTACAATGAGTTATGAGGAGGCTGCAGAGATGTCGTACTTCGGGGCGAAAGTAATACATCCGCCAACTATGGTACCGGCGCGGGAGAAGAACATACCAATACTTATCAAGAACACGTTTGAACCGGGGGCACCAGGCACCGTGATTGGGAAGAACACGAAAGAGGGTAGTGGACTCGCGAAAGGTATTTCTTCAATTGACAACGTGACCATGCTTCGGATAGAAGGGAGTGGTATGGTCGGAACACGCGGAGTAGCGGGAAGAATTTTTGGTAGCTTGGCGCGGGAGTCTGTGAATGTCATTTTAATAACGCAAGCATCATCGGAACACTCGATATCTATTGCCGTACGACCTTCTGAGGCCGATAGGGCGCGGCATGCTATTGAAGAAGAGTTTACACTCGAGCGTCACGCGAAACTTATCGATCCATTAAAAATCGAGCGCGACCTATCCATCATCGCACTCACAGGCGAGGGAATAAAACACAAGCACGGCGTCGCTGCGCGTCTCTTTCAGACATTGGGTAAGAACGGTATATCAGCGATCGCTATAGCACAGGGCTCCTCTGAACTTAACATTTCAACTGTTATTCCCAGGAAGGACGAAGTAAAAGCATTAAACGCGGTGCACCGGACTTTTTTCTTTCCGGATATGAAGACGGTCAATATCTTTCTCGTGGGAGCCGGACTCATCGGTGGGACACTCTTAAGACAAATTGCTATACATGAAAAGAGTCTCCGTGCGCGAGGCTTTGCCATACGTCTTATTGGCATAGCTGACGCGAAAAGGATGCATATAGACGAAAATGGCATCCCTGCCGGGACTGCTTTGAAAACACTCGGTCGCTCTAGAAGGTCTATGCGTTTAGGGAAATTTCTTGCTGAAGTTAAGGATTCAAACGAGCCAGACAAGGTATTTGTGGATTGCACTGCGAGCGGGGAAGTCGCAGACTGCTACGCACAACTTCTGACTGCCGGTATATCGGTCGTTACTCCGAATAAGAAAGCAAATTCCGGCACACTACAATCTTGGAGAGAACTTCAAAGACTTGCGCATTCGAACGGGGCATCTTTTCTTTATGAAACAAACGTCGGCGCTGCACTTCCGGTTATAAGCACCTTACATGACCTTGTGGCAAACGGAGACAGGATTGAAAAAATTGAGGCAGTTCTTTCAGGAACACTAAGTTACATTTTTAACACATTTACTGGCGATAAACCTTTCAGCGAGATTGTGCGTACGGTGCGCGAACTTGGTTACAGTGAGCCGGACCCCCGTATGGACTTAAACGGTTTGGATGCTGCACGCAAGTTACTCATTTTGGCCCGCGAGACCGGTATTGAACTTGAACTCTCGGACGTGCGTGTCGAAAGCCTCATAAGCAAAAAAGCCGCACGTGCAAAAACAGTGGAAAAGTTCTTTGAACAGCTGAAAAAAGAAGATACGTTGTACGAAAAAAAGAGAAAAATTGCTGAAAAGGCAGGAAGGCGCCTCCGCTACATTGCTACTCTGGAGAAGGGTAGGGCTCAAATCTCTCTTCAGGCAGTTCATCAGTCCCACCCGTTCTACAATCTTTCAGGAAGTGACAACATATTTTCGTTCACGACAAAACGGTATTCAAAGAATCCACTAGTAATACGAGGGCCGGGAGCGGGGGCAGAGGTAACGGCTGGAGGGGTCTTTGCGGATATTCTGCGTACTGCGCGCTAGCCTAGAAACATGAATCTGATACTATTACGCCCATAATGCAAAAGATTTCTGTCGGGATATTGGGAGCAACGGGGATGGTAGGACAACAATATATCCGTCTTCTTGAGAATCATCCTTGGTTTCGTGTCGTGTATGTCGCAGCGTCACCACAGTCCGTAGGAATGCAATACAGTAATGCCCTAAAAAACGGTTGGATAGTAGGAGGAGAAATTCCAAAGGGCATTTCAAAACTTATTATGCATGACGTAGCTGATACAAAAAGTGCAGCGGAGGCCTGCACCTTTGTGTTTTCTGCATTTGAAATGTCAGATAAAAATCTGATGCGTGAATATGAAAATAAATATGCCGCAGCAGGACTACCGGTGTTCTCAAATACTTCTGTGCATCGAGAGAACCCTCTAGTACCGATGATTATCGGCGAGATCAATCCGCACCATCTCAAAATTATCTCCCAGCAAAAGAAGCAAAACGGGTGGAATGGGTTTGTTGTAGTCAAACCGAATTGTAGTCTTCAAAGTTACCTCACCCCGATTTATGCCCTTCAAAGAGCTGGTTTTCCTGTTGTTAAGATAATACTTACAACCATGCAAGCCGTGTCCGGTGCGGGGTATCCTGGTGTAGCGAGTTTGGATATGATAGACAATATAGTCCCTTTTATTTTCGGTGAGGAAGTGAAAACTGAAAGTGAGCCACTTAAGATTTTGGGTGACATCAAAGCGGGCAGACTTGTCCCGCACAAAGGAATGAAAATATCCGCGCATTGCAACCGCGTCCCAGTTTCGCACGGTCATCTCGCATGCGTTAGTATAGAATTTGGAAGGAAAAAACCAACGAAAGAGAAAATTATTGAAATATGGAGGAAATTCCGCGGTGAACCACAGGTACTTAATTTACCTTTAGCACCAAAAGAACCCATTGTCTACCGCGATGAACCGGATCGTCCGCAACCCAGTAAGGATCGTGACAATGACAAAGCTATGGCAGTTACCGTTGGACGATTGAGGGAGGACAATGTATTTGATTTTAAATTTGTTGCGTTGTCACACAACACGGTGCGGGGTGCAGCTGGAGGAGGGATTCTGAACGCGGAGCTTGCCTATAAGAAGGGATACCTGAAAGTCTGAAATCCTACGAGCAGGTGTTTGAGGAGTTTGATTTTATATAGTTCAAGAGGGGACGTGCTCTTGATGAAACACATTATAACCAACCATGGTTTGTTATAATGTACATAGGACGTGCTTGGGGAGTTTGATTTCATCTAAATTTCAGAGTACACTCGTCTATAGCGGGGTAGAGGAGTGGTACCTCGGGAGGCTCATAACCTCCAGACCTCGGTTCGAATCCGAGCCCCGCAACAAGAATTAGATACGCTATACTTTTGGTATGGCGGTTAAGGTTGGCATTAACGGATTCGGGCGCATTGGGAGGGCATTTTTTCGCTACGCGTACAACAAACCGGAAATTGATATTGTTGCAGTGAACGATTTGAGTGACGCAAAAGCACTGCGATACCTCCTCCAACACGACACGGTGTATGGGCGGGCACCGTTTGAGGTGCACGCCAAGGACGGCGCGTTTGTAGCAGGAGAAAGGCAGGTGAAGGTAATGACGGAGAAAGAACCGTCAAAAATCCCCTGGAGTTCGTTGGGCGTTGATATCGTCGTCGAGTCGACCGGCTTTTTTGATACCTATGAAAAAGCCAAAGGGCATCTTACGGGCGGAGCAAAACGCGTCGTAATTACAGCCCCGGCCAAAGATGATAGCCCCGAAGGCGAGACAGTGCTTGTCGGTATAAATGAAGACAAATTAAAAACGTGTAAAGTATCTTCAAACGCCTCGTGTACTACAAACGCCGGCTCTCCGCTTATAGCAATTCTTGATGAGACTATCGGAATCGAGCACGCGCTCCTCACCACTACGCATGCATTCACTGCCTCCCAGGCTCTCGTTGACGGCTTGACCCACGCACACAATATGCGCGAATTCCGCGCGGGAGCACAAAATTTGGTTCCGACCTCGACGGGCGCCGCCATTGCCGTGACCAAGGCCCTGCCGCAACTTGATAAAAAATTCGACGGGATTGCGATACGCGCCCCCGTTATTTGCGGCTCCATTGTTGACGTAACCTTTGTTGCCAAGCGCGCGACGAGTGCCGAGGAAGTGAATGCACTCCTCCGCAAGGCCGCCGCTGAAAAAAGATGGGAAGGCATTTACACAGCTACTGACGAAGAGTTGGTATCTTCGGACATCATTGGCATGGAGTACGGCTCAATAGCAGACCTTTCTCTCACGCGCGTTGTCGGTGGAACTCTCGTTAAGGTGTGTGCGTGGTACGACAACGAAATGGGGTACGTTTCAACCTTGGCACGCCACGTTATTTCTGCCGGGCAGTATGTTTAACGGTGTTGTCTACCTCGCATCCGACCACGCTGGCTATACGCTTAAGGGGTCATTAAAGTCGCGTCTTCAGGGCGAAGGCGTGAGTGTTGTCGACTGCGGCCCCGAGCACTATGACGCAGGGGATGACTACCCTGACTTTGTCGAACCGGCAATGCAGAAATTATTGGAAGACCCTACAGGGAGGGCTGTTATAGTCGGGAAAACGGGTGAGGGTGAGGCAATGGACGCAAACCGTTTTAAGCACATACGAGCGGCAGTGTACCTGGGCGGCCCCGTTGACGTGGTCAAGTTCGCACGTGAACATAATGATGCAAATGTACTGTCGCTTGGCGCTGACTTTGTAAGCGAGGATGACGCGTGGACCGCCGTGTACTTATTCCTCACGACTCCGTTTTCAGGTGATGCGCGCCACGTGCGCAGGAATGCAAAACTCGATGACTAACATCATTCCGGCCATCCTCCCGCACACCCTCGATGATTTAGTGATGCACCTGGGGCGTATACGCGGCGCGGCCCCGCTCGTCCAGATTGATGTGTGCGATGGGATGTTTGTCACATCGCGAACTTGGCCTATGAATCCCGGCGACCGTGCACGCTTTGCACAGATTGTAAAAGGGGATGAGGGATTACCGTACTGGGAGGACTTTAGTTTTGAAATTGACTTCATGGTGCACTCGCCGGAGCGTTTGATTCCTTTGTGGATTGCCACGGGGATACAACGCGCCGTTATACACCTCGAGTCGCGCCACGATTGGAATGCGGTTAAAGATGCCGCCGGTGACTCGGTTGAACTCGGTTTGGCGCTTGACCTCGACCCGCCGTTTGAGCGACTGCACGTTGCGGTGCCGCGTGCCGACTACGTGCAGATTATGGGGATACCCAGGCTTGGGAAACAAGGTGAGGGGTTGGACGATCGCGTGTTCGGATTGATTGAGAAAATCCGTTCGGAATTTCCCGATGTTACAATTCAAGTTGACGGAGGAGTGTCCCTGGATAATGCACGTGGACTCATTGATTCCGGTGCGGATAGGCTCGTTGTCGGTTCACACATTTTTAATGCACCGGACCCGAAAGATGTACTTATGAAATTCGAACGCATATAACCCGATGAAACACCTTACCGACCAGGAAGAAGAGAATCTAATTACGAAAGCCAGAGCGGTACGCGAGCTGATAATCAAAATGCTTATTGCCGCGGGCTCGGGCCATACTGCCGGTCCCTTGGGCATGGCCGACGTGTTTACTGCACTCTATTTCCGTATACTGAACCATGACCCCAAGAAGCCAGATTGGGCGGAGCGCGACCGGCTAATCCTCTCGAACGGCCACATCGTCCCGGTTCGCTACGCGGCGATGGCGCTCTCCGGATACTTCCCAGTCGAGGAATGCCTGACGCTCCGCAAATTCGGCTCACGACTCCAAGGTCACCCCGAACGTGAAAAATTGCCGGGCGTCGAGACCACCGCAGGTCCCTTAGGCATTGGACTTTCGCAGGCCGCGGGTATGGCATACGCGGGGCAGATGGACGGCAAGAAGTTTCGTGTCTACTGCATCATGTCGGACGGCGAGCAGGAGGCGGGGAACACGTGGGAGGCGGCAATGTTCACGGCGAACAAGAAACTCCATAACCTCACGGCGCTCATTGACCGTAACAATATCCAGATAGACGGCATGACCGAGAAGGTGATGCCACTGGAGCCACTCCGCGACAAGTACGAGGCGTTCGGTTGGCACGTCCTTGAAATAAACGGACACAATATGGAGGAAATAGTAGACGCAGTTGAAACGGCCAAATCAATTTATGAAAAACCGACACTTATTATTGCCCACACCATTCCCGGGAAGGGAATACCGGAAATCGAATTCGACTTCCGCTACCACGGCTATGCCCCAGGCGGCAAGGCCGAAGAAGAAAAGTTGTTAGCAAGCCTTCGCTCCTTGGGCGGAAAAGTAAGCCCCTCAGACCATGCTTAATACAGACGCAAAGTTGAATCCGAGACTGTTTGATGCGGATGTCGAGCAGAAACCGACACGCGATGGATTTGGTAACGGCGTCGTTGAGGCGGGGACTAAAGATGAGCGGGTCGTCGTGCTGTGCGCGGACCTCGCGGAGTCAACACGCGCCGAATGGTTCCAGAAAAAATTTCCTGACCGATTTATTGAGGTCGGTGTTGCGGAGCAAAACCTAGCTGCGGTCGCATCCGGCATTGCTAACTACGGCAAAATCCCCTTCATTGCGTCGTATGCGACGTTTAGTCCCGGACGCAACAATGAGCAAATACGCACCACAATCTCGCTGAACAATGTGCCGGTTAAAATCTGCGGCATGCATGCAGGAGTTTCAGTCGGTCCCGACGGTGCGACCCACCAAGCACTCGAGGACATAGGACTTATGCGCATGCAACCGCGGATGGTAGTCGTGGTGCCGGCGGACGCTGAAGAGGCGAGGAAGGCAACGTACGCCGCTGCATTTAACGGCTCGCCGACGTACCTGCGTTTTGGCAGAGAGAAGACGCCGGTCATAACGACAGTGGACACCCCTTTTGAAATCGGCAAAGCATATTACCTGTGGAAAAATGAATCACCACAAGTTGTGATTATTGGATGCGGCTCACTTTTGTTCGAAGCATTAAAAGCCGCAAAGGCTCTTGAGGAAAAAGGCGTTCGCGTTTCGGTGTTGAACTCACACACCGTGAAGCCCCTGGATACAGCACTGATTCTTGAGGCGGCGTCCGTTGCCGGGAGGGTAGTCACCGTTGAGGAGCACCAGGTTGCAGGTGGGTTAGGCTCCGCAGTTACCGAATACCTGGTTGCAGCGCACCCGGTACCAATCGAGTTTGTTGGGGTTAAAGACCGCTTTGGCCAATCGGGTACCCCAACCGAGCTCAATAAAGAGTACGGACTCGATGCACCGGCGATTATTGCCGCAGTTGAAAAAGTAATAAAACGGAACTAATATGCCGGCATGGCTAGAGGAGAAGATAAAATTCGTGACCTCTTGGCAAAGGCAGGCATAACACCAAACGGCTCTAACTCGTGGGATATCCAAGTTCATAACCCCGCATTCTACTCCCGAGTACTCGCCGGTGGCACTCTGGCGTTTGGCGAATCCTATATGGACGGATGGTGGGACGCGCCCGATATGTCCGAAATGATTGCACACGTTGCACGTGCCGGGTTAAGTAGTCGGTCGTTAGTATCTTTGAGCCTCATCCTTAACGTTACCAAGGCGCTCCTCCTTAATCAGCAATCAATTTTTCGTGCACGCGAAGTTGGTAAGAAGCACTACGACGTGGGGAACGACCTCTACAAAGCCATGCTCGACAAACGAATGACGTACACATGCGGTTACTGGGAAAATACCAAAACCCTTGACGATGCACAGGAAGCCAAACTCGACCTCGTGTGCAAGAAAATTGGATTAAAGAAGGGCGACCGAGTTCTCGACATCGGCGGAGGGTGGGGAAGTTTTGCGGGATATGCGGCGGAAAAGTACGGTGCCTCTGTTGTTGCAACCACCATATCTAAAGAGCAGGCGGAACTCGGTCGTGAGCGGGTGAAGGGGCTCCCCGTTGAAATACGGCTTCAAGACTATCGCGAGACGTCCGACGGGCCGTATGACCACATCGTGTCTTTGGGGATGTTTGAACATGTTGGCTTAAAGAACTATGCAACGTACTTTAAAAAGGCACGTGAACTCCTCAAAGACGACGGACTGTTCCTCCTCCACACGATAGCCGGGAACCAAAGCACGATGTCGGGGGAGCCGTGGACTAATAAGTACATCTTCCCCAACAGCATGTTACCGTCGGTTAAGCAAATTGGCGGTGCGTTTGAGAAATATTTCGTCATGGAGGATTGGCACAATTTCAGTGCGGACTACGATAAGACACTTCAGCAGTGGTTTAAAAACTTCGACACACACTGGCCGCAATTGAAGGCGCAGTACGATGAGCGTTTTTATCGGATGTGGAAATTTTATCTGCAGTGCGCGGCCGGAAACTTTCGCGGTCGGGCTCTCCAGCTATGGCAAATCGTGCTCTCCCCACACGGCGTCCCCGGCGGCTACCAATCGGTGCGTTAAGATACAGGAGTGAGAATTTACATTATTCGCCACGGGGTAACTGAACAGAACTCCGGCAACATCCGCCAGTCCCGAGAAGGCTACTTAAGCCAGGAGGGAATTCAGCAAGCCCGCGCCCTCTCCGACAAGTTGTCGGAATTGACCATTGATTCGATTTTCACCTCCCCGTATCCGCGGGCGCGCCAGACCGCTGACATCATTTCAGCCGCAGTGAAGGGGCTCCAGGTACAGGAGTCCGAGTACTTGGCGGAAGTTAGGTATCCGTCTGAAGTAATAGGGAAATCAAAAACGGACTCCGAATCGCTCCGCATACTGGAGCGGATTCAAAGTCACTACGCCGAGGAGGGATGGCGCTTCTCTGACGAAGAGACGTTTGAAGAGTTTACTGGCCGCGCGCACACCGTCCTCGACTATATCGCGAAGACGGGGTTTCAGAACGTTGTTGTAGTATCTCACGAGCGATTTATTAGGGTATTAGTCGGGGTCGTGCTCCTTGGTCGCGAGTTTACTCCCGGAGTCTTTAAGGTGGTCCGGAAAAACCTCTACGTCTCTAACACCGGCATTACCATATGCGAGCAGTTTACAAATGAGGGCGGACCGTGGCGTCTTATGACACTGAACGACCATTCACACGTGACTGGCCTCGCGCACACGCTCGACCCCGCTCTCCATGAGGAAGCATAAAGTCCACAGCTCAATAGGACTCTTTATCGTATTTTTGGTTTCTATCGCTGTGCTTGGGATTTTTGTGTACCTTCTCACCGACACCGTCAAAGACACCAGTGTTGTGGCGCCGGAGGGTTTTAGCAAGTTGAAAGAAGTCAGGCAGGAGCTTGATACTCCGCCTCCAGTTGCTCCCTAGTCTGGAGCCCGCGTTGCGCGCCGATGTCCTGGACGACGTGTGCGGCATTAATAAGCCCGCGTTGCATCGCATCTTTGAGCGGTGTCCCGGTGCCGTAGTAGACCGTGAGTGTCGAGGCAAACGCGTCGCCTGCGCCCGTCCGCTCAAACGGCGGCTTATTATCCTTAAACATAGGGAGGTGTGTGGTCTCGCCATTCACAAAGCCGTACGCGCCGTCGTCGTAGTCGGTAATCACCACGGT
>OBEQ011113231.1_pt1 | contig 11973 bp, 9 predicted proteins | sample 1670901 | NCBI WGS metagenome assembly OBEQ01 (sample SAMEA104232315, study PRJEB22302) | groundwater metagenome | biome: forest; feature: aquifer; material: groundwater | place: USA | collected 2011-08-07 | depth 5.4 m | reverse complement strand
TCTGTGAATTAAAATGAAACCTATATTCAAAAATATTATGAAGCATCAATATAAAACAAATGGGGGAAAGTATAAGCTTGCAGTTTTAGCGTCCCATCCTATACAATACCAGGCTCCTTTTTATAAACTTTTATCAAATGAAAGTGTTGATTTAACTGTTTTATTTTGCTCTGAGTGGGGATTGAAGTCTTATAAGGACACGGGGTTTGGAAAAGAAGTAAAATGGGATGTCCCTCTGCTTGAAGGATACAAATATAAGTTCTTAAAAAATATAAGTTCTATTCCAAATGTTTCAAAATTCTTTGGATTAATAAATTTAGAAATTATAGATGAATTAAAGAATAATAATTATGACGCCATATGGATACATGGCTGGAGCAGTTTTACTAACTGGCTGGCAATGATTACAGCATTTCAGTTAAATGTTCCTGTTTTAATGCGAGGAGAGACAAATCTTCTACCTCAAGTTCCTTTTTGGAAAAATACTTTAAAAAAAAACATATTGAAATGGTTGTTTAAAAGAGTTTCTGGGTTTCTGTCCATTGGAAAGTATAATGCAGAATTTTATGAAGACTATGAAGTCCCAAAAGAAAAAATATTCCTTGTCCCATATATCGTTAACAATGATTTTTTTATTTCAAAAGCAAATGAGCTAACTCCAAAAAAATTTGAATTAAAAAAGAAGTACGGTCTTCCAAAAAATCTTCCTGTAATTCTATTTTCCGGGAAATTAATAGGAGTTAAACGACCGATTGATCTACTTAAAGCTTATGAGATTGTTTCTAAAGATGTTGAATCTTCTTTGGTGTACCTTGGTGATGGAAAGCTTAGAAATGAGATAGAAGTTTATATTAAAGCCCACAATTTGAAAAATGTTTATTTGATGGGTTTTAAAAATCAAACTGAACTTCCTGAATTGTATGCAATGGCTGATGTATTTGTTTTACCTTCAGACTTTGAACCTTGGGGATTGGTAATAAATGAAGCTATGTGTTTTGGTTTACCTGTAATTATTAGTGATCAGATAGGAGCAGGTGGTGATTTGGTGAAGGATGGTAAAAACGGTTATGTTTATTCTTCCGGGGAAATAAATGAACTCTCTGATAAGTTAAAAACTCTTTTAAATAACAATGATTTAAGAGAAGCTTTTGGAAAGAATTCAAGAGAAATAATTTCAAGATGGTCTTATGAAGAGGATGTGAAAGGAATAGAACAGTGTTTCAAATATTTAAAAAAATATTAAAACAGATATTACCGGAAGAATTGATCAAGGTAATAAATAAGCAAAGGACCAAGCTTAGGTTTAAAAATAGTAAAAACAATAAAGCTATTTTTACTAAGATCTATAAAGAGAAACTATGGGGAGATTCTGGCAACGCGTTTAATTCTGGTTCAGGTTCTGATTATGCAAATAGTCAAAGTTATATTAATCTAATAAATAACTTTTTAGATGAAAAAAATATTAAAATTATTGTGGATCTTGGCTGTGGAGATTACAGGGTTGCTTCAAAGTTTAATTTAAAAGAAAGGGCATATATTGGCTGTGATATAGTCGACGACCTAATTAAGAGAAATAATAAAATATTTTCAAACAAAAATATTTCTTTTATCTGCCTTGACGTGATTGAGGATGAGATACCAAAAGGTGACTTGTTATTAATAAGACAAGTTTTACAACATTTGAGTAATGATGATATAAGTAACCTTATAAAAAAAATTAAAATCAGAAAAGCTTTCAAATATATAATAGTTACAGATGAGTTACCTATATCTAATGTACATAAAATCAATCCTGATGTTTTAAAAGGTGCTACCAGAATTGAAAATAATGGTGGTTTGTATTTAGAAAAAGAACCGTTTAATATAAAAGTAAAGGTTTTGCTTGATAGAGTTACAAGTGATGATAATCTGAGATTAAGAAGTGTGCTTTTAGAAATTTAATACTTGTAACTTTTTACTGAGAAAGCTTTAGCAAAATAGGATAATTAGAAATGTTAGTTTACTTGCCAGGTATTTAAAAGAATTACTACAGGAAGAAACAAATAAGGCTAAATTTGGGTCAACCTTTCAAGAGAGTTTGTTGAAAACAAAGTTATGGAGAGAACATTCTAAGGGTAATTAAATAAATGAAAGTATTTCTTGTAGGTGAATTCTCTTTTGGAGCTTTAGGAGCATCTTATTCTAATGCTTTTGAAAAACTAGGGCATGAAGTCTTCAACTTTGATTTGATTAAGGAGTTTAATAAAGTAAGTCCATTCAGTACAAATCGATATTTCAATAGATTATTTGGACGATTATTCTATCCCGTAATAAATAAAATATTACTGGATAAAGTTAAACAAAATAAACCAGACTTAGTTTTTATTATTAAAGGGAATTATATCTTCCCTGAAACACTCCATTATATTAAAGACAAATTTAATACTAAGTTATACTGCTTTAACCCTGATAATCCCTTTAATCTAAATAGTGCTGCATCTAATGATTTCATTAGAAAATCTATACCGTTTTATGATTGCTATTTTATCTGGGGGAGAAGTCTTATACCAGAATTAAAAAATGCAGGTGCACAACGTGTTGAATACCTTCCTTTTGCCCATGACCCTGAGCTTCATTATCCTGTAGGAGTTTTAGGAAAAGAAAAGAAAATATTTGGAAGTGATATAGCTTTTATAGGTAGCTATGATAAAGAACGTGAAGAATTCTTAATGAATCTTACTAACTATGATTTAGCGATATGGGGTTGCGGATGGGAGAAAAGTTTAAAGCTAAAAAGGCACTGGAAAAAAAGACATATAATGGGTGAAGACTTTTCTAAAGTATGCAATGCTTCAAAAATAATTTTAAATCACATAAGAACTCAAAATGGCAATGCTCATAATATGAAAACCTTTGAAATACCTGCTTGTGGTGGTTTTGTGGTTACAAAAAGGACTGAAGAACAATGTGAATTTTTTAAAGAAAATGAAGATATTCTTTGTTTTAGTAATGTTGATGAGTTAAAAAGTATTATAAACCATTATCTGGCTGAAAATAAACTTCGAGTGGAAATAGCTCAATCTGCATATAACAAAGTTCGACAACATACTTATCTAGAAAGAGCTAAGAGAGTAATGGATATTTTTTCACTCATGGATAAAGCGTAAATATTTATGGACAAGAGTATTGGAATTATACTTTACAGTAATCCGGATTATTATCCACCTACTATAAATGCTATCTGGTTACTTCAAAAGAAATATAAAGTAATTATTTTTTCAAGAAATGCTGGTGCAATCATTCATTCATACGAATCTAATACTTTATGTTATAGATTTGGTAATAATACCTCTGTTGTTAAGAGCGAAAAGAAAAATCTCCTCTCAAAGCTAATAGAATATTTTTTATTTATTGCTAAGACAGTTTTTTATGCAAATAGGCATAACTGTAAAGTAATTATTGTCTATGATTCTTATGCCCTTATTGCAGCATTCATTTTAAAATGGTTAAATCCTAAAATTAAGATTTTTTATCATGAGCATGAAGTTACTTCATTAGATAAAAATAAAAAGAGTAGCCTAAGTTACTGGATTAAAAAAGTGGCTTATAAAAATCTCTCTAGGTGTTATTGGATAAGTCAGCCAGATATAAAAAGGGTGGAAATTTTTCAAAAACACTTCAATGTAAGTAATGTAAAATTGATTAGAAATTTTGCTTTAAAAGGATATAACTATCCATCACAGCAAAACACTTTGTGTAAAGAATATAAAAATGAAGGTTATATTATTGTTGGTTATATTGGAACGCTTGGAAAAGGCTTTTATATAGATGAGTTAATAAAGTATGTTGAATCAACTCAAATAAAATTATTAGTAGTTATGGCTGGAGCAGTAAGAGATGAGAACCTCTCTATAAAATTAGAAGAATTAACTTATAAAAATCCTATTGGAAAAATAATTCATTTGGATTTTCTGCCAGCTGAAGAAAAATATAATTTATTAAACAGCATAGATTTTGGATTAGTACTTTACTCCTTTGAAAAAGGCGGTGTAATTGAAATGAGTGCTGGTTCATCAAATAAAGTTGGTGAATACTTGGCTTTTGGAAAACCTATTATTTACCCTGAATGGTGGGATTATGAATCTTACTATAAAGAAATCGGCTTAAGTTATAAAGATAGTGGTGAGCTTGTTCAAAGAATTGAACAATTAGCAAGTGATACAAGTCTAAGAGATAAGTTAAGTGAAAATGCTAAAAAATTATTTAATGAAAAGATTAATTTTGAGAGTGAATTTGAAGAGATGGAAAGAATGATTGATGAGTGTAGCAAATAATATGACAAATATGCAGACTCTAAAACCAGTAGCAGATTTTATTCCAACATGGACAAAAGAAAAATTAATCAGTAGAAATTGTCCTTTATGCGAAGGTAGTAATCAAGGCTTATTTATTCGTTCAGATGGTCTTCCCCTTACCTTTTGTTCAGATTGTGGCTTGTGGTATGTTAATAAAATTCCATTAATGAGTGAAATAAGCAAGCTGTATCACGAATATTATGAAAAAGTAAGACCCACAAAACTGGAAAAAAAATTAGCCTCTGAAATAAAGTGTAATCAAATGAGATCATTGAAGTTTAGAGATTATGACATTCGTCTTAAGAGGACACTTTCTTTGTTAGGGGGCGTAAAAGGTAAAAAAATATTGGATATTGGTTGTGGTACAGGAGACTTCTTAACATTACTTTCATTACTTGGAGCAGATGTAATAGGAGTTGAAGCATCAGAACCTGCCTGTAATTTTATTTCTGATTACTTGAAGTTAAAAGTTTTTTGTGGTGAAATAGAAAGTAATATTGATAAGATTGGGAAAGTCGATGTAGTATTTATGAATGATGTTATTGAACATTTTGCTAATCCTTCCAATGTATTAAAAACTGTGCGTTCTATTTTAAGTGATAATGGTTTAATAATTATTTGGACTCCTAATGGTAGCAATGCAGGAACTACAATTGAGAAAGCGATGGAATGGATTGGTTTTGGAGTTGACTTAGAACATCTTCAGTATTTTTCTTCAAAATCAATTCTTAAAATTGTTGAAACTTTCAATTTTGATTTAGTTCACCTTGAAACTGTGGGATTTCCATGTGTGGAAAAATTGTCAGAAATAAAACAACCCCCCTTAAAAATGTTTTTTGGAGGTTTAAAGTATAAAATCTCCAGCTTATTAACATCTACAAAGATTGGAAGGGTAATTAGGGCTATTTTTAGGGAGTATATGAAACAACCATGTGTTGAAATGGGAACATATACATTGTTTACTATACTTCGGAAGAGATAGTTTGAAGAACAAAAAATGAAAGAAATATTTTCAATTCTTTTTAAATTTAGATTAAGTCCTTGGATTTTAGCTCTAAGTATAGGATTGTCATTTTTATCTGCTTCTCTGGAAGGTGTAAGCATTGGACTTTTAATTCCTCTATTAAATGGACTTATAAGTTCTGATTTTAAATTCTTAGAGAATATTAAAATATTACATAAGCTACTAAATCTATTACCAGAATCAATTAGCAGGCATAATTCTTCTTTATTTATCTTTTTAACATTACTTATTTTTGCTTCTATCATAATAAAAAATATTTTAAACTATTTTGCCTCAATTTCTGTTTTATATCAGGTTAGACGTTTTGCTAATAATCTTAGAAAAACTATTTATGATAGATATTTAAGTTTTGGGAAATTATTTTTTGACAGAAATAATCTTGGTAATCTACATCAGATACTAGCTACAAATACAGATCAAATAGCCAGAGAATTATATTCGCTACAAAATCATTTGTATAATTTATTTACCCTTTTTGTTTATATAATTATGATGATTTGTATATCTTTTAAATTAACAGCTATAGTTTTATTAGCTTTTCCGTTTTTATATTATTCTTTAAGATGGTTAATTAATAAAATCGAAAACACTTCTTTATCTTATTCCAACTCATATTCAAGAATGGGAAGTAAAATATCGGATTCTTTAAGCTGTATACCACTTGTAAAAGCATACACAAATGAACAAAAAGAGAAAGAATGGTTCTCCCATATAAGTGACTCTCTAGAAAGGATTGAGTTTAATATTGATAAAAAACGAACTTTAATCCCGCCTGTTCAGGAAATTATAATGCTGTGTATGATTTTGTTGTTAATTGTATCAATTGCATTTTTTTATATAAAAGAACAGTCTGCTACATTTGCAAGCTATATGGTTTTTCTTTTAATTCTAAGGAGATCCGTCGGCACGTTTGGAAGCTTTAATAATATGAAAGCTTCATTTGCTTATTTGAAGGGACCCTTTACAGAAATCAAAAATATTCTTAGTGATAATGAAAAATATTTTATAGCAGAAGGGAATAAAGAATTCAAAGGCTTAAAACAGACTATTCAATTTGATCATGTAAGTTTTTCTTATTTAGAGGGAGTTAGTACTGTAAAAGATATAAGTTTTACTGTTGAAAAAGGGAATATTGTTGCTTTAGTAGGTCAAAGTGGTTCAGGAAAAACAACGCTTATTAATTTACTGATGAGATTTTATGAACCTTATTCAGGAGAAATTTCAATTGACGGAGTAAATATAAATGAATTCACCTTAAAATCACTTAGATCGAAAATGGCACTTGTAAGCCAAGAAACTTATCTTTTTAATACATCACTTAGAGCTAATCTTACGTATGGATTAGAGTATGTGCCTGATGATTTGGCTTTAATAGAGGTACTTAAGAAAGCAAAGCTTTATGATTATGTACAAAAGTTGCCTGAAGGATTGGAAACTACAGTTGGTGATAGAGGTGTAAAACTTTCAGGGGGTGAAAAGCAGAGGGTAAGCATAGCAAGAGCTATGCTTAAAAATGCTGAAATATTAATTTTGGATGAAGCTACTAGCTCACTTGATAGCGAAACTGAAAAATTAATCCAGGAAGCGCTAAATGAACTAATAAAGGACAAAACAGTCATAGTAATAGCTCACAGGTTATCTACTGTAAAAAATGCTGATAAGATTATTGTTTTAGAAAATGGCGAGATTCAAGAAGAAGGCTCCCTCAGTAAACTTGTTAGTAATAAACATAAATTTTATAAGTATTGGACAGCACAAAGATTTTAAATTAAATGAAAGTTATCAAATAAAAAAGTAAAATTATTAATCATGAAAAATAATGATTTAAAGGTATCTATTTCATGTGGCGGGAAGTTTCATGCCTTTAATCTTGCTGAACAGCTAGATAAAAGAGGATATCTACATAAACTAATTACTCCTTTTTATAGCCAGAATAGAGGTTGGCTGCCAGAATTCAGAAAAGATAAAGAGCAAATCAATCCTAACAAAGTTATTACAAATATCTTTCCTGAAATTATGAATAAAGGCTTTAGTAAAATTCCAATAATTAGAAATTGGACAGAATGGAATTATTATTCATTAGAACTGTTCGATAATTGGGCAAAGAATCAAATTGATCAATGTGATTTATTTGTCGGTTGGAGTGGATATTCATTCCGATCTTTACAAAAAGCAAAGGCACTTGGAGCTGTAACAATTATTGAGAGAGGTTCATCTCATATAGTATTCCAAAAAGAGATTCTGGAAGAAGAATATGCCAAGTATGGAGTAAAAAATAAATCTATGGATTCTCGGATTATTGAAAAAGAATTGTTGGAATACCAGGAAGCTGATTATATTTCTATTCCTTCAGGTTTTGTAAAGGAAACATTTATTAATAAAGGCTTTGACCAAAACAAGCTTATTCATATACCATATGGGGTTGATTTGTTAAATTTTAAACAGATCTCAAAGCCAGATAAAACCTTTCGTGTGATTTTTTTAGGAAGTTTAACTTTAAGAAAAGGATTGCATTATCTTCTGCAAGCATTTGCAGAATTAAAACTACCTGATGCTGAGCTTATATTAATTGGTTCAATTAGTCCAGAAATTAAACAGTTTCTAGCTCAATATAGCGGATCTTATTTGTATGTAGGGGAAAAGCCACATTTAGATTTATATAAATATTTGTCGACGGGCTCTGTCTTTGTTTTACCATCTCTTGAAGAAGGCTTAGCAATGGTAATTCTACAAGCAATGGCTTGTGGATTGCCAGTAATTTGCACTAAAAATACTGGTGCAGCAGATATTATTCAAAATGGCAAAGAAGGGTTTATAATACCGATTAGAGATGTTAACTCCCTAAAAGAAAAAATTCTTTATCTTTATGAACATGAAGATGAAAGGAGATTTATGAGTAAAATGGCTCTTAAAAGAGCTAAAGAATTTACGTGGGATATATATGGAGAAAAAATAACAAATAAGTATAAAAAGGTTTTAGAGAAAGATTAGTTTAAGATGATCAGAAACTATATATTAATTTTACTTTTAGGAATAATAGCAGCTTTCCCAATAATAAAGGAAAAAGGCTTAAGAATTTATCATTTGGGAACACTAACTGCATTAGTGTATTTTATACAGTATGGCATATCATCAATATACATTTTGACAGCTCCAGTTTTATACTTACAATTGGAAAATTATGTACCAAAGATAGATAATGCTTTGATTTTTATTGTTCTTACTTTATTGTTTTTTATGCTTGGTTTTTATTCTCCTTCCTACAATACAGGCATTAAGAATTTAATTACTTCTATTATAAAAAAACTCCCAAAGGCAACTGATTATGAAATTAATCTTAGGCATTTTCCAATGGTACTATTGGGTCTTGAATTATTTGGTTGGTTAGCAAGAATAATATTAATTAAATTAGGAGGTTACTATCTGGTTGAAACCAGTTATGCTGTTGCTGTTCCTGAAAATTTCGTATTGTATTCAATGTATTTGGCTATCCTGTCTATGCTTCCAATGTTATGCATTTCGTTAGTATTTTTAACTTGGCTTAGAACAAACAAAGCTATATATTTTATAATTTCCTTAATCTTAATGTTAGTGGAAATTATATATGTTTTACCTTCCGCCGCGAAAATGAGGATTCTTCAACCAATATTTAATCTAGTACTTTTGTATTCATTTAAAAAGAAATTCCCAATTTTTCCAATCCTAATTTCTATCCTTGTATTTATTTTCTTTGTTTTTCCATTTATAGGAATTTATAGAACCTTGTTGTTGCGAGGAGAAATAATGTATGACTTAGGTGTAGCTTATAGTGTATATAAACTTTATCTTATGAATTATGATATTACTTCACTTAATGAAACTCTTTTTTATTTGTTTGGTGAAAGGATGAATCAGATTTCAGTATTAAGTCTGGTTGTTGATAATACACCTAGAGTATGGGATTTTAAGTTTGGTTATACTTACTTGATCTTTTTTGTATCTTTTATTCCGAGGTTTTTTTGGGCTAGTAAACCATCTATTTCTGGTATTGGGAATGCATTTGGTAGAGATTATGGCATTCTTCAACCATGGGATACATCAACATGCATACGTATACCTTGGGTTGCAGAATTATTTTTAAACTTTGGGTGGTATGGGGTATTATTTGCTTTTGTTCTAGGAATTATTTATCAATTGTTTTATAGCTACTTTATGAAAAATGGAGCTACCACATCATTTTCTGTTATTTTATATTCCATTGGCTTATTCCATTTAGTTGAAGGGGAGGCTCTGGTATCAGATAGTTTTGGTGGCTTATTAAAGACTTTTCTGATTTTTTCCGTAATAAGCTATCCGTTCTTGAAAAAAGTTAAGACTTAACCAATGGAAATTTTACACAAATTTATGAATATCCTCGGTATAAATGCATATCACGGTGATTCATCTGCTTGTTTACTTGTAGACGGAAAAATTGTTAATGCTATTGAAGAAGAAAGAATAAATAGGATTAAACACTGGGCTGGACTTCCAACAGAGGCAATAAAATGGTGTCTTAAGGATGCAAATATAAAAATTCAAGATATTGATTATATTGCTATTTCCAGAAATCCATCTGCACACCTGCATAAAAAAATTCTGAGAACCTTGACAAAAATACCATCGCTTGATTTTCTTAAAAACCGTCTTTCCAATGTGACAAAAATAGGTGAAATCAAATCACAGATTGCTCGATCTTTAGGCGTTGATGTTTTAGTTATTAAAGCAGAAGTTGAAAATGTAGAACATCATCTAGCTCATATGGGAAGCAGCTTTTTAGTGTCACCTTTTTCAGAAGCGGCATGTATAACTATAGATGGATTTGGGGATTTTGTTAGCACAATGAGAGGTATGGGTAAGGATAAAGATATTAAAATTTTTGATTGGGTAGAGTTTCCACATTCTCTTGGAGTCTTTTATACTGCAATGACTCAGTTTCTTGGATTCTGGAATTATGGGGATGAATATAAGGTAATGGGATTATCAGCTTACGGTAAACCGGTTTATTTAAATGAGATGAGAGAAATTGTAAAACTTAAAGACAATGGATTATTTGAACTTAATACATCTTTTTTCCTGCATGACAAAGAAGGTGTAGAAATGGTTTGGGATAATGGGCAACCGGTAATTGGTAAATTATTTTCTGATAAGCTGGTTGAAAAATTTGGGAATCCAAGAGATAAGAATGGTGAAATTACAGAATACTATCAAAACATTGTATCTTCTGTTCAGGCTATTTATGAAGAAGCTTTTTTTCATATTTTGAATGATACTTATAAAAAGACAAAAGTAGATTCCATTTCTTTAGCAGGCGGTTGTATTCAAAACTCTCTTGCAAATGGAAAAATTATAAAAGAGACTCCTTTTAAACATATTTACATTCCATCAGCTTCTTATGATGCAGGAACTGCAATAGGTGCTGCAATGGTAGTATGGCAGACTAAGTCTAATCAACCTCGCAAATTTGTAATGGAACATTCATATCTTGGCCCTATTTTTTCTAATACTGAGATTGAAAGTGAAATATCCAAACAAACACTTAAGGAAAAGGGATATCTAATAGAGCTTATAAAAGATGAAACCATGCTTTGTCAAAAAGCCGCAAAACAGATAGAAGAAGGGAAAATTATCGGGTGGTTTCAGGGTAGAACTGAATTTGGTCCAAGAGCTCTGGGAAACAGAAGTATTTTAGTAGATCCAAGACGAAAAGAAATGAAAGATATTTTAAATGAAAGAATTAAAAGACGTGAATGGTTTCGTCCTTTTGCACCATCTATTTTAGAAGAAAAAGCTGATGAGTGGTTTGAACAGGATTCTCCAGTCCCTTTTATGGAAAAAGTCTACAAAATCAAAAATAACAAACGACAACTAATTCCTGCTGTTTGTCACGAAGATGGTACTGGTAGGCTACAGACAGTGTCCTTAAGCACAAATCCAAGGTACTATAACCTGATTAAGCAGTTTGAAATTATTACTCAGGTTCCTATAGTACTGAACACTTCTTTCAATGATAATGAACCTATTGTCAACACACCAAAAGATGCCATAGAATGTTTTTTGAGTACAAAGATGGATTCTCTTGTAATAGGGGATTTTATTGTTAGTAAATAATTTTATTTTGTGCTTTCATAACTTATGAACATTGTTTTTTTAAATCGTTCTTTTTATCCAGATATGGAGGCTACTGGTCAGTATCTAACAGAGCTTGCTGAAGATTTAGTGTCTTATGGACATGAAGTAACTGTAATATGTGGGAGATCTTTGCATAAGAACCTGAATGAAAAGTTTATCCTTAAAAGAGAGGTCTATAATTCAATAAATATAATCAGGGCTTCAGGGACTGCTTTACCAAAGCAATTCTTATTTTTCAGAATAATCAATCTTTCTATTTATTTTTTATTAGCTTTTTTTGCAGGATTTTTACTTAAAAAAAAACCTGATGTAATTGTTGCTCAAACTGATCCTCCGGTAATTGGACTCATTGGTGCATTTTTTAGTAAGTGGTATGACTCTAAATTTATCTATTCATGCAAGGATCTCTATCCTGATGTTGGTATTGTAACTGGAAGATTAAAAAATCCTTTTTTAAATTTTCTTCTT
>OBEQ010075866.1_pt1 | contig 11973 bp, 11 predicted proteins | sample 1670901 | NCBI WGS metagenome assembly OBEQ01 (sample SAMEA104232315, study PRJEB22302) | groundwater metagenome | biome: forest; feature: aquifer; material: groundwater | place: USA | collected 2011-08-07 | depth 5.4 m | reverse complement strand
CTTAAATAGCCAAAAGGTGTACAGCTCCTGTAAGGAGGCGAAATTTGCGAGTGGCGACGAGAAAATTATCTGTGACCGACTCCCTACTCTGCCTGGCTTCCGATAGAGGAGTCTAAGACCTTGGTGATGTTTTGGCTTTGCGACTACCCCACAGAAGTGCATTTCTTCCTCGCTCCAAAAAAGAAGCATGATATAATTTAAATGAACTTTGTTTATCACAATTCGGATAAATAATCCTATATTATTTCATTTTTTAATTCTTTATGGACACGCAAATGCCAGAATCTTCCGTATCAAAAGGTGCAACGGGCAGCAATAAAATCGGATTCGTTTTGCTTTGTGTTGTATTGAGCGCACTTACGATCGGAGGGTATGCATTTTTTACGCACCAACCCACATATACTCCCCCTCCAACAATTTTGCCTGTAGCAACTGAAAAATATGCAGGAAAAAAGATCATGTATGTTGACTCATATCATGAGGGATATGAATGGAGTGACGGCATAACGAACGGCATTAAAAAAACCCTCAACGGAACGGGTGTCGAACTACGTATTGTCCGCATGGACACCAAACGCAATCCGAGTGAGGAGTTTAAATTAGCCGCGGGAATAAAAGCTCGTGACGAGATTAACGCATTTCACCCAGATGTCCTTATTGCCTCAGACGATAATGCGTTCAAATATGTCATCCAGGCATATTTCAAAGACGCCCCTCTTCCGATCGTCTTTAACGGTCTTAACTGGGATGCATCTGTCTACGGCGCTCCATACACGAATACAACCGGAATGCTCGAAGTGAGTCTCACGACGCAGATAATAGACAACCTCAAACCTTTTGCAAAAGGAAAACGACTTGGGTACCTCTCGGCAGACACCGAAACTGAGCGTAAAAATCTTTCGTATTATGAAAAGCTCTTTGGCTTAAAGTTTGAAAAAACGTACTTCGTAAAAGACATGGCTTCATGGAAGAAGGCATATGCAGCGCTCCAAAAAGAAACCGACCTGGTCATTTTTGAAAATAATGCAGGTATTTCGGACTGGAGCGATGTGGCAGCAGAAGAGTTCGCCAAGGCAAATATTACTGTCCCCGTTGGCACTACGAATCCTTGGACCATGAAAGAGTCTATTCTCGGCATCACGAAAGTCCCCGGTGAACAAGGAGAGTGGGCAGCGGGTGCGGCGCTCAAAATCCTTGATGGCACTCCACCGAAAAATATTCCTATTGTAAAAAATGAAAAAGGTACGCTCATCGTAAACCTTTCTCTCGCGGAAAAACTCAACATAATTTTTCCACCGGATATTCTCAAGAATGCACAGGTTGCACAGTAGTTTCCTGGTTGTTTGAACACGAATAGTTAGCCTCTATTGAACCTCGAAGAGATTCGGGACTCAATAGAGGGGATGAAGGCGACCCACGCCTTCATCCTGCTGTTACGAACTGATGGTTATCCGACAACCCTTTTTCTGCATGGAACCGAGGGTTTGCGCATCCCCCTGCTTATCCCATAGCGTGATACTCAAATGCCAGTCGGGCGGAAATTCGGTCCAGTGCCAGTGCATAGGACTGATCCTATAACCATCGTCTTGCATGGAACGCAACGAGGTGCAGCCGCCCTTGGGCCACCAGACAATAGTGTGCCCGAGGTACCAGGACCAGGAACGTCCTTTGTCGTCCGACCAGTCAGCAAGAGGGTCGGAGAGCGAAGTTTCTTTCGGTTTTACCGATCCCACAACGCACAAAACGAGGACCACAATCACGGCAGCGATGAGAAGCAGAAGGACGGTCAATTTATGATCCATAAGAGCCTTGTGATGATGAACGAGGTACTGAAAAAGAGTATAACCTATTTATGGGCTTTGTCAAATTTATTTATAAAACGAGTATAGCGTCAATAACATTATTGAGCCTCCTGCCTTCTTTGTGCTAGTATCTCTCTATTGCACCAAAAGGTGTACAGCCCCTGTAAGGCGAGAGGTTCGAAAATTCGTCAGGACGATTAGCTCAGTTGGTTAGAGCACTGCATTCACATTGCAGGGGTCACAGGTTCGAATCCTGTATCGTCCACAAATAAAAAATTTATTTCCCATTTTTTACTTTGGCGATAGGAACCAAACTGCTTTGGTTCCGGCAGGATTTGAAAGGGATTTCCCTATCGATTCATCGAGATGGAAATCCACCAGCGACCGTAGTCGAGAATCCTGTATCGTCCACAACGTTATTCCAAATCGCCCAATCTCTTTTCAGTAAGCATCCTCTGCAACTCCTCACATCGCAGTCGCACAAAATCCGCATACTTTTGGGCTAAAAGATTCTGTCCGATCATTTTGCGATACGGCACTTGGATGAGTGACGCGGCAATTTCATACACGACTCTTACTATTTCAGGCGGAAGTGTTCCATACTCTTTGTATGTATCATGTAACGTATCGGAATGATCGCCTTGCTGTGCTTCGATATCTGCACTAGTGCGGCAGATGAGAAAATACCTATCATGCACACGCCATGTATCCTTGGGTGGCATCACATCGATGAACGAAACTTTTCCGTCGATAAAAAGTATATTCTCGGCATTGGTATCAATGACTACAGAAATATCTTTGATTGGCTCTTTAAAATATGATTCCTTTTCAAGCGCTCTTTCCATAAGCGCTCTTGCACCAGCTACTTCTTCCGGCGTGAGATAGGGATCACCGTCGGCAGAAGCCCATGCTGTAGCACCCAAGACTTCGGCGCGTACATGTGCTACATCATTATCAAAAAAATTCTGAAGCTCTCCGCGCCGAGCCAGAGTGAGAACTTCGAGGCGGCTCATGAGCGTGCGTACATATGTTTCCAATATTGCGCTCTCGAGCGTATTCGATTCAATTGCGCGCATCAAATCCTGGCTTGTATCAATCTTCTTCATCACGATATACCAATCCTCACCTTCCCCGTCTTGTACATGCACAAATCGCTCTCCATCGTGTTTTACATGGCGAAGCTCCAGATAGATATCCGGGGCCATGGCATTATTCCAAAAAAAATCTTCTGAAATATACTTACGGCGCACATCGCGATCGGTAAGATCAGCAAAATCAGCGGTACGATGTTTGTAGGCTTTGTGTACTTCGTCCCCGCGCACAAAAAGCTTCGAAAGCACTGTCTCGATCACGTGGTCATGATCACCCTCTATTCCTTCAAGGGTTAACGTCTCGAGCGCCGTCACAATATTCATCGGTCCATTATAGCCACTTCTGATTAAAAGAAAACCCGCATGCATACTGCGGGTATTTGTCGGGCGTCGGATTTTGCTCCGGATAGAGCAAAATACCGACATCCTCGAGTTTTTCAGCTACGCACTTTTTGCGTAGGAAAAATCGGGAAAAAGAAAACCCGCATGCAGCGCATGCGGGAGACTTGTCCAACCCGAAGTCAGAGAAAGCGACAGTTAGCAAGGTCGAAGACATTCCTCGCCATTTTTCCACGGAACCAGCCTGTGACGACGACGTACCTCGGGTCGCCGCCGGCTTCAACCGAAAGCGAGATCGGTTCGGCATTCTTCAGTGCCGTTGCCTCGGATGCGACGATGCCGAAGAGGTCGAACACAACGTGACAGAACACTTCGTAGTGCGAGAAAAGCATGCGATGGCGTAAGACCTTACCCAACTGGGCCTTTCGGATGAGGTCCGCAAAAAACGTGTACCAGCGGACACTCATCTCGCTCGGCGTTTCGAACAACTTCGGATCAGCAAAAATGGGCTCCGTCTCGTAGTCGATATAACCTCGCCCCGATAGCCCTTTCAATGCCTTGATGCATTCTTCCGGATTTCGCCACGCCATCGGCCCAAGTGCCGGAACGACCTGAAGCCTTTTCTTGATTGGAACATGCTTTCTGATGAGAAGTGCCGTGCCCCGCGCACGTGGTGCCGGCGAAGACGAGATCACCAATTCTTGCTCGGTGATGCCGCGCCTGGTGAGCCATGTGGCGACGTGCTCTTTCGCCGTCGTCTTTGCCTGCTTCACTCCCTCTGGAGTGAGATCGAGGCCCTTGCCCGTGTATTTGCTCTCGCCATGTCGGATCAAGAGCGTTTCGAGAAGAGTTTGCGTTTGCACCTGGATCTCCTTGATTCAGTTGATGGGTTGTCGAAATTCTCTGATTTGGACAATATCACGAGGATAGTATATTGTCAAATTTTTATCGATTGGTTATTTCTTCTTCTCCCGATATTCTTTTTTTACACGATAGTAGTGTTCGCTACCCTTCTTCATGAGTTTTACGGGGAATTTTTTACGATTGTGCGTGAGTTTTTTACGAATGATCTTTTCGGTGTCTAAGCCAAGCATTATAGAAAAGTCGAAGGCATAGATGAGGACATCGGCAAGTTCGTGCTCCAATGCCTTCATTTTTGTTTTATCTTTTTTAAGCTCTAAAACCGTCGGTGATCCCCATTGAAAAAGCTCAAGCAGCTCCCCCGCTTCGATACTGATCGACTTTGCAAGGTCTGCGGGAACAAGATTTGTCCAATTACGTTCTTCAAGGAATTGCTTTATTTCTTCTTCAACTTTTTTCATAAAAAGTGGTCGTTACTTTGATAATTACACCTTTCTTGGACCTTCGGAAATGGATGAAATTCGAGGCGTGGGGAAGGGGGCGAGGAAGGCATATTCTTATATGTTGACCGAGACACAGGGGCCCCACAACGAAGAAGTTCGCCATTTGCGAAGGTGCAACTCAAAACTTCTGTTTTTCCCATAACTCAAAGAACCTACCTTTCTTACTAAGGAGCTCGTCGAAGCTTCCCTCTTCGATGATCCGCCCGTCTTCGATGACGACGATTCTGTCCATTTCGCGAATGGTCGTGAGTCGATGTGCGATAACAACCGCCGTTACTGTCTGGAAAAACTCCCGCAACGACGCGCGGATCTTCTCTTCAGATTCGATATCCAAGTGTGAGGTAGCCTCATCGAGAAGAAGTATCTGCGGAGCTTTAAAGATCGCGCGGGCAAGCCCCACGCGCTGCCGCTCGCCGCCCGAGAGCTTGACCCCCTTCTCTCCGATGAGCGTCTCTACGCCATTGGGAAGTTTAGTGAGAAAATCGGATACATGTGAAACCGCAAGCGCGCGCTCAAGCAATTCCTTATTATCCGCAACATCGATATTGGCGAGGACGATATTGTCGCGCAAACTAAAATTAAATACCTCGGTATCCTGAAGTACGGCAGCGGCATATTTAAAATAATCCTTTTTCCCGATGTCGCGGAGTGCAATGTCGTCGACAAAAATATCTCCCGTATAATTCTCATGTTCTTTGAGCAGAAGCTTAAAGAGCGTCGACTTACCCGCTCCCGATAGCCCGACAACACCGACCTTTTCCCCGCGGCCTATCGTAAGTGAAATATCTTTGAGCACATCGTTATTTTCGTAAGAAAAAGAAACATCGCGGAAAGAAATTTGCTTCCAGTCTTGCGGGAAAGAGACTTTCCCTTCTTCGCTGTCGGTAACAGTGGGCTCGCGAAGTATCTCCATCATGCGACCAAAACCAAGTCTTGAAACAATATAGTCCTCGGTGATCTGCGCAAATTCTGCGACAGATTGCAAAATATTGCCGAAATAACTATTAAAGAGAATCAAAAATCCAATCTGATAGCGCCCGTGGAGTACTCCGTAAACAATAAATCCCATCACGCACAATTGAAACGACTGCGCCCAAATAGCCCGCACTGAATTCCCTGTTTGGAACCAGAAGATACGTTTCAGGATCTTTCCATAGAGGTCCAATGTTTCATTTTTGAGAATGCCATAAAGCGCTTCCGCCATCGCAAGCACTTTAACGCTGCGGATATTGTTGATCGACTCAAAAAGAAGTCCATGCACGTCTTCCTCTTTTGCATTCACAACCTGTGCGGCACCGCCAGCGCGCTTACGGAAGAAGAAGGCAATAACGTAATAGGTCACAAGGAATACAAGCGTGAGGAGCGCAATGGTGGTATCAAATTTTCCGACGACAAAGGTAATACCGACGAGATTGATCGCGATCTCGACCATGTTATTGATCCATATACGCAAAAGACGGTTGATGCTGTCCCCTCCACGAATAATTTTTTTGAGTTTATTGCCAGTGTTTTCTTTTTCGTGCCATGCCGTATCAAGCGTGAACATGTGCGCCATTGCCGCCATCTCCGTATCGATCGCAATGCGGTCGCTAACGGCGTAAGCGAACATTTTTGCATAATACTGTCCGATATAACGCATGAGGATCGCTACTGCTGAGAGTATAAAAATGATCCACACGGGGCGCAGTGACACGCCCGGACTATACGTCGTAAGAAAGTTCACTAGTGACGCAAGCGCATATGCGGGGTACAGCCACGCAAGGTCAGAAAGCGCACGCAAGAGGGTTGCGAACAAGAACCGCCCGAAATACGGACGCATAAAAGGTCTGAGATCATGCAAAAGCTCTCTCGTTGAATATGGTGTTTTTATAACCGGCGGCATGGGTACATAGTACCAAATTTGAGGAAGCTGGGGGTATTAAAGCATTGCGACTAGTTGACTTTATTCTAAAAAATGTTAGTTAGAGTGCAGAAGTATCACGTTCCTCGAAACCAGAACCAAGGAGTATCTCCATGAACACACAAGGACCCGTACGCCTCGCCATCCACGGATGCGGCGGTCACGCGATCAATCATATGGCATTCTTGCCGGATGCCAACTTGCTTGAAGTGGTCGCGCTCTCGGACATGCAAACGAAGTCACTCGACCTGGCAACCGCCACCCTTATGGGTGCTGGTAGACCTGCACCGGCCATCCAATGCCATTCGCTCAAAGAGTTGCTTCAAATGCCCGATATCGACGCTGTATTTATCGCAACTCCGGATGAATTCCATGCGGAAGAAGCGCGAGTGGCACTCCGTGCAGGGAAACACATCCTGGCAGAGAAACCGCTCGCGGTAAACGACGGCCAGCTCTACAGCATCGGCGAATCGGTAGACTTCGCGCGTGAAAACGACCTGATCTTCCTCACCTGTCACCCGCGTCGCTTTGACCCGAGGTATGTTGAACTGCGCCGTCGTCTTCCCGACCTCACGACGATTTACGGCGGAGTCTCTGCAGTCATGTTCAACTTCGAGTATCCTGCACCAACCGACGGCTGGAAGAATGAACGCGGGCTTCTCATCGACCACGTGAGCCACGAAGTCGACCTGATGCGATTTGTTCTTTCTTTCGAAGATGGACATCCTTTTTCCTTTCAAAAGGTCTCTGACACTGCGGCGCGTTACGAAGTGACTGGGCATGCCGAGGAAAATGTTTCGATCCACTTTTCAGGTGATCGGACCGAGAAGATCCCGTCATGGAATCGCTCACGGGAAACGCTTCGCATCATCTTTGAGCGAGGTGAGGCATTCGTGACGAGCAGAAAGCCCGGCGTGTTTCATCGAGCGATTGGCGAAACGCATTTTGATAGGGTCCACGTCTCGACACCCGGCAACCACTTCGAGTACTACAGGAGCGTTGTGGAAAACTTCGCACTGGCAATTCGCCGTGAAGCACCTCCGTATGTCTCGGGCAAAGAAATGTTCGTCAATGCAGCGGCAGGAGTGAAACTCACTCTCGGTATCGACTTCCACGAGCACTTCGCGATTCTTGCGTCCGAAGACTACTAAGCGTACAAACCCAGACCGCACCCACCAAGGTGCGGCTTTTTGTTTTCGTTGACATGATAAAACTTAGATGTTACTTTTTATTGAGACAACCAAAAGGAGCACGTGATGTTTTCCTACAAACCCGCTGACGAATTCGCTAAAGTAGTGAGAGACGAGCTGATCTCGACTCTTCCTTTCTTCGTCCGCATGTCACTCAAGGTCATACCGGATCGTGCGAAAGATTTTGCAATCGTAACTGCGCTAACGCAGGTCATTCCGCTTTCGTTTTCCGCTATTGCATCCACAAAGAACGAGGGTCAAAAAGTAGCCCTCACGAGTTGTGGCGACATGGAGGAAAGAGTGAAAGGTGGTTTTCTGCGAAGGATCGCCATCTGGTTCGTTGCGAGCGAAATGGCCAACGTATCGATCGCACTGCACAAAGAGGTCATGCGTCTTGGGCGCGAAGAATACGACGAGGGGTCGTGGAGATTGTCGGTCGAAAATGAAGAGGTTGTACTCCACGTACTCTCCACTTCGCTGCTGAAAGTCTCGTCCGACACCGTGGCTGACATCTTTATCGACTCTTTCCAGTCGCTCAAGTCTGCCAAAGGAAGGATCCTGGAGTTAGTGAAGAAAAAATAGCTACCGCCCATGACCGCACCCACCAAGGTGCGGTTTTTTTAATTGCCATTTATTTGCGATATCCGTAGCGCACGAACCATGTCATTATCTTTGATCGTAAACTTTCGATCGCGCCGGATCCGGAAAAAGAGATGCTTCCCGCGCGTAACGCTTCATCCGCGGATATCTCATGATGAGCGATAGCGCGGAGCGTCGTATAGCTGTTGACATATACATTGACGGAAGACCCCTCGATCGCGCCGGACCCGCTATCGATGACTTCGAAGCCCTTGATGATAAGATACATCGTGTCTTCTTCCTGTATGCCTTCTGCGGCGATGTGAATATTTACTGTCGCATTCTCGAACGACCGCACCGCCCGGTCGCGGACTTCATCCCGCAGTTGGATCTTCTTTTCGTCCGGCACCCCCATGAAGAGTGTGAGAAAGATGGATTCCACAAGACTACGCTGGGCATCTTTTTGAGATTCGGACTGCCCCGCGCTCTTCTTATATGAGGCAAGAGTCGGAAGCTCCCCTTTTGCATAGGTCTTGATGAGTTCCGAGATGCCGTAACGGAATGTTTCGTTGTTGATGATCTCGCGCATACGCGTCACATTTGCGGTCACCGCGGGTATACCGGGAAGCGCAGCGTGCTCTCCAATCACTTTGATATATTCATCAACGCCCTCAATCTTGGCACCCGCCGCCGCAACCGTTCCGTCGCCGTTGTTCGTTTCAACCCGCTCCAGAACGAGAATCGGCAAGTCAAATCCAGGCCTTGTCTCTTTCGTTGCACGTAAGTACTGAAGCGTCGGTTTCCCATCACCGGCGATATGGTAGTACTTCACCCAAGGGTATTTATCAACGCTGTCTCCGAGGTATTGATGAAAAGCAATCGTATCTTTTGCAAACAATGAGTTCGGGAGACCGGACTTCGGAAGGTACTTTTGTTCACCGTGACCCGTCCATCCCGCAACCGCATGACTATATTCTTGGGCGCTGAAGAAGCCTCCGTTCACATACATGTCTTCGAGCGTCCAGAACTTACCCGTTGCACCATCTTGCACTGCAGGATAATCGGGAAGAAGCTGGTATCCCGCGGGCCAATTCTTCATCACCTCCCACATACGACTTGGGCTGACTTTCGGATTACCAAAGTTGTAGCCTTCGGTGTATGCATAATAGACCTGAGGCGCACCATGATGTGGGGTTCCGATAAAGATGACACCTCCAACGTTTGCCGCACGCTTCGGGTCCTTCATATAAAGCCGCGCCTGGAGTCCGCCCATCGAATGCCCGATCAAGATCACTTTCTCCGCCTTCGTTTCCTTTAGGACATTGTGCACCTTCACATCAAGCGACTTCGTATGATCACGATTGTCTTTGCGCCAGTCGTAAGTGAAATCATAATAGACTTTTCCGTCCTTTGAGGGCTCTTCATATCCGTATCCCAAAGCGTTCATGTAGTCATAGAAACCCTGATACACCCCGAGGAGTCCCATATTTACCGAGTCGTACCCCGATGCATAACGCATGATACGCGGAGCGGTCACCGTCCCGCAGCAATCGGTCTTGCCATCGCTATTCAATGCCATTTGCAGAGCGCCGGAATCATTTATGAGCCCTCCGAGGTACGCTGGCCAGAGGTTGGTCCCGCCCACTTCGAGCTCCGCACCGGCTGCTCCGTGGATAAAGATAATGGGGTATACACGCTTATCGACGATCGTACTTCCGCTTTCAGTTGTCTTCACAAGAGCGCTCGCAGAGAATGGGATTGTGAATGCAACGAGAAGTGTGACAATGAGTGTTTTATACATACATAAGCGCTACGCCAACAATATTTAGGATCGGAAGCAAAAGAAATACTTTCCCCACAAAATTCTTTTTCGTGCCACGCACTCCCCTTGCACACCATATGCCGACTACGAAGGAAAGGAGAAGGACAGGTGGAAGCGCCATTGATGCCCAAAAAACGAGCCAATCAAGCGCACTGGACGCGATATCGCCCGTGTTATAGGTGAATAATGCAGTGATGAAAAATATGAGCGAAACCGGGATAAGGAACCCGTACACAATACTCATAAGCATCCTTAATTTATAAATCTTTTTCACAGGTGCCGAGACAATTTCTTCTGCCATGTTAGGGAATAGGATAGCATATTACATTTGAATGGGAAGCAATTTTGCTGGGGGCGGATATGAGAGGCCGTCTCGAATCTCCCCTTTCTGGCCATTACCAAACGGTTAGAGGAGCTTCGCGCTAATTTATCTGTGTCAGGAGTCACTAAGTCTAACCCACAGGAAATCTTCCCTTACAGGGACGGTACATGTTTTCGATTTCCTGGGTCACTTTGTGTCACGAGTCACTAAAGATTTTTTTAGCTACGCTAAAAATCTGTAAGTGCTCGCAACCCCGGCGCAGTACCTCGCAAAACCTCGGTATACTTTGCGCCCTCACAAAGCGCAAAGAGCGCCGCAGGGCGCTCTTTGAGTCTCGCTTGGTGACCCCACGGGGAATCGAACCCCGATTTACGCCGTGAAAGGGCGCCGTCCTAACCGTTAGACGATAGGGCCATGTGTGGAAAACTCTAACATCTTAGAGTCGCTATTGCAAGAATTATCTGATATTCTGATGCTTGAGATGATAAAGGAAAGCTACTCGAAACAAAAGTCAGAAATTGGCAGATTGGGAGGGCGGGCTCGCATAGCCAAACACGGCAATCCAGGAACCACGAAAGGTAGGTCGCTTGGTGGACGAAATGCAGTGAAGGCAATGAGCAAAATGAATACGGCCTTTAAGAGCAAGAAGACTGTCATCATTAAAAAAAATGTTTTTCTTGCTGAGTTTCTCGGAATTCTATTTGGGGACGGTCATGTTGGAAAATATCAAACCACTATCACGCTAGATTCCCAGACTGATGCTGAATATATAGACTTTGTGGTTGCAAATATTCAAAAGCACTTTCATATCACTCCCGGGACCAGAAAGCGAAAAGGCGCGCGCGCTATTGAAATCTGTGTATCATCGGTTGCTTTTTCGCAACAAATGGTTCGGTATGGAATGAAAGAAGGTAATAAAATAAAAAAAGGTTTTCGAATACCAGACTGGATATTTGGATCACAAATCTATCTGAAGGTTTTTATTCGAGGACTTTTCGATACTGATGGTTCAGTTTATATGGACAGAAAGATAGTTAATGGTAAACGATACATATATTCTGGTATCGCAATTACATCTGCCTCCGCAGATCTCCGAACTGACATTGTGCATGCGCTGCAACAACTGGGTTTTTCTCCCACATGCACAGCAAAACAAAATTCGATTTTTTTACGCACACGAAAGGATGTAAAATCCTATTTTAGTAAGGTGGCTAGCCATAATCCTAAACATTGTGTAAGATACGAGTTGTTCCAGAAGGAGATGTGGCAGAGTGGTTGAACGCGCTACCCTCGAAATGTAGTAGACGGGAAACCGTCTCGGAGGTTCGAATCCTCCCATCTCCGCCAACACAAATCGCACCGCAAGGTGCTGATTTTGTTTGGCGGAGATGAGCGAGCAAACTGCTTTGCTCGCGGAGAGGATTCGAAGCCGTTCACCACAAGAGTACTTCCAAATTTCAGTTTTCGAATAATCAATGTAATTCTATCTCGCTCCTATATTTACGAATGATTCTTATCATGAGTAAATGGGAAAGGGGTACTTGACCATGTAATGGTCAAAACT
>OBEQ012523177.1_pt1 | contig 11974 bp, 12 predicted proteins | sample 1670901 | NCBI WGS metagenome assembly OBEQ01 (sample SAMEA104232315, study PRJEB22302) | groundwater metagenome | biome: forest; feature: aquifer; material: groundwater | place: USA | collected 2011-08-07 | depth 5.4 m | reverse complement strand
GTCGGTGGGCATCGCGTTCAAAGGGACGACGCCCCCCACCATCGACGGCACGCCCGTCACCGCCGCCGACACGCTGACCCGCGTGACGATTGGCACGGCTGGCGCGGCCGGCACGAAAGGATCTGCCGGTGCTGCCGTTGGGTCAGGTCGTGTCGGCGCGGAAGGAACGGCGGGGGCGACTGGTGTCGCCAAGGCGGTGATTCAGCTCTGAAGCCGTGCGGTGATTAGGCGGAGGCGTGAGCTGCGACGTTCGACGGCTCACGCTCTGCCGCGCGCGGCTTCACGTGCGCGGCGAGTACGGGCCGAAACACGCTACGATACGTCCACGCGAGGTAGATCTCGAGGACTAGAACGACAACCGCCACAGCCGCGCCGGAGGGGGCGAGCAGCACGTGAAACGCGACGATGTTCACGATGATCGGCGCGAGCAAGGTGAGCGCGAGTGCGCTATGGCGGTTGGAGAGGAGCAGGGCCCCGGCGATGATTTCCGTGATCTTGATCAACGGGAACATGTACCCAGTGGCGGCAAGAGCGCCTACGAACGCGATGGCACGCTCGGGCATGGGGGCCGTGGGGGCCGGGAGGAAGTTGAGGAGGCCGTTCAGGCCGAAGAGGACGAAAATAAAGCCCAAGAGAAGGCGGGCAATCGTGGGCAGGTGACGAAGGACGGGTTTCGTTTCCATGGAGGTGGCCTTTCATTTCAACGCATCCAAATACTTCGATGCGATGGCCGATCCTTTGGTTGCGCCTCGAGCTTCGTCTTTCTTACGGTCGCCCAGCAGCTTTGCGAGCAGCCTTCTTGCCGGTCGCAAGCCGCATGGCAAGCAGCTCCGAAACCCGGCTGAGCAACGCCTGGTTCACCGAGATGAAATGGTGCTTCGACTCGGATCGCGAGATGAGAATGCCGGCATCCGTGAGAATTTTCAGGTGATGCGAGATGGTCGGCTGCGAAAGCGTGAAACGCTCCACCACCTCACCGCACGACAACTCTCCAGCGTCGGCGATCTCTTGCACCATTCGAAACCGATTTGGATCGGCGAGAGCCTTGAGTGCTCGTACGAGCTCGCGGTCGTTCACGGGGTCCTATCGACATATCTCTATGGTCCAGCCACTGTGCAGTCAAGCCACCTTCGAGCCTTTCGCGTTCCCTGGACGAGAGCGTCAGGGCATACTTTCGGGCAACATCACGTGAGATCTCGGGCATGGCGGTCCCGTGTCGCGCGCCGACGTGATCAAAGAGTTTGGTCTCTAGATTGAGGCTAGTGCGCCACGCCGATGCGAGTGCGTTTGTGCCTGCCGCTTTCGAGCTCGTCTACGAAAGCAAGTGCGTAGTCGGCAATGGAGATCCGACTCTGCCCGCTGGCGTCGAGAATGAGCTGATCGGTCCCGACGCGATACCGCCCCGCACGCGGTCCAGGCTCGATCACTGCCGCAGGGCTCACGTAGGTCCACTCGAGATCGTTCGCTTCGCGGTAGACCGCCAACGCCTCCCGATGGGCGAGGGCGACGGGCTTGTATACGTCAGGAAACTCCGGAGCATCGACGAGCTGAAGCCCAGGCTTGACGTAAAGGCTTCCGGCTCCTCCGACGACGAGGAGACGCTTCACGCCAGAGCGCCGAACACCTTGCACGAGCGCTCGCGCGGCATTTACGAGCATGGACGGCGGCTCTCCTTTGGTGGGACCCACAGCGCTGATGACCACGCCGTGACCAGACGCGACTTTGGCCACGTCATCCGGGTTGGTCACGTCCGCGTCTTTGCTCGAGATGGAGGTGACCGTGTGGCCTCGGCTCGACGCCTCCTTCGCGATGGCCTTTCCAATCCTTCCGGTAGCGCCGAACAACACGATCTTCATTATTTCCTCCTCGTCCACTCGCAATGAGTAAGGAGGCCGCCAGCAATTCGCCAGGTCTCACCAAGCAGGGGCGGGAAACGAGCGGGCCGGCTTTGCGAACAGAAAGCCCTGAAAGAGATCGCATCCCTAGCTCGGCCAAGGTGTCGCGCTCGGCAGACGTCTCGATTCCTTCCGCAACGACGAGCGTGCCGAGCTCGTCGCACAGCTGCCTCATCGATCGCACGATACTCTGCTTGCGCGGCGCCGCGTCGATTCCACGAACCAGGGTCATATCCAGCTTGGCGATCGCCGGTTCGAGCCTGGCAAAGCTTGTCAGCCCGGCGTAACCAGCACCGAGGTCGTCCAGCGCAATCTGAAAACCCGCTGCGCGCAGCCTCTTCACACGCGACTCCAGGTTCTTCAAACCCTCCAAGGACGCACGCTGCGCTCCTGCCTCAACCGTAGCGAAAAACGTGGAACGCCGCTCGCATGACCCATCCTTCAAAGAAGGAGAGCGCGATGGCAGTTCATTCAAGCCCGCAGACGGTAGGTCTCTACGACACGGAAGAGGTGAGAAGGCAGGCGAAGAGCTCGATCGAGAGTGGAGCGGTGACGCCGGACTACGTGCTCGACCTCCCTCGCACGCACGAGCTCATGAACGAGGCGCTCGCGGCCGAGATTCTGTGCGTACTGCGCTATCGACACCATCAGGTGACCGCCAAGGGCATCGACTTTCCGCAGGTAGCGGAACAGTTTGCCGAACACGCGGACAACGAAGAAAAGCACATGATGGCGATCGCGACGCGCATCGAGCAGCTCGGTGGAAATCCCGACTTCAATCCGGCGACCGTTCTTTCGCGCGCGGCAACCGAATATGGCAATAGCACGACCCTCGCGGGCATGATCAAAGACGATCTCATCGCCGAGCGCATCGTCATCGAGATTTATCGGCAGCTCGTCCGCTGGTTCGGAAACGACGACTCGACGAGCCGGCGCATGTTCGAAAAAATCCTGGCCGACGAAGAAGAGCACGCGAACGATCTGGCCGATCTCTTGTCCGTAGTCGATCCCAGAACGGGTATGTGAGGCGCTGGGTCCGCGAATCGCAACTCTCACGCAAGCGTCCCCTCGGACCGAAGAAGGCCCTCTGAAGGCGAACACGCGTTGAACGTGCGCGTGGGCGCGGCCACTTCGTATCGAACGTGGCAAATCGACACGCGGCACAACCAGTGTGTGTGCGCGCTTGTGTTGAAGGAATGGCTCCAAATCCGCGAGGCGCCCGAAACGGCCTGCGCGTTGCATCCGGCCGCGCGCGCTGCGCGCCCACGAGAGGGGAAGGATGTGGACCATGCTCGAGATAGATGAAGCGATTGGCCAGGTGGAAAACCTGTATCGGGCCGTGACCGGAAAACAGTTCAAAGAGGCGGACATTGCATACGATCCAATGTCAGGGCCCACGCGCGCTCGTTCATGGACGCCTCCACTCTCGCTGTTCGAGTCGAGCGCGGACGTCCTCGTATGCGCCGACCTGCCGGGAGTGACGCGTGACCGAATCAAAGTAACCGTGGATCAGGGCGTTCTCGTCATCGACGGCGAGCGCACGATCCCGCCAGCGGGGGACTACCGCCCGCGCGCCGTCGCCGAGCAGCCGTTTGGGCCGTTCCACAGAGCCATCCTGCTGCCGGGCGGCTTGAAGACCTCTGAAATGAACGCCCAGCTCAAGGACGGAGTGCTCGAAATTCGAATACCCCGTCATGGCGACTCGGGCGCCAAGACGGTGCCCGTCTCGTGAAGACTCGATCCTGCAAGGAAACGCATACGAAGGAGGAAAACATGGAAACGGCAAAAGTGGACGTGCGCAAACTTCAGATGCTCAACGATCGCATTAATCAGACCATTGAAGCTCTCAACCAAGTACGCCTGTCGGTTCACGGCATCAGCAACGGAACGACCGGAACGAACGGGACCTCGGTCAACCACCTGCTCGGCGCATTCCCTGGTGCGCTCGCGCAAGGCCTGCCGTACGGCGCGAACGGTGGCGTGCCGGTACACCCTGGCGTGTACGGTCAATTCGCGCCGCAACCCTGGGGCGCACCGCCCTTCACGCCACAGATCGGCTTTGGCAACACCAGCCCCGAGGTGATCGACTACTACACGCGTCGTGCGATGGGCAACGACCCGTTCATTGGCAATCGCATCGCCCAGACGTTCCCTTTCGGACAATGGGGCTATTCGCCGTTGGCATCGGGCTATCCGCCCTTCGCCTCGGCAACATTCTGATTCAACGAAGTAGCGGTCCGTTGCAAAGGTAGCGGGCTGAGGGCGGCGCCTGGGCCCGGCGTCGCCCTCCCCTCATGCGCTCCTGAGCAACCGCCGCTTTTCGGCGATGCTCTCGAGCGCCTTGTCGAACGACTCCGCGAACAAGCGTACGCCTTCGTTCTCGAGCTCTTGCGTAATCTTCGGAAAATCGATACCCATCTTGGCAAGGTTCTGGATGAGCTCGTGGGCGCGCTCCCGGTCTTTGGTGAGGCGCACCTCGGGATGACCGTGATCGATGTACGCGCGGAAAGTCTCGGGCGTCATCGTGTCGACGGTGTGGGGGCCGATGAGCGCGTCGACGTAGTAGACGTCGGGGTATTCGGGACTCTTCGGTGACGTGGACGCCCAGAGCAGCCTTTGAGGGCGCGCCACTTTCGAAGCGACCCGTTGCCACCTGTCACCGGCAAAGACGCGTTCGTATTCTTCGTAGGCAATTTTGGCGTTCGCGATGGCGATCTGCCCCTTTGGACCTTGCGTGATGAGCGGGTCCACCTTTGCGTCGACCCTCGAGACGAAGAAGCTCGCGACCGAGGCGATCCGATCGATGGGTTCGCCATCCTCGATGCGCGACTCCAGCGCACGAACGAAAGCGGCGACGACCTCGAGGTATCGCGCCACGGAGAAGAGCAGCGTGATGTTGATGTTGATCCCATCGGTCAGGCATTGCTCGATGGCGGCGATGCCCTCTCGAGTTCCCGGTATCTTCACCATAAGATTCGGCCGCGAGACCAGACGCCAGAGCCTTCGTGCTTCCTCGATGGACCCCGAGGTGTTACGGGCGAGTGACGGCGCCACTTCGATCGAGACGAAACCATCTGCTCCACCCGTCTTGTCGTAGACCGCCCGAAGCTGGTCGCAGGCGAGCGTGACATCGCGAACGGCGATCCGTTCCAAGACTCGCCTGTCCGACTCTTGTGGCTCGGCGGCCTGGATGATGTCGTCGTAGTCGGTCGACCTCGCGATCGCCTTCTGGAAAATGGTGGGATTCGAGGTGAGCCCGACGAGGCCGTCCTCTTCGGTGAGGCGTTCGAGCTCGCCGGAGGTGAGCATCGACCGCTCGATGAAGTCGAGCCAAACGCTCTGGCCGAGCTCGCGCAGTCGGTGAATGTTGTGCATGGGATATCCGCTCGCACGGCGCATGCCGCGCAGCTCTCCGGGCGAGATGTCGGTCACGTCCGTGCCACGGCAGAGCCTGACCACACGACTCCCATCCTCGCGGATCCACGTCGAAACGCCGTCGAGCCAGGTCGTGTGTCGTGGCGGCTTGTACCTCGCCCATGTCTCTCGCAGCGCATTGGCGAGGTCGTTCGTCGCGTTCCCATGAACACGGTCAGAGGCGGCGAGGTAGTAGACGTGGTCGCGGACCATCGCGGAGAAGCAATGCGAATTCCGCGCGAATCAAGAGACCGAGTCGGACCCGACGCGTTCGTTTTCGTACCGCACCAGCCTAAAGAGGCCGTTCGCTTCGAGGGTGAAGCACACCTCGCGGCGCTCCTCGTTTCGCAGGATGATTCGCACCGGGAACTCCGAAGCCCACGACGTTGCTTCGACCTCCCAGGTGTGCGCGTCGGCGGCGAGCTCCTGCGCGAGCGACGTGGCGCGGAAGAGCGCAAGGTCTTTGCGCACCGCTTCGTTGACGCGGGTTTCCAAGGGCCATCGGATCACGCGCCCAACGTAGGGCCAGGCGTGACGCCTCACAAGTGGCCGAAGAGCATGAGCCACCGTCTGATAGAGATGCTCGTCCTCGCCGTCGATCGCGCGAAACTTTGCGTGCACGCGCAAGACGTCCTTCATGCCGGGCGCAGAGGGATCGCCCCACGCTTGAAACGATTGAGGCACTGAAACGCGCTTGTCGGACCTTCGCCCGCTACTGCTCGGAAGCAGGCGTGAGCCCGTGGCGCTTCAGTTTGTCGTACAGAGTCTTCCGAGGAATTCCGAGCGCCTCGGCGGCCCTGAGAACATTTCCGCCCGCAGCGCGCATGGCCTCTTGAACGAACTGCTTCTCGAGGCGATCGAGAAGCTCGGGCAGCGATTCTCCGGCGCCTGAAGCCGCGGAGCTCGCGGCGGGAATGCCCAAGACGAAACGATCGGCCGTGTTTTTCAGCTCGCGCACGTTGCCTGGCCAGTCCTGCGCCATCAGCCGCCTCAGCTTGGCGGCAGGCACCGGAATCGCCGGTCGGTTGTACCTGAGCGCCGCTTGCAGCGAGAAGTGCTCGAAAAGGAGCGGGATGTCTTCGCGTCGCTCGGAAAGCGCTGGAAGGTCTATGGTGACGACATTGAGCCGATAGTAAAGGTCGGCGCGGAACCTGCCCTGACGTGACAGCTCCAAGAGGTTGTCTTTCGTCGCGGCGATCATGCGACAACGCACGGCAACGGTCTCGTTGCTCCCCAGCCTCTCGAGCACCCGCTGCTCGAGCACGCGGAGAAGCTTCACCTGGAGCGCGAGGGGCATGCTCTCGAGCTCGTCGAGGAACAGCGTGCCATCGCTCGCGTGCTCTATTTTGCCGATCCGTCGTTTGACGGCGCCGGTGAATGCTCCTGTCTCGTGTCCAAAGACCTCGCTCTCGAACACCGCCTCCGGCAGGGCGCCGCAATTGAGAGCGACGAACGGTTTGCCTCTCCGCGGCCCGGCCTCGTGAAGAGCGCGGGCCACCAACTCCTTGCCCGTACCCGTCTCGCCCACGACGAGCACGTCAGCGTCCGTGTCTGCGATTTCCGAGATGAGCCTGCGGACGGCAACGATGGGCGGGCTGCGTCCGAGAATGAGCCCTTCGACGGCACCCCCGTGCTCGAGCGCACGACGGAGATTCCGATTCTCGAGCACGAGCCGACGCTTTTCCAACGCACGGCGAACCACGTCGACGAGATGCTCGGTGCCGAACGGCTTCTCGATGAAGTCGTAGGCCCCTTCACGCATGGCTTTGACCGCCATGGTCACGTCGCCGTGACCGGTAATGATCACGACGGGGAGCTCCGGATCGATCTCCGTGCAACGAGACAAGAGCGCGAGCCCGTCGATATTGGGCATGCGCACGTCGGTCACCACGATTCCGGCGAAGTCTCGAACGATGAAAGGCAGCGCCTCGTCTGCCGAAGCGCAGATTGCAACAGGGATGCCCGCAAGCTGCAAGGTCTGCCGGCTCGAGATGCGAATCATCTCCTCGTCGTCGATGAACAGCACCTGCATCGGATTATCCACCTCGGTCGCCCTCCTGGGATTTGCAGCGCTCCAGACTCAAGGTGAATCGCGCCCCACTCTTTCCATTCGCCGCCTCGAGCGCCGCTCCGTATTCCCGTGCGATGGCAAGCGACACGCCGAGACCGAGACCCAATCCGACCCCCGCCGGCTTGGTGGTGAAAAACGGGTCGAACACGTGCGGCAACGCTTCGTGAGGAATGCCAGGCCCGTTGTCCGCCACCGCCAAGTGTATCCGGTCGTCCTCGGCAGACGCGGTGATTTCGATCGCCCCACCCTCGTCCTTCTCCCTCAGGGCATCGAGCGCGTTTCGCACCAGGTTCACCAGCACCTGCTGCAGGCGAATGGGATCGAACAGAACCCACGTGGGTGCGGAAGGCAGGTCCTGAACGATGCGCACCCGTTGCTCCTGGATGCGTCGATCCAAAAGGGCGAGCGCCTCGGCGATGGCTGAATTCAGCGCGACGGGCTGCGCGTCGCCGGGGCTCTTTCGCGAAAAGTCTCGGAGCTGTCCGGTAATTTTCCCCATTCGATCGACCAGACGCGCGATGAGTCTCAAATTCTCCTTGACCTCGCCCACGCTGCCGTTGGCGATGAGCGTGGAGGCGTTCTCGGCCAAGGAGCGCATGGCGGTGAGCGGCTGGTTAAGCTCGTGCGTGATGCCCGCCGCCATTTGGCCCAAAACGGCCATTTTTGCGGCCTGAACGAGCTCGGCTTGCGCATCGCGCAACTCTCGATTGGCGGTCACCAAGTCGGCGGTGCGCTCCTCTACTTTTCGCTCCAGCCCCTGATGCGCTTGCTCCAGCGCGGTTCGAGCAGCCAAAGCCTCGTGAATGCGTCGACGCCGTTGGTGAACGTAGAGCATCAGAACGAAGAGAGTGAACAGAACGAGCGCGCCGCCGATTCGGGCGGTGCGCGCCGCCACGAGCACCGGCGTGGCATCCGCGAGGAGCACCAGTCGCCACCCCAATGGGGAGACCTCGCGCTGTTCGATGACGAAAGACTGCCGCCTCTTGCCATCGAACAGCTCCGCGAGCTTGCTAGCGGTATTGAGCTCGAGTGCATCGAAGCGGTCGCGCCCGTACTGCCGCGTCGAGCCGAGGTAGGCGCGCGCCTCTTCGGACAGTGGGGTGAGCGTACGAAACTTCCAGTCCGGGTCCGAGGTGAGAAAGACGATGCCGTAGCGGTCCAGAACCATCACTTTTTCGGTGGCTTCGTTCCAGCTCGCCTCCATCTTGTCGAGGCTCACCTTCACCGCTACCGCGCCGACGATGCGCTCTCCGTCGCGCACCGGCGCGGAAATGAAATAGCCGGGCAGGCCCGTCGTGCTCCCGACTCCATAGAAGCGGCCCTGCCGGCCTTGCATCGCATCGCCGAAGTAAGGACGGAAGCCGAGGCGGAGTCCGAGAAAGCTCTGCGGCTCTTTCCAGTTGCTGCTGGCTACGGTCACGCCGTCGCCGTTCATCACGTAGAGGACTGCCGCCGCAGCCTGGTCGTTCACCGTTTCGAGGTACGAGTTGACGCGCGCACGGAGAGCTTCGTCGTTCGGCCGGGCGATCAAGTGAGCCAAATCGCCATTGAGCGAGACGGTGAACGGGAAGTAGGCAAACTTCTCGACGGCGTTGTGCAAACTGACCGTGTAGACCTCGAGCCGATGGCTCGCGCCCAGAGCGACATCTTCTCGAACGCGAGCGGCTGCGTATTCGCCGCTGCCGTAGAGCGACGCGCCGACCATCGCGACCACGACCGCAACGATGGCGGCGACGCGAATACCGGGCTTCTTGGGAGCGGCCATTTTCCTCTATCGGGCTTCGAAGGTAGCACGGGGCCTGCCAATCGAAACTTGGCCGAAACACGTATGAAACCGGCATGATAGGCTGGCTTCGTGGCGAAAATTCGGAATTTGCGGGAGCTCGTTTCCGGAAAGCGAGACGGACGCCCAGGGAGTGCTTTGGCGTCGATGTGCACAATCGAGTAATCTTGCGCGACCATCGACGCGCGGGCTCAGCCGTCCACGGCACCTCCGCTCGCCGAAGCACTCACCGGCGAGGCGCGCGGGCCCTATGAACGGGCGCGCGGTCAGTACGCGAACGGGGATTTCGCCGGTGCGCTGGCAAGCTTCAGGCGGGCGTTCGACATCGCCAACGATCCGCGCCTTCTCTGGAACATGGCCGCGTGCGAGCGAAGGCTCGGCCGGGGCGCTCGAGCGATCGCGCTGATCGACCGCTATGTGAAAACTGGCGGCGATTTGGTCGGAGACGAGGACCGGCGTGAGGCAGCGCGTTGGCGCGCAGCGCTCGAACGAAACGTGGGTGTCGTCACGGTCACCGCAGCGCTTGCTGGAATCGATGTCTTCATCGACGACGAGCACGTTGGCACCACACCGCTCACGTCGCCCCTTCTCGTCGACGCGGGAGCGCGGCGCCTTCGCTTCGTGCGGCGAGGCTTTCATACGCTCTCGCGCATCGAGCACGTCGAAGGGGGTGCGTTGCGGGCGTGGAGTGCGGAATCATCGCGGATCCGCGTTCGCCTGGTCAGTCCTAGCGAACGACCTGATGCTCCCCGCTGATATCGGTGCCGGCGATGTACTTGGTGGAGCCGACGACGATGAGACGGTAGGGTCGGGAAAACGGTGCTCGTGCTCTTCGCGGTGAAGCGAGAGCGAACACGAAGGAAGGATTGGATTTCACGGGTCACCTCAGTCAGGGCCGCACCTTGCAGCGATGCCGGCGCCATGAGCAAGCGGCCGGCCAAGACTGAAATCGTCCTGATTCTGCGTACTTATGTATGAGGTGGGAGGTTTTTATGACCGTCGAGCGAGGGGTTTTGGCGAGGGCTGTCAGATTCCCCGTGACCTCGCGGGGGCTCGGTCAGCGACTCGCGAGCTAACGACCGCCAACCAGCGAACGTGCACGCTCGAGGACGTGTTCGGCCGTGGAAGGGTCCCCAGAGCGGATCGTGACCGCGAATCCGGTGTTCGTTTCCGTCACTCGTGCAGAGGCGTTCGGCAAAAGCGGGCACGATGGCATCTCGGTATGCCCGAGCGCCGAGTTTCGCGCGAGCTGACAGTCCACCAAGCGCTGAAGCCATTGCGCTGTCATCCCGCGCGTGGCGCGCAAGGTGACGACAGCGCCCTCCATTTTCCCATGAGAGCCTCCCTTGCCGGGAAGGCCAAACCGCTCGTTCACGACGAGCGGCTCGACCTTGTCGATGTCGTCGCGGCGCACCAGGGGACTCATGGCCATGTCCTTCTCGGACAACCCGGCGCATGCGTGGATCTCCTGGGTCCCTGGACCGAATTGAGCTTGAGTGAGTTGTGCCTGACCGCTCTCTGGAGAGCGCGTGCCGGTTGCACACGCGGCAACGGCACCAATCATGGCGGTAACACCGAGGGCCCAACGTCGTCGTCTTGCGGTCATCACGGTTCTTGGCGATGCAATGCGTGAGCCACGAGTCTCGAAGCAGCGCGAAATGGCGTGGCGGAGACCGGCGCCACTCCACCTTCGCATCCCGCCGCGCTCGATGGAGATTTCCGCTGCTTCCAAAATCGCGAAGATCGCAGAGAACACAAGAAGCGTATGTGAAGAGGGCGCCCGCCATGGGAACAACGTAGTGCTTCACGCGTCCACGCCGCTACCCGTGCTCCAGAGCACAGGTGCAAGGGCGAAGGATCATGGCTGCCACAATTCGAACTTGGGCCGAAGCCGCTTCGCGACATCCCCGGCGATCGCAGCTCGGCGTTCGCGCAATGCTGAGCGCAGAAGCGGATCACTCCGCAGGCGCATCACGCGGCCCGGCGTCGGACGTAGCGCCCTCAGGCGCGCCGGCGTCTAGGGTGGCGGCGCGCCGCACGACGGACCACGGACCACAGGTCGGAAGACTCTCGGTCTTCGGCGCGCAGGCCGTGGTGACTGCGACACCAGTGACACGATCGCCAAGCGCGCGCGCACATACAGCAGGAGGGAGCTTCGCGCGCGTGCCCACGGCGCGCCAACCCGCGGCGGATTCGGCCGTCAGCGGGACGAGGCATGCATCGTGGCTACAGATACCCCCCTCGCCAGCTCGCGCGACGAGCGCCAGATTCGTGCCCGCACCACCCCTAGGCAGATCGATCGTGCAATCCGCCGAGTCCACGAGTGCAACGTACCCTCGCTCGAAGCAAGCCAGCGTGTCGAAGCAAGCGCCATCGCCGCTCGCATTCCCTCCGCCAAAGACCTTGGCATCCGCATAGGTGTCGAGCGAGCCAACCGCAACGTCCCAGGGCTTGCAGTCGCCCGCGATGCACGTCGTCCCTTCTGGGCAGTTGCCCTCGACGTAGTCTCCTAGCTCCCGCGCGCTGCCCACACATAGCCAGTGGATGGGCGCGCGGAGCAGCGCTACGCGATCCGTCGGCACGTTGGTAACGATTTCATTCAGTACTTTGGGCGCACCGACGGGAGTGGCGTTTCCCTGATCGGATCGTCCGACCGAGACGCGAACTTGCAGCGGCATCGACGGGTCGCCGTTGCTCACGACCGCGTAGGTGAGCGGAAATTGACGCAAACCGGGAAGGCCGAGCTCCTTGAAGACCTTGGTGTGGACGGTCTGGCCGTTTACCTTGAAGTCGATCTCGAGCCGATCGAAG
>OBEQ010568324.1_pt1 | contig 11974 bp, 11 predicted proteins | sample 1670901 | NCBI WGS metagenome assembly OBEQ01 (sample SAMEA104232315, study PRJEB22302) | groundwater metagenome | biome: forest; feature: aquifer; material: groundwater | place: USA | collected 2011-08-07 | depth 5.4 m | reverse complement strand
TATAAGAGCCATTCTGTTAAATAGAGAGCCCACGCGTCCAACCAGTCAGTACGGCAACACTCCAACGTTATTTCAAACTCGCGTGGAAGAACCGCGTCAGGCGATCCAGGTAGACTTGGGAGTTGAACGCATAGACACCCAAATGACCACTGCCCTCAACCACCCAGAGGTCTTTGGGCTGGGAGGCGTTGTTGAACATTCTTGTGATCCCATCGAGCGGCATCCGGGGATCCTCGGCTCCGTGGATCAGCAGCAGCGGCCTGCCGTTGAGCGCTTGCACACCCCGTTCGGCTGAAACATGCCGTGGCCAGACGCCGAAGCGCATCCGGTAGGTCGCGAGGACGTACCAGTGGAACGGGACCTTGGGAATCCAGGGGTATATCAACGCGAGGTGATGTCCGATCGACTCTTCAAGATTCGTGTAGGGGCTTTCCACCGCCACGGCCCCAATCCGCTCATCGCGACCCGCCACCATGAGGGCGACTGATCCTCCCATGGAGATCCCGTAGACCCCGTAGGGCCTCGCCGGAATCTCCGATTGCTGTCCCAGAAAAGCCAGCGCGCCTTCAAGATCGCGTTGCTCCCGCCAGCCAAACGAGGTCGTCCGTCCAGCGCTCCCCCCATGGCCTCTGAAGTCAAAGAGGAGGAGGTTGAAGCCTGCCCGGTGCAGCCCGGCGCCGACCTCAAGCATATCGGCCCGGCTAGTTCCCAGGCCGTGGCAGAGGATGATCCACGGCTGGTCCGACGCGCCCTGCCTGCCGGCAGGCACGGCGGGCACCAGCCATCCTTCAAGCTCAACGCCATCGGTCGCCCGGAACTGGACCGTCTGCGCAGACAGGTTGAATGACTCTGGGGTCTGAACGAGCGGAACGCGCGAGAGGACGGTATTGCGAAGAAAGAGGAGGGCCGCGAGGGCCCACGTCCAGAAGACGACGAGGAAGACGACTTCAACGATGATCACGGTGGGTGCTGACGGCTCAACGAACCGGACTGCCGACTCGGATAGGACGTTCAGGACTCACCAGGATGATGCCGGAGTCATCCGACGCGGCGAGCACCATGCCCTGGCTTTCCGCGCCACGGAGGGTCGCGGGTTTCATGTTCGCGACCACCACCACGTGCTTCCCGACGAGGTCGGCCGCTTGATAGGACCCCTTGATCCCGGCGACCACTTGGCGAGGGGCTCCGTCACCGATATCGACCGTCAGGACGAGTAACCGATCGGCATTCGGATGGTCTGCGGCCGCGGTGATCACGCCGACCCGCAAGGTGAGCTTCTTAAAGTCATCAATCGAGATGAGCGGGGGCGGCGTTGGGGGGAGGGGGTCTTGACTGGGCGTGCTCTTCCCTGCCTCGCTCATCTCACCACCTCCGGGGCTTCCTGAGGAGGCACCATCGTGATGGCATCCCACGGACAGATCTTCTCGCATAGAAAGCAGCCGATACACTTCGGCTGGTCGATGATGCAGGTCGGGTTGAGACCCGGATACTCGGGTCCCGGAAGCGTATCGATGCAGTCCACGGGGCAGACCGCGATGCACACCTCGCATCCGGTGCAGCTATCCGGATTGATGAGCGCCTTCGGTCGTCCCTTTCTTGGTTGTGGCGTCGGCGCGGCCATTCGGCAGCTCACCCCGTCTTGAGGCGTGCGGCAACCAGCTGGCCGACGACCTTCCCATCAGCAGTCCCGGCTGCCTTGCCCATCACATACTTCATGATCTGGCCCTGATTGGTCCCCACGGCCTTGATGGCCTCGTCAACGAGTTGCGTGAGCGTTTCTGGTGAGAGCGGCTCGGGAAGGTACGACTTCAAGAGCGTGAGCTCCTCCGTGGCCTGGGCGAGCACGTCCGGTCGGTTGGATCGCTTCGCGGACTCGATCGTCTCCTGCCGCTGTTTCGCCTGCTGTGAGAGCACCTGGAGAATCTCTTGCTCGTCGAGGGTCTCCTTGCGCTTGTCGATGGCCACGCGCTGGATCCCTGCCTTGATCAATCGGAGCGTGTCAATCCGCAGTCGCTCGCCAGCCTTCATGGCCGCCTTGTAGTCGGCCTCAAACCGTTCCATCAACGTCGGCATAGGTGTGGCAGTAGTGTAGCGGACTTCGCCAGCCCGTTCAAGCCTTCCCCGCGCGTTGGGCGAAGAGAACCCCGATGATCGTTTTCGCGTCGCAAATCGCACCCGAGCGAATCTTGGCGAGTGCTTCGCGGACGGTCAAGACGGCCGGCCGGAGGATTTCATCCGACTCCGGCTTGGCCTGGCCGCGCGTCAGCCTCTGCGCGAGGAACACCGTGAGCTGCTCTGAGAGACACCCTGGGGCCGCGTAGAACTGGCCGATGCGGCGCATCGAATGGGCCCGCCAGCCGGTCTCCTCTTCCAGCTCCCGGCGTGCGCAGACCTCGCGCCGCTCCCCCCGCTCGAGCGTCCCTGCCGGAAGTTCCAAAAGCTCGCGATCAACCGCGCGACGGTATTGGCGGACGAAGAGGATCCGAGACCGGTCCAGAAACGGCACGATGACCACCGCCCCGGGATGCTGCACCGTTTCGCGAACGATCCGCCGACCGCGGACGCTGAGGGTCTCGCGGACGAGCCGGATGATCCGACCTCGGTAGATCGTCTCGCGGTGCACCACGCGGAGGGCCTTCATGCGGGGGTCCCGGTATAGCCGAGCCGGTGCAGCAACCGATCGTCCTTCCGCCATGCCTCAGCGACTTTGACCCAGAGGCCCAAGTGGACCTTGCGCCCCAGCAGCCGCTCGATCTCCTTCCTGGCCGCCTGTCCGATGCGCTTGAGCATCGTCCCGCCGCGCCCGATCAGGATCGCCTTCTGCCCAGGCCGCTCGACCACAATCGTGGCGTCAATGGCGGTCACCCGCTCCCGCTCCTCGAGCCCCTCCACCAGCACAGCGACGACATGGGGCACCTCCTGGCGCGTCGCCAGGAGGACCTGTTCGCGGATGAGCTCCCCGATCCGCTGTATGAGCGTCTGGTCCGTGTGCTGCGTGTGCTCATACCACTGGGGCCCTTCCGGGAGGTGCGCGATGACGCGCTCCAAGAGCACATCCAGTTGCTCTCCGGTCAGCGCGGAAACCGGGATACAGTCGGCGAAGAGCTGCTGCTTCGCGCAGGCGTCGAGCATGGGGAGCAGCCGGAGTTTCTTCACGACGTCCACTTTGTTGATGGCCAGTAGCGCCGACTGCGGGGCGGGGCCTGCCCGCGGATGGCGCCTCGCTTCTCGAACACGGGCGAACACCCGTTCATCGTCCTGCGTGACGCCGCGCTGCCCATCGATGACCACGACGAGGACATCCGCTTCCTCGAGGACCGCCTTGGCGACCTCCACCATGTGGCGGCCCAGCGCGTGCTGGGGCTTGTGGAGACCTGGGGTGTCGAGGAACATCACCTGGACGTCGGACCGCGTCAGGACGCCGAGGATGCGGTGGCGGGTCGTCTGCGGATGCGGCGAGACGATGGCGACCTTCTCACCCAGGTAGGCATTGAGCAGCGTGGATTTCCCGACGTTGGGTCGGCCAATGATGCCGACGAATCCTGAGCGGTGTGGGGGCATCACGCCCCGCCCAGTCGTTGGCGCTTGCGCGCAATCCACCGGAGGAGCCCAGTGAGGGACAAGCTGTTGAGCAACCGGTTCGGTTCCACCCACGCGCGGCGGGCCACGCCGATGCCGAACGTCATCTGGTCGAGCTGATCCAGGCTGTGCGAGTCGGTCGAGATGGCCATCATGACGCCGAGCTCGTTCGCCCGATGAGCCACCGTATCGCACAGATCGAGCCGCTTGGGGTAGGCGTTGATCTCAAGCGCGGTGCCGGTCTCCTGGGCTGCCCTGAACACCGTCTCGAAATCGATCGGATAGGGCTCCCGTTGGCCCATGAGCCGGCCGGTGGGGTGCGCGATGAGCGTGACGGAGGGATGGCGCATCGCCTGCACGAGACGGCGCGTGAGCGTGGCTTCGCTCTGCGTGAAGCCGGAATGGATCGAGCCGACGACAAAATCCAGCTCCGCGAGCACCGCGTCGGGGTAATCCATCGAGCCGTCAGACAAGATATCCACTTCGGCTCCCATGAGCAGGCGAAACCGTTTGGCGCGCGCATTGATGGCCCGGATCTTCGCCATCTGCTGCTTGAGCCGGGCCACCGACATCCCGTGGGCGACCGTGAGCGATTGCGAGTGATCGCAGATCGCCAGGTACTGGTACCCTCGAGCCGCCCCGGCCTTGGCCATGTCCTCCAGCTGGTCGCTCCCATCTGACCAGGTCGTGTGGATGTGGAAGTCTCCCCGGACGTCTCTGGCTTCCACCAGCGACGGGAGCCGGTCCGATGCCGCCGCGTCGATTTCGCCGTGGTCCTCTCGAAGTTCGGGAGGGATCCAGGGCAGGCCGACCGCTCTGTACACATCCGCCTCTTCCCTGCCCGCAAGGTACCGATCGGTCCGACTCCGGAACACCCCGTACTCGTTGATCTTCAGCCCTTGCCGCACGGCCAACTCCCTGAGACGGACGTTGTGCTCCTTGGAGCCGGTGAAGTACTGCAGCGCCGCCCCGAAGCTGTCCGGCTCCACGACACGCAAGTCGACCTGGATGCCCTCCGGCGTGAGCACGGAGGACTTCGTGGTTCCTGACGCGAGCACCCTCGCGCAGAAGCGTGACTGGCACCAGAGCTTCATCACGCGCGCGGGAGAATCCGACGCGGCCAGGAGGTCCAGATCGCCGATCGTCTCCTTCATCCGACGCAGACTGCCGGCAGTCGAGACGCGGGTCACGCCTCGAATGGCGCGCAGCACGCCGAGCAGCTCGTTGGCCAACGGCCACGCGATCCCCAAGTGCAATCGCGCTTGGCCCTTCTTCACGATCTCGATCCCCTTCAGAATGTTGTGCTCCTTGCGCTCCTGAAAGCCCGGCAGGGTGCGCAGCCGATGCGTCTTGGCCGCCGCCTCCAGTTGGCGGACGGACGAAATCTTGAGCCGCTCGGTCAACAGCCGCGCCGTCTTAGGGCCAACGCCGGGCACGTCCAGCAGGTCCAACACCCCGGGCGGAATCGTGCGCAGGAGCTGCTCGTGCGCTGCGATGGTCCCCGTGGCCAGGTACTCGGCGATCTTCTTGGCGAGGTCCGGGCCGATGCCGGAGAGCTCCTCAAGCTTGCCGCTGCCGGACAGGCGATCCAAGTCGCCGCTGAAGCGTTCAAGATTTTGGGCGGCTCGTCGGTAGGCGCGGACACGAAACGGGTTGTCGCCCCGGTATTCAAGGAGGTCGGCCATCCGGGCGAAGATCGCGGCGATGTCGTGCTGTTTCATCCTGCGCGAAGTCGAAGGAGCATCAGCGGGTCGTGAGAAACTCCGGCAGCCAGCGGCGCCAGTCGGCCTCGAGCTTGGCGAGCTTCAGGTGGACTTCCTGTTCAAGCGCCGCCGCCCACGGCTGGCCCTCGGCAATCGTCTTCAAGAAGCGGCGCATCCTCCAAAAGCCGTAGCGTTGGATGAGATAGGCGGCGAGGCTGTAGGACTGCTCGTAGGCCAGCGCAACGTGCTCTGCCCCGAGCGCGGTCGAGAAATGGTCTGACAGTTCCTGCCACGGGATCAACTGGTCCGCCCGATGCGCGGCTCGCAGGTGCTGTAGCGTGCCGGCGTTCTGCGATCGGCCTTCATGCTCCGCCAGCCCCTCGTTGAGCCAGAGCGGACAAGCTCCCTTCGTGAGGTCGAAGATGACAGCATGCGTGTACTCATGGAACAGAATCTCCCGCACCCTCGCCTCGGCCAAGGTCGTGCTCGGAAATGGCACGCGGATCTTCCCGTCGAATTGCCCGGCGACCCAGTCCGGCGTCTCCTGACGAATCCGCCGGAAACTCTCGGCGCTGTACAGGAGCACCACGATCTTGCGCGGAGGCTTGGGCCAGTAGGAGAAGTCTGAGCCGACCGAGCTTCTGGCATCGAGGAGGGCATGCCGAATGTCAAACCCTGCGGGTTGCTCGAGCTCCTCCTCGTAGCGAATGTCGAAGTACCCTTGCGAGAGCCGCTCAAACTGCGATTCGATCGGTCGCTCCTGCGTCAACTGGTCGAGCCGACCCTGAAGGTTCGGGATGGTCGGATCCAGCTCCAGCGCGATCCGCCAGGCGACTTCCGCTTCCGCGAGTTTCTGCCGGTCATACTGAACCCGCCCGAGAAAGCCGCACGCCTGCGCGAGGAGCCGTGTCTGCGACGCATCGAGGCTGAGCGCGTTGACTTCGCGAAGGACCGGGTCGATCTTCTTGATGGTCTCGACGACGTCATAGGCTCGCTTCAGCTTTGGATCGCACCCCATCGCCTTCCTCACGGTCTCCAGTGCCGCGTTCACCTGAAACTGCTTGTCCAGTTCGTCCGCCTGATTGAGATAGATCGAACTGAGGTTCGCCTGAAACTGCTCGTTGGCGCCATCGAGCTTGATGGCCTCTTGCAGCTGCTGGATGGCGAGGTTCCACTGGCGTTGCTCACCAAAGCTGATTCCGTAGTTGTTGTAGGCCGTCGCCAGCTGCTGCCGCGTCATGGCGCGGCCGGGGTTCTGGTTGAGCTCGTATTGGAGCTGCGAGATAATCGTCGGCCAGTCCTCCTTCGTCTCCTGCGCACCGATCAGGAAGATCGCGGCGAGCGCGAGGACGCACCCCCGACCGAGGCGGGCACCCCGCCACCAGGCGGGGTCGCCGACGGGAGTGCCGGCTGCCGCAGGCACCGGCTCGACTCGCTTCATCCCACCACCTCTCGGCCGAGCGTCCACTCACGCACCAACTGGAGCGCCTCGTCGCGGACAGTCTCATGGTGCAACTCATGGTAGGCGCCGGGAAATTCCACATAGCGCTTCTCGCACCTGAGCCGTTCACACCATCGCCGGGCTGCTTCCACCGAGATGATCCGGTCGGCTCCGCCACATAAGAGGAGTGTCGGGACCTCAATGATGCTCGCGTGTTCGAAGGCATCATCCCTGGCCTGGAGGATCGACCGGTAGCTCCGAGCACTCATCGTGTTGTGCACCAGCGGATCCTGCCGGTAGGCCTGACCAATCGCCGGGTCGCGGCTCAGCCACCGTGCATCGAGGTTCATTAGCAATGGGCAGGTGGGCCAGCAGCGCGCGAGCGCCATCGCGAGTGCCGTTTTCCAGCGCGGAATCGGAAATCCAAATTCGAGGAGCGGCGATTGGATCATGAGGCGCGACAGGCCCTCCGGATGCTGGAGCGCCAACGTGATCGCCACCAAACCGCCGAAGCTATGGCCGAACACGACGTAACGCGAGTGGCCGGTGTGGGGTCGGAACACCTGATCGGTGAGCAGACCGATCTCCCTGGCGCACTGGACCACATCGCCAACGTCTCCTCGCCTTCCCGCTGACGCGCCATGCCCGATGAGGTCGGGGGCCGCGACGGCGATGCCCGCTTCCGCCAACGCCTGCGCCACTGGCAGGTAGCGAGCGGCATGCTCTCCAAAGCCGTGGACGATGACGAGGAGGGCTCGGGAACGAGTCGGTTGCCAGGTCCGATACCGCCATCGCTTCCGGGACCGGGGCCCGATCCACTCCCCTTCCTTCATTCGTAGAGGCGCTCGAGGAGTAGCGCATAGCGTTGGGCGATGACGCTTCGCTTCGCTTTCAGGGTCGGGGTCAGCTCTCCCGCCTGCTGGGAAAACTCCTGATCGAGCAGGGCGATCTTTTTCAACTGCTCAAAGCTCGCGAGCCCTCGCTGCCGCGTCTGCACGCGGTTCCAGTAGAACTCGAGCACCCTGGGGTGGTGGACGAGCTCGTCGACTGAACGGCCGGGAATCTCCTGCTCCTGGACATAGCGGCGCAGCGCCTCCATGCGCGGCACGAGGAGCGCGACACAGTAGGGTCTCCGGTCGCCGTACACAAACGCCTGGCTGATGTACGGATCGGTGATGAGCAGGTTCTCGAGCTTCTGGGGAGCGACGAATTTTCCCCCGGCGGTTTTGATGAGATCCTTCTTGCGGTCCGTGATAACGAGGCAGCGGTGGTCGTCGACGTGGCCGATGTCGCCCGTATGAAACCAGCCATCGACGATCGCCGCCGCGGTCTCCTGGGGCTTACGGTAGTAGCCCTGCATGACGTGCGGGCCCTTGGTGAGAATTTCGCCGTCGTCGGCGATGCGAACGTCAACACCTGGAAGGAGCTGGCCCACGGTGCCGAACCGTGGAACCGGGAGGCGATTCGCCGCGATGACCGGAGAGGTTTCCGTCAACCCGTAGCCTTCGAGGATCGTCATCCCCACGCTGTAGAAAAACTCCCCGATCTCTTTGGAAAGCGGCGCACTGCCGGAGACGAAGAAGCGCAACCGCCCGCCAAGCCGAGACCGGAGCGTCCTGAAGACCAGCCGATCCGCCAGCCATCGCTGGATGACGAGCGAAAGCGGGAGCGATTTCCCGGCGGCCCTCGCGGCCGTCACGCGCTGCCCGACCGCAATCGCCCAGGTGGCGAGCCGGCGCTTGAGCGGTGGAGCGGTCCGCACGCCCTCTTGAATGCGACCATAGAGCTTTTCAAAGAACCGGGGAACGCCCAGCATGATGGTCGGCCGGACCTCCAGCATGTTCTGGGGGATCGTGTCCATGCTCTGGGCATACGCCACGCGAGCACCCACCGCGAGCATGAGGCACCAGCCGGCCATCCGCTCAAACACATGGGAGAGGGGCAGAAATGACAGGTGGAGATCCTGGCCGGTAATCGGGATCACCTGGAGACACGCCTCGACGTTGGAGAGCAGGTTTCGATGGGAAAGCATCACCCCTTTCGGTTCTCCCGTCGTCCCTGAGGTGTACAGGAGTGTGGCGGTATCCTCAGGACGAATGGCGGCTCGCCGGTGCTCAAACAGGTTTCGCAGTTTCGCTTGCATCTCGCGGCCTTTCTCGAGTGCTTCGGTCCAATGTTTGACGAGCGCGAGATGCTGCTGCGTGGGATCCATGACGATCATCATACGCAGGGAGGGCACGGCCTGGCCGACCTGCAGGAGCGTCTGCACATGATCGGACGTCGAGACGACCGCCGCCACCGGCTGGCAATCGGTGCAGATGATCCGAAGGTCTCCTTCCGTAAGGTTGGGGTAGAGGGGAACCGTCCACCCTCCCACCGATTGAATCGCGAGATCGGCGATGCCCCACTCGGGGCGATTCTCAGAGAGGATGAGAACGCGGTCCCCCGCATTGACCTGCTGAGCGAGGAGGAACGTGCTCAGGGCCACCACGTCGTCAGCGGCCTGCTGCCACGTGATTGGACGGTAGGACCCGCCACGTTTCACGAAGAACAGGGGTTGGCGCCCGAGCGCCGCGGCCTGGCTGGTGAAGAGCCCGGGGATCGTCCCACTCATGAAAAGAAACTACGAAATGCGGAATTCGGATTGCGGAGTGCGGAATTGAGTTCTTCCATTCCGCATTCCACATTCCGCATTCCACATTGGTTTAGAGGATCCCGTCTTCAAGCCACTCGAATCGACCGTGGAGGACATCCTGGGCGAGGCGGTAGCTTCGACGGTCCTCGTTGTGATGGAGTGCTCGCAAGGTCTGCCGGACGCGCCGACTTGCCAGGCGGCAGAAGAGATCTGCCAGCTCAACAGGGCTCTGATCGGAGGGTTGCCGGCGCACCATCGCATGGGCTTTGGAGCACGCGGCGGTCATCGCCAGCAGCTCCCCTCCGACATCGACCAGCCGGCCAAGCAGCCGCTGCCGATCGGCGAGGCGCATATGGTAGCGGGCGGCGCTGTGGAAGAGCGTGCGCGCCAACCGGTGGCTGGTGCGCTCTACGAACCGCATGTGGCCAGCGAGGCGGGGCCCGAAGGCCTGATGGCGCGGCCACCAGCTCCAGGCGCACCACTGCTGCGGATACCAGAGGGCGTATCGCCACGCAGCGGTGAGGACTGTGCCAAGTCGTTTCATGGGCGCTCGATGGGGGTCGAACACCGCGCTGACAACCCGCAGGTGCGCGTCGAGCGCTTCGCGGGCGATGAAGAGCCGCATGATGTCGCTCGTGCCCTCGATGATGAGGTTGATGCGCACATCCCGCATGATCCGTTCGACCGGCAGTGGGGCTTCCCCGCGCGCCCGCAGCGACTGCGCGGTCTCGTAGCCGCGCCCGCCGCGGATCTGCAACGTCTCGTCGACGATGCGCCAGCACGCCTCCGAGCAGAACAGCTTGGCCAGCGCCGCCTCCAGCCGGATATCGACCGTCTTGCGATCGACGAGGGCTGAGGCGAGCCACACCATCGCATCCATCGCGAAGGTCGTGGCGGCCATTTCTCCGATCTTCACACCGACCGCCTCGTGCTTGCCGATCGGCTTGCCCCACTGCTGCCGCTCGTTGGCCCACTGCCGCACAATCTGGAGGCACCGCTTGGCGGTGCCGACGGAGCCGGCCGGGATCGCGATCCGGCCGGCGTTGAGCGTGATCAACGCGAGCTTCAAGCCAAGGCCCGGCCCCCAGATGATGTTGGCCTTGGGAACCCGGATGTTGGTGAAGCGCAACACCCCGTTTTGGATCCCCTTGAGCCCCATGAAGTCGCAGCGGTGGACCACTTCAAACCCCGGCATCGACCGCTCGACGATAAACGCCGTGATCTGCTTGCGCTCCTTGCCGCGGACGGTCACCGAGGGCGTTCGCGCCATCACCACGACGACCTGCGCCACCGGCCCGTTCGTGCACCAGAGCTTCTCCCCGTTGAGCAGGTACGCCTCCCCGCCGTCGATTGGAGTGGCGATCGTGAGCATGTTGGCGGGATCCGACCCGACCCCGAGTTCGGTCAGGGCGAACGCGGAGACCATCCCCTGCGCGAGGCGGGGCAGGTACTGGCGCTTCTGTTCGTCCGTGCCGAAGAGCATGAGCGGCTGCGGGGCCCCGATGCTCTGGTGGGCGCTGAGCCACACGGTCGTGGAGCCGCAGTAGCTGCCAAGGAGCGAGATGACGCGGTTGTAGTTCGTCTGGGACAACCCCAGCCCCCCGTACTCCTTCGGGATCTTCATCCCAAAGCAGCCCAGGCGCGCAAGCCCGTCGATGACGTGGGGGGGAAGTTCCCGTGTGCGGTCGATCTCGTCCGGATCGACGTGCTCCTTGAGGAACGGCTCGAGACGCGCGATAAACTCATCACCGATTCGGCGATCCTCGGCGTCCTGTTCTGGATAGGGGAAGATGAGGTCGGTGCGGAGCTTCCCCATGAACAGGTCCGCGACGAAACTCGGATAGTGCCACTCGGCCTCTCGCGCCGCCTCGGTGACTTCGAGCGCCTCGGGAGATCCCTTCCCTAGCAGCGTATGAGGATCGATCATGTTGAAACACGGTTTACCGGCGCACCGCTCAGGAAACTCGTGATGTTCGTCACGGTCGTCTCGAGGATGCGCTGGAGCGCTTCTCGGCTGTCAAACGCGATGTGCGGGGTGATGACGACGTTTTCCCGATGGAGCAGGATGTGGTTCTTCAGGGCCGTGACGAGTTTCTCCTTCGGGAAGTCTTGGGAAAGCAGCTGGCGCTCCTCCTTGACCAGCTCCTCCCCTTCCAGCACATCGAGCCCGGCTCCACCCACAATCCCCTCATCGAGCGCCCACACGAGCGCGTCGGTCTCCACGATGCCGCCGCGCGCCGTGTTGATGAGCAAGGCTCCCCGTTTCATGAGCCGGAAGGTCTGCCGGTTCATGAGGTGGTGGGTCGACGGCGTAGACGGCACATGGAGACTCACGATGTCCGCGCCTCGCAGGAGGACGGCCAGCGGGACGTAGCGAAAATCCATCACCTCGCTGAGGAAGAGGTTCCTGCGCACATCGCACACGAGCACCTCCATCCCAAACCCCTTCGCCATCTTGATGACGTGCAGGCCGATGTGGCCGCCTCCGATGACGCCGAGCGTTTTCCCCTTGAGGTCGAATCCCTGCAGGCCGTCGAGGGAAAAGTCGGCTCGAGCGGTCCTGACGTACGCCTTGTGGATGTTGCGGGACAGGGCGAGGATGAGCGCAAAGGTGTG
>OBEQ011813128.1_pt1 | contig 11975 bp, 11 predicted proteins | sample 1670901 | NCBI WGS metagenome assembly OBEQ01 (sample SAMEA104232315, study PRJEB22302) | groundwater metagenome | biome: forest; feature: aquifer; material: groundwater | place: USA | collected 2011-08-07 | depth 5.4 m | reverse complement strand
TGAGGACTTGTTTAAGCGCTTGTTTTGCTTCACCAAGTGAGCGAATGCAGTCTACATCTATGTCTGGCAGTTTGATGGGCATGTATCTACTGTAGCATATCCCTATAGTTTTTTTCTACAGCATAGCTATTGACTGTCTACTATTAGATGTGCTAATATATAGCAATCTGAATTATGGGCAAAGACGCAAAGATATTAACCGCAATCGGAGTTTTAACTATTGCTATTGTCCTCATAGCGGCTTTTACAATCGGCAACAAGCCCACTCAGCAGCAAAAGACTTTGGCAGATACAGAAAAAAAGATACTTCTTAATAATCATACGCATCTCATTAAATCCCCAAATGCCAAAGTAACCATAGTCGAATTCGGAGATTTTCAATGTCCGGCATGCGGCGCGGCATATTCACAGGTGAAGAGAATAAAAGACGATTACAAAGGGAAAATAAATTTTGCTTTTCGCGAGTTTCCTTTAAATGTTCATCCGAACGCGTATACCGCGGCGCTCGCGACAGAAGCAGCAGGATCACAAGGCAAATTTTGGGAAATGCATGACAAATTATATGAGAACCAGAATGAATGGAGCGAGAAAAAAGATCCGCTTGATACCTTCGCAAAATACGCAAAGGATATAGGAATTAACATTGATAAATTCAAGAGCGACATCAAAAACAAAACTTATGATAAATGGATACAGACAGACATAAATGACGGAAATAGACTGGGGATTAGCGCGACTCCGACATTTTACATAAATGGTGAGGAACATGCCGGCGTGCTGCTCTATGATGATTTTAAAGTCAAGATAGAGCGGGAGTTGAAGAAATAAGCATATCAAAGTTCATTTGCGGGGAAACGTTTTATTTGCTCTTCCCAAAGCTTTAGTGAAAGTCTGTCTTTTGGAAAAACCACATCCTCAAATGTCAGAATTTCGTCTTTTTTTATGTTTCTTTTTACAGTAGAGCCCTCTGCCAATCCTATTGGCAGTAAATTTTCTTTTCTTGCTTGCCCGTAACTCTCACACAGTCCATAAGTATCATATCCGCCGAGTTGATCCAAAACTTCACCTGTCTTTAGATTCCTTTTCGCAGCCGTTATAACATCTACATAAGGCTTGTCCATAGGAGACAGAGCGCTGTCTCCGAAAATAACAGCTCTCGCGATAGTATTAGGTACTTCAAAGTGGCAAAGATGATAAGACGTGTAGAAACAGTATAGAGGACCCTCGCCTAATTTATATAAATTAAGATAATGCTTTTGGACAGGATCATCAATTGTCCCTAGCACAAATACTCCCGGACCGGGCGCTGCTCCTATGGCATAATCGACTACGCCCTTCCCCTTTAAAAGCTTCTCTGTTGGATACCATGTCACTGATTTCTCTATCGGGCTGCCCGGTTCAACAGTAGGACCGATCATTCCTCTTTGCAAAACCCCCATTCCCGTAGCATTCGCCACAACAGCTTGTTCAAAGGAAATTTTTGAACCGTCCGCAAATGAAGTTACCATATAAACGTTCTGCCCCCATTTTTTGGCGAATCCTTCCTGAGTCGTAGGATTTCTATACGGATCATGAAATCCTTTGATATTACCGCAAAGCACAGGTCGTGCGCCAAGCCCTTTGACAAACCGGTACAAATTCATCTGGGCTACCGGCTGATCCCCATCAGCCAGCGTAAAAATAACTCCGGCGCTATCTGCATAGTATTTCAGAATTGAACCGAGTGTGCCAAAAAGCTCCGCGTTAAAACTTACAAAATGTTTCTTGTTCTTGATTGCTTCCATCGCAACTCGGGCGCCAAACTCAACGCTGCCTGTCATTTCCAAAATGACATCGATCTTTGAAGATTTACAAAGAAGCATCGCATCTGAGGTCACTACATATTTTCCGTCAGTAATCAGTTTGTCTAACTCTACTTGAAGATCTGAAGTATCTTCGTTTGCCCCCTTTATTAAAGGGGGTTGGGGGGATTTCTCTTCGCCAGCAATTACAACAGAAACTTTTGTCACCCCTGCCTGTTCATAAGCTTTTTTCGCGCCTTCCTGATTTCTGTTGGCAATAGCTGAGAGCCTCATTCCTTTTCTATATTTGACAATTTCCAGAGCTGTCCCCGCCGCCATAAAACCGGCGCCGACCATTCCCACCCGTATCGGCTTTCCTTCCTTTTCCAATTTCTCAAGCGCTGTATCTATGATAATCATTTGATAAAAAGGCTGGTGAATTATTTTTCCAGATAATAATCAACATTTTGCAAATACTTCCATGACATAAAATAATCAGCTTCTATGAGCTTTAGTTTAAGTTTCTTAAAAACCTTTCTCCATCCGCTATCATTTTTGTTGGTATGCGGGTGACCAATAAATTCTTTGTTTAACAAGCTGTCCATAAAGTATGCGTAATATTTTTGAAAAAAGTTATTATAAATATCTTCCCGGACAATTAATTTCTTACTTACCCGCGTTGCTTCCCATAAAATAAGTTCAGGCTTGCAGGTGTGATGCAGAACTGCGATAATCATACAAGTATCAAACTCGTTGTCTTTAAAAGGAAGTTTCTTCCCGTTATAAATTATTGGGATAATATCCGGATATATACTTCTATCTTTTACATCAACAGAGGTAATATTGTATCCCTTATCTTTTAATCGTTTTGAAAGAATACATTGACCACAGCCTAATTCTAAAACGTGTTCACTCTTTTTCATGTATTTGGTTAACGATGCTATATTGATATATCTACTCTCTTTTATTTTCTTCATTTTCATAGCGTTATTCATAATTTTCCCAATTTGCGTCCTTCTGCGAAATTACTTCTACACGAATAGGCAATTTAATATTAAACGCGGGGTCGTTATAACGGAGTCCGCTTTCTGCTCCGGGAGTATAAAATTCCGAAACAAGGTACATGACTTCGGAATTTTCCTTCATCGTGATAAATCCATGAGCGAAATCCTTGGGAACATAAAGCATTTTATAATTTTCGTCTGTCAATTCAATACCCAACCATTGTTTGTAAGTCGACGAATCTTTACGCAAATCCACGATAACGTCATAAATTGCGCCCTTCGTGCATCTGATTACTTTCACTTCCTGTTGCGGATCAACTTGACGGTGCAGACCTCGCAGGGTTCCTTTCTTGGAATTTGAGGACATATTTCCCTGGACAAAGTCTGTTTCTAAGCCTTGCTCCCCAAATTCATTTTTACAAAAAGTCCTTGCAAAAAATCCCCGGTCGTCTTCCCGTTTCTCCAGATCTATAACAAATGCCCCCTTTAATCTTGTCTCTGTAAATTTCATATATGCGTCGTTCCGACATTTTTTGTTGTTAAGTCTACTTTCCACACCGGATTCACGGCGCTGGAGTAAGAATATCGATTGAGGCGGGTATAACAATATATTGCCATATAAAATAGCGTTGATATGGGATAAGTTATAAATTCCAATATGTAGTTTTTTATAAGTATTCCTTGAGGAATTTGGTATTCCTTTTTTGCGTCTCTAAAATACTTTTGTAATTCTTTTTCGGAATACTGATACCTGCTGCTTGGCCCCATTTGATCTTTAAGGTTTTGGGGACAGCGGATATATACCATTCCATTTTGAGTATAAGTAAATTTTCCGCCGAGCCGCCTGTTTTCCAAATATAAATACACGTCTCCGGTTACAATAGTTTCCGGCATGCTGTATTTACGCAAAAATGCGCTGCGAAATGCCATACAGCGGCCGCTGGCCATCAGGTGGTTATCTCCGTTATTCCATTCTCTGCCTGTCCTGTCAACGATTCTAACCATTGACGCCATGCCTGATTCAAAAAAATTCTGAGTTGGCAATGGCAAAACCCGCGTACACAACATCGTGACCGCAGGGTTATTGATAAATGTTTTGCAAATTTCGCAAAGGGCGCGGGGATCAAAAATAATATCATCCTGAGTAAAAATGAAAATCTCTCCTTTCGCGCGTCTTATAATCTGGTTTAATTTTTTGAACTGGCTTCCTTCTTTGTCATTCCAATACAACTGGACTCCCAATTTCTTCAATTCGTTCCGCACACGCTTGGAAATAGGTGTTCTATCTGCCTGTATAATAATTTCAAGTGTAAAATTCCCGCTACATTTTTGAATACTTGCGACAGTAGTAATCAATGATTCTCCGCCGTAGCAAGTAGGAATACCGATAGTGATAATTGGTTTATTTGCCATCTTGTTCTCCTTTCAGCCTATCAATAAGCCGTCCTTCAGGAATAATTACATCGCCATACGTAAGCGGCGTATCTTCTTGGATATCCTTTTTTACGCTGCAGCCTTCAATAAGCCCCATTGGAATGAGGTTTTCTTTTCTCATTGCAGTTGTATTATCTATAGCGCCAAAACAGCAAAACCCGCCGATGCCGTCAAGAACCTCGCCTTTTTTGAGATTGCGTTTGGCTAGCGCAACCACATCACAAGTATATCCGATAGGTTTTAAAGCGCTGTCGCCAAAGAGTACAGCACGCGCCGCAGACAATGGCCCCTCAAGCGGAGAAAGGTGATAGGGGACATAAAAAGTGTACATTGGCCCCTCAGTCATTTTATACACCTGCATATAGCGTTTTTTTATAGGATTATCAGTTGTAGCCAAAACAAATACTCCAAAAGACGGCTCAGCGCCAAGTATATAATCCACAATTCCTTTCCCGATCATTTCATCCGTAAATACTTTTGGCGCGTTCTCTACGCGGTCGCATTTGGGTCCGTACATCCCCCGCGTTCCTGCGCCAAAACCCGTCGCATTCGCGAGAGAAGCCATTTCGTATGAAATTTTTGTGCCGTCCGCGAATGATGTAGGCATAATCGGTCTTTGGAAATGCGCCTCTGACCAAACTTTTTGCGTATCAGGTGTTCTTTTATGATCAAGAAGGCTTTTGATGTTGCCAAGTACTTTGGGTTTGAAGCCCAAAAATTTTACGTAACGAAACAGATTCATTATCACCGCCGGTTGATCACCGTCAGCTTGCGTATAAATTACTCCCGCCTCATCGGCGTATTTTTTGAGAATTGCGCCAAATGTGGTATCAAGCTCCGCGTTAAGAAGAACTACATGTTTTTTATGTTTGATCGCGTCCATTACAACCCAAGCGCCGTATTCTATACTGCCCGTTGCTTCAACCACGACATCTACGTTTTCGCTTGCGCATATAAGATGCGGGCTTGTGGTGATGATATGTTTTTTTTCTGCGGCCGCCGTATCAAATGCATCTTTGTCGTGAATGACTTCGTATGATTGAATTCCCATATCTGTATACGCTTGCTCCGCATAAGAAACCGTTCTGTTGCAGATTGCGGCAAGCCGCATTCCGGGGATTCCCTCAATAAGCTGCGTTGCAAATCCGCGGCCCGCGAATCCCGCTCCGATAAGTCCAACCCTGATTGGTTTCCCTTCTTTTTCTCTTTGTTGTAATGCGGTATCGACAAATATCATCTTTTATTTCCTCCAAAAAAACTCTTTATCAATTTGATTCGTGTCTTTTAAATGTTGTATTTGCTTGAGCCGCGTGTATGGATTTGATTCAAATTCGGCGCGTGTCAAACCGATACGCTCAAAAAGATCATATAATTCTTGGATGCCTTTTGCCAAAGTATAGTTTGGCGCAAAATTAGGTAGCTTTTGACTAATCTTTTTAAAAGACACTCTATAATTTCTTTTATCTACGACTTCATTATTGTATTTAACTTTGCATCCCGTGAAGATTTTACTAATTTCCTGGGCAATATCTTTTATTTGGTAATTACTTTCCTCCGTACCGATATTTATTATTTCATTATGTATCGTGTCTTTTGGTGCTTTCAGCGCCTCAACAGTGGCTTGAGCGAGATCTTTTACATGAATAAACGGCCTCCACGCGCTCCCGTCACTCTCCAGCAATATTTCTTTCGTAGTCCAGGCGACGCCTGTTAAGTTATTAACCGCCAGATCAAATCGCATCCGGGGTGAAGCTCCATAGACAGTCGCGTTTCTGAAAAAAACAGGCGAGAATTTACCATCAGCCATTTTCGAGAGAGCTTCTTCATTAAGCACCTTACATTTCGCGTATGCGGTAAGAGGATTCGTGGACGACTGCTCATTACTTATTCCATCCGATGATCCATACACACTACACGAAGAATAATAAACGAAACGCTTTATCCCTGCTTCTTTTGCTGTGCTAGCCAGATACACAGTCCCGTGATGATTGATAGAGTAAGTAACTTCAGGATTGTTTTGTCCAATCGGGTCATTGGACAATTCCGCCAAATGCACAACAGCGTCAAAACCCGCCAAATCATCCACGCCAACTTCTCGGACATCTTTGTTGATTGTCGCCGGGAGTTTTTTTACACCGTTATAGAGCCAACCATTTCTATAAAATCCGGTATCAAGACCCGCGACATCAAATCCTGAGTCTTGCAGAACTTGTCCCAAAATTGTACCAATATAACCATCAATTCCTGTTACTAATATTCTCATATTATTTCCACACTTTCCAAGGCGCTTTATTTTTCTCCCAAAGCTCCTCAAGAACCATCTTGTCTCTCAGAGTATCCATGCATTGCCAGTAGCCTATATGCTTATATGCTGCCAACTCACCCTCGTGCGCCAGATTTCTCATCGGTTCTTGTTCCCAAACTGTTTTATCGCCCTCGGTTATAAAATCAAAAATTCCCGGCTCAAGTACGAAAAACCCGCCATTAACCCAAGCAGAGTCTCCAACATCTTTCTCTCTGAAGCTGTCTATTTTTGTTTCATGTTCTTCAAGATTAAAAATACCAAATCTTCCGGACGGTTGTACAGCGGTTACAGTCGCCAATGCTCTTTGTTCTTTGTGAAACGCAATAAGTTTCTTGATATCTATATCTGCGACCCCATCTCCATAGGTTAAACAGAAAGTTTCCTTTCCGATATATTTTTGGGCTCTTTTTATTCTTCCACCGGTCATAGTGATCTCTCCCGTATCAATCAACGTCACTTTCCAATCTTCTGAGCCGTTTTTATGAATCTGTGTACTATGTTTACCCAGATCAAATGTAACGTCCGCATTCTTCAACGCGTAGCTAGAGAAGTATTCCTTGACCTTGTGGCCTTTATAACCGCAAAGGATCACAAAATCATTTATCCCATAAGCAGAATACATTCTCATAATATGCCAAAGGATTGGTTTCCCTCCGATCTCAACTAAAGGCTTCGGCAGAATGCCTGTTTCTTCAGATAATCTTGTACCAAACCCTCCTGCCAAAATAACTGCTTTCATATTATTTACTGTCATCCCGACCAAGGCGATAGCCGCGTGGAGGGATCTCATACCACAGTGGTACTATAAAACTTTTGTGGTGTAAGATTCCTCGACTCCACTTCGTTTCGCTCGGAATGACAATGTGTATAGGATTATTATATATCATATTATGATCTCATGTCAACCACATTATAGGTTTATCTTTGCTTTCCCAAAACAGGCTTTGTATTTAATTGACTTAAGTATTGCGGCTTTATCTCATAAATATCGGCAAAGGGATATTTACCGACAAGATTATATTTATATAATGTTTTCGATTCATTCACCAACTTGAAGGTTTGGTCATTGACATCGTGAGTTCGCATGACAATCCATCGCGCCCATCTATCGGGTGATTTAGTTGCTCTATCCCAATATGCTCCTGTTCCCTCATGAATAAATTTGCTCATTGGAAGATCGCTTGAGAAAATGATAGCATCATGAGAAGCGGCCGAGATAAGGATAAATCCCTCTTGATTTTTTGTGTATGTTTTTAACCATCCGCTGACTTCTTTTACGTTTTTTTGTGAAGCTCCGACTCTCGCGTCATCTATCGTAACCGCGTCATGATTAACCAAACCGAAAAATGTGACAAGCACTAAAAGACCAATCATCACATATCTCATGGCTCCGGCTTTTTGTATAAGATACCCTATGAATATCGCGACGGAGGGCATCATCATCAGACCATATCTGACGTTGAACCAGGTATTGCCTGACAAGCCTTGGATAAAAAGTACCGAGTGACCCTGATATAAAGCGAGAACGTTAAATATTAATGGAGCAAAGAGGGCAGTACTCGCCATTTTCACACCGGTCGGGAGTTTTTTATCCAGCCAGAGAACTATAGCCCCGACCATGCCCAAAAATAACGTAAACGCGCCAGTGTTATAGGCAAGCGCGTAAAAATAGAATTTCAATGAAAGCAACAGATTACCCTTTGTTGGCAGGACGCCTGCGCTAGCAAGTTGCGCCTGCTGAGCATGCGCGGAGTATGGACCGAACACAAAATATAACGGGTCTTTAAAAATCAAAAGATTCCAGAGCAACCACAATACCACGCCAAATCCGGAAAGCACGCAGAAGAAAAGAAACATTCCCTCGGCAGCTTTATAGCCTTTTTTCCCCAACACCTGGATTATGACCAACATAGCCGAATAACCAAGCAGGAACCAGCCGTCATATCTGATAAGCGTTGCCAACATAATCCAGAACGATGATTTTATGAGATTTCTAAAATCATCGTTTATATGCCAAAGGAACAATTCGTACACCCCGGTAGTCATAGTTGCCAAAAGCAGTAGTTCGGTCATAGCCGTTGACTGCATATACAAAACATTTATATTCAGAACATATACCAACACCCCTGCGATACGTCCCAATAGTCCGACACCCAATTTTTTCAAAAAATAAGAAATGACGATCCCCGTGCCAATAAATGACAGCATTGATTGCAAAGCGCCCGATAGTCCGGAATGCCACATAAAGTCATTCCAGATTGTTGGCACCATTAGCATATGAGGCAAAGGAAGCCATACGCTTCCAAGCTGCGCCAGTCCCGGCTTTAGTCCCTCAACCACACGCCGCCCTATGTCCAGATGTGATCTCGCGTCATTGTACGCCAGTCCGAGTCCGTTATCAAAATAATACAAGAAGCTAAACACGGAAATAAACGTCATAAAAAGCACGAGAAATACCGAAATATATTTTTCCAAAAAGTTTCTGGCAGAATCAAAATACTTTTTCGATATAGTAATTTTTAAATTCATTTTATTGTTTGGAAAATCTAAGCTTCAGAACTAATGCGCTGCCCATCATGAACAATAAGCCATTGATAAGATAATAATACTGTACTGCGGATACATAATATTTTGCGTATGCCTGCCATACAAACGCTTTGGAATTGTTACTTGTAAGATAATCCCAATTTCGCTCATAAGTATATTTTTGTACTTTTCCTGAAAGTTTTTCCAGATTAAGAACCTCTACCTGGGGCGGGTTTCTGTTTGAAGTAATCGCTCCCAAACTATTAATGATCAATGAGTAAGTCAGAACTATAGTAAATACCGGCGACAGTATGGAATCTTTTCTAAACTTGGTAAGTAGTATTGCAATCATGATGGATAACAATGCGTACGATGGGATAAGATATCGCGAGCCGAATGCCCATCCGCCCCACGGGTCATACCACATAGAATATAACAATACGTCGGTCCCAATTATGGCGGCGAAAAGTACCGCGAATTTTTGCTTCTTTTTATACATAACAAACCACCCGAATATCCCAAATAGTATAACCGGCGTGTAACTCATGATTCCTCTATCAGGGCTGACAAATTGGATATAAAATCCGTTTAGTAAATTACGCGGATTAAAAAATTCTATCGCGTTTTTCTTGTTCTGATCAAGATTCTGCTGTTTTTTACCCACTATAATTTCATTAGTGTTTGTGATAATCGGTTTTCCGCCCAGATCTATTATTTTTACAGACGACACTGTCCCTGATAATTGCAAAGGGTTTCCATAAGAAACGTTATTGAACCAAAAGAAGAAAAGAAGCGGGAAGATCATAGTAACGAGAGTTAATATATAAAGAGGTTTGATATTGAGAGTGATATGTTTTTCAATTTCCGTTGTATATATGATCCGTCCCAGCGCGTATATGGCAATCGGAAGCATCAAAAAAACATTTGGGTAATCAAGCGGTATTGAGAGAGCGAACAAAAACCACACTACCGGCAAGGAAATAATGTTTTTATATTTCAAAAGGACGAAGATGCTAAGCAGAATAAGGAACGTAGAAAGATGATGTTGATAGAGCGATACTGCGTATGTAAAGCCTGGTGTTGCGAATAAATATGTAAAAGCCCCGATCATCGCGGCAATACGATGGGCTTTCAATTCTATTGCGATGGATCTAATAAGAAACGCGTTCAGAAGAGCGAAAATAGACACCATCGCGAATGTCCCCACCTGCGAGAGCCCGGCCGTTTTACCGATTAAATAACCCGGGATTATAACGAACGACAAAAGCGGCGCAAACAGTGATACATAATTTCCATTAGAGTATCCAAGATCAGGAAGTGTAAATCTGGCAATTGGCAAAGAATAATGAAATGACTTGTCTTCAACTATCGACATAGTCAACGCAAATCTTCCCCTCTCAGGTGATAATTCAATCGGACCTTCATCTTTCCACCGCGAATCATTCATACTCTCGCTTGTCGGATTACCCTTAATCCCGCGAAGTGACAGCGCAAGCATAAGAGCGCAAAAAATAAAGAAAACGATTGGTGAAACTTTTTGTAATATTATTTTCATAAGGCCGTTATTTTTCATATAATTATTTAAAAACAATTGCTCTTTTGGTTGATCTTATCACTTCCCACTTTCCATTAGTACTTACCGCTTTTTTATAAGGGAAAAGTCTTGCCCATATATTTACTACCATTGAAAGAGGTGTATATATAGGGTCGTTTGCACATCTTTTTAGAATTGCTTTCATCAATTGAAGCTTTGGGACTTTATATCTTTCCAGCACCTCTTGACCAAATCTATTTACAAGATCGCTTTTATCTTCATAAATTGCTCTTGCCGCAATCATTCTATAATCCTTAAATGTTGAAACTGCTCTAAATAAAATATTAGTATTTTTGGCAAAACCGAAACCATTTTTGTTTTTCGCTATAGCTTTTATATAAAGATAGCCTTGATCGGTTATTGTTCCTTTTGGATAAGAGAAAGACTTGACAAATTCTTTTCTCAAAATAGACGCGCAACCCTGTAAATTATGTATATGATTCCCATTATTAAAATTAGCCATTTCTTTAAGCAGCATAAATGACGCGTTGCTAATTTTGTTAATAAAACTGATTGGGGCGGCAGGCAGCTGATTGGCTGCTGCGACATTTAATTGTTGGTCTTTTGCAATTATTTTAACCATCTCCTCAACATCGGAAGTTTTGCCAAGTATTATATCCGCGTCAAAAAAAATAAGAAAATCGCTTTTATTCATTCTTAATATCTGATTTAAGCGTATTGCTTTTCCAAGACGCTGTCTGTAATTTATAACCTTAATTTTTTTATTTTTACTTGCGAATTTTTTGACAATTTTTTCTGTATTATCTGTACACCCATCACAGACAATATAAATCTTTTCGATTTTGTAAGACACTGCTTTTTGTCCTAATAATGACTTAAGCATATTACCAATATTCTTTGCTTCGTTGTGAGCAGGAATTCCTATTGTTATTGTATATTTCTTTTTCATAGTATTATTTATCTTTTGTTATAAATATCTCGCTTAATTCCGGTATTCTTCCGCCCGGAAACAGTAAATTAATTTGTGTTCTGTAGAAAGAAATAAGTTGTCTTTTTGATTTAACATTAACTTTAAAAATAAACCGTGAAAATTCAACTTCTGGTTTTTTGTCATTGCGAGCGACGATAGGAGCGAAGCAATCCCGTTGTTGATAGAGATTGCTTCGCCAGGTACCGTCTGGTACCTGGCTTCGTCGCCCACTATCGTGGTGCTCCTCGCAATGACATTTAGAAGGCTTTTTCTTTTGAAAGTATGGTTGATCCATCCAATATATTGGATCAAAACATTTTTCAACGGCTTTTTTTGTTAACAAATGGTCAACATGATTACCAATTCCAAAAGGGCAAAATACTATAGAATTTTTAGAGAT
>OBEQ011807152.1_pt1 | contig 11975 bp, 12 predicted proteins | sample 1670901 | NCBI WGS metagenome assembly OBEQ01 (sample SAMEA104232315, study PRJEB22302) | groundwater metagenome | biome: forest; feature: aquifer; material: groundwater | place: USA | collected 2011-08-07 | depth 5.4 m | reverse complement strand
TTCGCCGCTCAATGCCGGAAATTTGTCGCCTTCCATTTTTGCTCCCAGGTGATAAGTCGTGATAGGAGTAGGTTTGGATGCGTACAAATAACAAATTGGAGTTCCAGTGGTAGAATTTGGGTCTCTAGCTATTTGGGGGATGAAACCTTTGATGACCAAATCTTGTAGTCCTCGGTTTTCGACTGCAGTCGTAAGGGGAGTTCCCGTACAAGTTGCTGTGGAGACCGGATACGCACTACTATTTCCGTCAAAGTAAAGTTCCAGAGCAAGCTGGATTTGTTTAATATCAGTTAAGCGGCGGGGGTCGCGAGCTTTCTTTCTCGCGCTATTTAGCGAAGCCAGAACAATGGAGGCCAAAACCCCGATAATCGCTATTACCACCAAAAGCTCGATTAAAGTGAAGCCCTTATTTTGGGTCCACTTCTTGGAAAATAATTTTAGCATAAGGTTAATTTCTTAAGTTTAAATTTTAAGTATTTAAGATTGGAAGCGACCTTTTATCTATACTTATAGTAGAATTTTTTAGGGAAGAGGTAAATGAAGTTTATCCACACCCCGTTAAAAGTCCGGTTTAATTTTAATTTTAAGTTAGAATGAGCCGACTAAGTTATAAAGGGGCACCAGAACAGAGGCAACCAATATTCCTACTCCAACGCCAAGGAACACAATAAGGGCGGGCTCAATTAAAGCCACTAGGTTTTCAAAAGCAGAGTCCACGTCTCTTTGATAAAATTTGGCCACGCTTCCCAGGATTGAATCTAGTTTTCCAGAGGTTTCTCCTACTCTGATCATTTGGGTAACTAAAGCCGGGATTTCTGGTATTTTTTCAAAAGCGGAAGAAATGGTACTGCCGTCCCGGACCGATTCGGTTGCTTGAATTAGAGCCAGTCGGTACACTTCGTTTCCCACCACATCTCCGGAAATAGCCAAAGCCCGCAGGATCGGGATACCGCTCACAAAGAGCGTTCTTAAGTTATCGGTGAGCCGAGCCATATAAAGCTTTTTGTAAAGTTCTCCTAAGATTGGAATAGTTATTTTGAGCCGGTGTAAAAATAATTTTCCCGGGGGGGTCATACCCCAGCGCCAAACCAGAACCAGGCCCACTATCAGAAAAGCCAGTAAAACTAGCCCCCATTGTTGTAAGAAAAGAGAAAGAAAAATTATAGCTTGCGTATATAAAGGTACGGCTTGTCCCGTTTCTTTAAATATAGAAATTAGCTGGGGAAATACGACTACTAACATAACCACAAAGACTCCTATGAAGGTAAAAAGGATAAAAGCGGGATAAATCATAGCGTTGCGCGCTTTGGTGGTTAAATAGTAGGAACGTTCGAGATAGTCAGCCAAATAGGTAAAAATATCCTGTAGTTTTCCAGATTCTTCGCCCGAACGTATTAAACTTATATAAAAAGGGGAAAAGATGTTGGCGTGTTTGCCCAGGGCCTGGGATAAAGACATACCGCCTGATACGTCATCGGTAATTTCGGCAACGGCCGAGCGAAAATTTTCGTTTTTAATTTCGACCAGTAAAGTTTTAAGGGATGACACTACTGGGATTCGCGCTTCAAAAAGAGTAGAAAGTTGTCTGGAAAAAATAACTATGTCTTTTTGTTTTACTCCACCCAGGAAAGGAAGCTGGAAGATGGACTTTTTGTTTTTTTCGTTTAGAGAAAGAACAAAGAGATTGTTTTGCTGTAAAACGTCTAAAGCGGCCTCGCGGGAGGAAGATTCAATAATGCCGGTTCTTTTTTCACCTTCTTTTGTTTTGGCGTTGTATTCAAAAGTGGCCATGTTTTCGGCGTTAGTCCTTTAGTAAGGTATGAAGTTCTTTAGGGTTGAGAGAATAGACAAGGGCGTGTTCCATATCAATATCTCCTTTTCTAACCAGATCCACCAGAGAGCGGTTTAAGCTTATCATATCTTGTTCGGAGCTTGTTTCTATCACAAAATCCAGTTCGTGGGCTTTGTTTTCGCGGATAAGATTGCGAACTGCTGGATTAGCAATCAGGACTTCAACGGCTGGAACGAGCCCTCCTTGAATTCGCGGTATTAATCTTTGCGAAATAATACCGATTAGGGTTGAGGAGAGTTGGGCCCTTATTTGTCCCTGTTGGTCGGCGGAAAAGGTATCGATGATACGGTCAATGGTTTGAGAGGCGCTGTTAGTATGGAGAGTTGAAATAATAAAATGTCCAGTTTCGGCCGCGGTTACGGCGGCAGTCATAGTTTCGGCGTCTCGCATTTCACCTATCATGGCTACGTCTATATCTTCCCTAAACATTGATTTTAAGGCTCGGTGGAAGTCAAGAGTGTCGGTTCCAACTTCTCTTTGATCAATAATGGAGCGATCCGAAGTGAATAAATATTCAATCGGGTCTTCGATGGTCATTATGTGTTCTTCTCGGGTATGATTGATGTTGTCAATAAGAGCGGCCGAGGTTGTTGATTTTCCGTGTCCGGTGGGTCCTACCACTAGTAAAAAACCTTGTTGACTTTTGGTTAATTCTTCAAGAATGGGGGGCAGTTGCAGTTCTTTGAAAGTCCGTATTTGCGAAGGAATGAGACGCAGAGCCGCTCCCATAAATCCTTTTTGGTGGTATATATTTATTCTAAATCTGGCCCTATCCCGGAAATTATAGGATAGATCGATCTCTTTTTCTTTTAAGTATTTTTCCTTTTGTTCTTCGGTCAGCAGGGAGAAAATAAAATCGCGCGCAATTTCCGGCGTAACTATTTCTTCTTTAAGAAGAGGCACCAGCGTACCGTCAATACGTATGGTGGGGTGACGGCTAACCGTAATATGCAAGTCCGAAGCGCCCTCTTTGACTACTTTTTCCAGTAAATCCTCGGAAGATTGTTTAAGCATAAGTAAGATCGTTACTATTTTTCCAATAAACCTCTAACTTTTTCTACCACCTCCGAAGGGGTAAAATGCGCTTTGATAATATATCCGTCCGCTCCGAGTTTTAGGCCTTTTTCCACTTCTTCTTTTTGGCCGAGGTTGGTAAGAAGGACAACTTTAACTTTTTGGCCGTCGTTCTTTTTTATCTCGCGCAGAGCTTCCAGGCCGTCCATGGCGGGCATAACTATATCCAAAAGCACTATGGTCGGTTGGAACTCTTTCAATTTTTGCAAGCCGGTTTTGGCGTCTTGGGCGGTTTCAATAGCAAAACCGCTTTCTTTGAATTTTAGAACATACATTTCTAGAATGAAAGGATCGTCGTCGATGATTAATATTTTGGGTTTATCCTGCTCCATTTTATTTTTGGCTATTTAAAATTTAAATCGCCCCTAAGAGTTCTTCTACTCCTATAATCCCCTGTTTTATTTTTAGAACGCCGTCTTGTTTCATTGTTAGCATCCCTTGTCTGTCGGCTTCTTCCAAGATTCTTGCTTCCGAAGGGCCGGTGAGGATGATTTTTTCAAGTTCCGGAGTCATATAAAGCGCTTCAAAAATTCCGATTCGTCCGCTGGTTCCTCTAGGACAGGTTGAAGAAGCTTCGGCCTGGTAAATATATTCCGGGAGATCCCGGTTGGTTGTTTCGTTAATATCTTTGGGCAGAGTTTCGAGCTCTTTAGCAATGATGTCTTTTGCTTTTCCCGTAAGTTTAATCTTTTTTCTGGAATCAGTACAGAGTTTACGAACCAGTCTTTGGCCAATTGCTAAAACTAAAGTCGGCGGTATTAAAAAAGGGTCAACCCCCATATCAATTAGGCGGGGAATTACTCCAATGGCATTATTGGTGTGGAGGGTGGAAAGAACTAAATGTCCGGTTAAAGCCGCGTGGATGGCCAGAGCCGCTGTTTCTTTATCCCTTATCTCTCCCACCATGATGATATCCGGATCCTGTCTTAAAATATGGCGGAGACCGGTTGCAAAATCATAACCAATCTCCGGATGAATTTGAGATTGATTGACCCCGGCTATGTAGTATTCAATAGGGTCTTCCAAACTTATGATATTGGATTTTTCCTGATTTAGGGTTTGAAGCAGGGCGTAGAGGGTTGTTGATTTTCCGGAGCCGGTGGGTCCGGTAATTAAAATCATTCCGTAGGGTCGTTTTATATTTTCTTCAACCAAGGATAAATTTCTGCCCTCAAATCCAAGGTCTGGCAAGGTTTTAACTCCGGCCTCTGAATCAAGCACTCTTATGGCCACTTTTTCGCCAAGAGCGGTGGGGAAAGTGGAAACTCGGAAGTCAATGAATCTGCCTAGAATTTCGGCTTGAAAACGGCCGTCTTGCGGAATTCTTGTTTCGTCAATTTTTAAATTGGTTATGACTTTGACTCTTGCCACTAAAGCGGCTCGTACGTCTAAAGGTAAAGTTAAACTAGTATGGAGTATTCCGTCTACTCTGAAGCGCACTCTTAAATTTTCTCTGGTTGGTTCGATGTGAACGTCCGAGGCTCGTCCCTCTACGGCATGTCTTAAGATTACCGCCATCATTTTGGTCACGGGAGCGTCTTCCACTATTTTGGTTATTTCTTCTTTTTTGAAAGTAATTTCTTCTCCCAGAGATTCATATTCTTTTTCAAATTCTCCGAGAGCTTTGTTAATTTCTCCGGAAAGACTTTTGTATTCTTGCAGGATGGTGTCAAAATCCGAGGGGATTATTATAAAAATACGCGCCGGTAAATTAAGGCGGGTGGCTATGAACTTAAGAGCTTCTTTGGCCGAAATATCACTGGGGTTAAGTACGCCCACATCAAGATAGCCCTCGTTACGGCCGAGAGGTATCATTTTGTAGTGGCGGGCCGATTCTTCCGGTATATCATGTAGAACTTCGGAAGGAAGTCGGGCTCCGCGTAAATATTTGGTTGGATATCCGGTAAGCTCGCTTTTGGCTTCAGCCACGTCTGTTTCTTTAATTCCCCTGGCATAAAGAATTTCATCAAGATTAAGATTTTTTTCTTTTGCTTCTTTGCGTATTTGTCCGGTTTCGTTTAAGTCCAGAATGTTTTTGCTTACCAAAATATCAAGAATGTTTTTGGCCATTTTAGGGTGGAAAAAATGGATTAGGTCTTCCGGGAGTTAGTGGTTGCTCGGACGGTTTTTCGGGTAACTTAAGGGATTGGAAAAATTTATCCTGAAAAATAGAAGTGTCTAACTTTAGTTCTCTAAGGCGTTGCAGTTCGGCCAGTTTGTTCTGAAATTCTATTTGAGCTTGAGGATTTGTTTCGGACCCTGATGGAGATTGGGAGTTTTGATAAAAGAAATAGCCAGCCCCGACAACGACTAAGGCAAGTATTGTTAGAAGGACCTTTTGCTTATTCATTGAAAATAGGTTTTTAATTTTAAATTAAAGTCAAAAGTTCTTCCTTGGGGCGGAGCAATAAATGAAATTTCTTGGATATCGATTAAGCGCAGTTTTTTTTCCAAATCTTGCAGGAATCCTTTGAAAGATTCGTAGGGGCCGGAAATATTAAGAAGGACCGGGAATTCAAGAATTGCCCCTTTGGGTTGAGCGCTAGCAATTATGCCTGCGGGGCTTGGTTGTTTCGTTCCGCTTTTTCCCTCAACTGTACCGGATAAATCTATCCTTTTTAGAATAAGCTCTCTATTTTTGGTCATTGTTTCAAGATCAACCATCAAGTCAGCGGCCCCTGCTCCTTCAGGAAGAGCTTGGCTGATGGTGTCTCTTTGTTCTTTAGAAATGGCATTTATCTCTCTAATTAGAGAGTCGCGTTGCGCGGTTAAACTGTCAAATTCTTCGCTTATGTGTTGCAGTTCGGTATTTTCTTGGCGTAACGATTGAAATTTTTGCCATTCCGGGCGCAGGTAAAAAAAACCGATTATACCAGTTCCGATGATAAGAAAAATGGCTAAAAAGAATTTAGGCATATCTGTTTTATTTAAGGTCGAAGCAAAAAAATTCCCGGCCTTAAAATGATTGTTAATCTAAAACCAATAAGATTGTTTGGGCCAGAAGACAGGCCTCCAAATTCCACTTTTTCTATCTGCGCGTTACGCTCGAAAATCCCTATTTGTTTGGAGAGGGCGGTATAACTTGCCGCTTCTCCGCTCATATCTATTTTTCTTGAATCAGTGTTTAAATTAAAACTGCTGAAACGCACCGACGGATGAACATCGGCCTCAATTAGTTTAAATATATTGGAGGTAAAGGTGTGTTTGTGAAGAAGAGAGCCCATGTTTTTAAGACGTTCGTCTAGTAGAAATATTTCATCAAGAAGTTCTGACCTTAGACTTTCCTCTTTTAGTTTTATTTCCTCTATTAATTTTTCTTTGGTTTTTTGTTGATTAGAGTTTAAAAGTATTGTCCCTCCGTAGCTGGCGCCGACCAGAAAAAATAACAGCAGGCCGATATAAGAAAATAGAGGGCTATTATATTTCGGTCCCGTGCTAGATTTTATGGTTTCCTTTTTTGTTAATAGATCAGGCATTAGTAGTTAGTTACTGGTTACTAGTTATTTCATGTAGGGCTAGTCCGACGGCCACGGCAAAACTTGGTCCGATATCCCGTAATATGGGTTGCATAAAAGATGGGGTTATGATCCGAGAAAAAGGGTTGCCTTTGGTAACTTCTAAACCAAGTTTGGTGCTGGCGTAATCTATTATTCCTTTGAGATTAGCGCCACCGCCGGTCAAATTTACTTTTTGGATTTTGCGAGGCGCCTTGCGGTTATAGATGGCTATTAATCTCTCAATTTCACTGAATAAATTTTCTATGATCGGTTCAAGGATAGAAGAGATTTCCTTCTCTTCTATTTTTTCGGTTAACCCCATTTCTTGTTTAATCGCTTCTGCCCTTTCTTTAGTGATTCCAAGGCCTTTTTCAAGCGCACTAGTTAATTTTTGGGAGCCGTATCCAAAATTGTGGGAGATGCGGAGCTGTCTTTTGTCTACAATAGCGAGAGTGGTGGACAGATACCCTAAGTTGATGATAGCGGTCGGGGTAGGATCAAGCCCGATAAGGGACCTCGCCATGCTGAAAGTTTCTACCTCAAGGGCTTTGGCCTGAATTCCGGTAAGTTCAGCAACTCTTTTAAACTTTTCTATGATTTCTTTGGGAACCGCCACTAGGAGAATTTTAGAAGTGGTATCTTCCTCGGTTTCCAGAATTTCCCAGTCTAGGACTACCTCTGCCATCGGGATGGGAACATATTTGCGGGCTTCATAGGGTATAGTTTCTTCAATTTCTTTAAGACCCAATTTTGGTAAAGAGATAGTGGTGACAAAACTGGCGGTTGCCGGAACTGAAAAAACGGCATCAGCGGCTGTAATATTAGCCTCGTGTAAAAGGTTTTTTAGAAGATCAACAATGTCGGTATCCAGATACCGTAAAAATCCGCCGCCGCTTGTTGTTCCTGCGCTTTTAAAGTAGCCTTCGCTTAAAAGCTCACCGTATGTTTCTAGAACCGCTCGTTCCTTTTCATATTTTAATTGTACTACTTTTGCCGAATGTACACCAATATCAATTCCAACAATTCCGGACGGTTTATTTGTCAAAAGTCCAAAAGACAGTTTGGACAGGTTAAATTTTTTAAGGAAAGGAATTTCAACCACCATTCTTTCATTATAGCTTATAATTAAGCCGTACTATAGTCCGTAATTGGTGGCTAGTTATCCACACCCAATAGTCAGGCCATAAATTCCTCAATGAAGATATTTTCTATAGTAAAAACCACTTTTTTGGATCTTCTTTTCCCTATTTTTTGTTTTGGCTGTAAAAAAGAGGGCGTTTTTCTTTGTTCAGATTGTAAAAATAAATTAGTTTGGATTCAGCCCGTATGTTTCAGGTGTAATAAATGGGTTCCTCCTTTAACTAAGGTTGTGGCTGGCCGCACTTGTCTTTCTTGCCGTAAAAAGTCATCCATTTATGCTTTCTTTTCTCCATTTTTGTACTCTGATCCGTTAGTGAGAAATTTAATCCATGGTCTTAAATATAGTCATCTTCGACTGCTGGCTAATTTATTAGGAGGGTTCTTAGTTGAATATATTGCTAAGTTTAGGATTAGTTTCCCGGAAGATATCCTCTTGGTTCCGGTGCCGCTTCATCCGAGCCGGTTACGTAGCAGGGGCTTTAATCAGTCGGAACTCTTTGTCCTTTATTTGTCCGATAGACTTAAGATTAAATCAGAGATGAAGGCGTTACAAAAAATACGTAAAACTAAACCTCAAGTAGAATTATCAGCCGGAGATCGTCGTTTTAACTTGGTTGGAGCTTTTGCCGTTTCTGATTTGAATTTAGTAAAAAATAAAACCATCCTTTTGGTGGATGACGTAAAAACTACTGGATTTACTCTTGAAGAAGCGGCTCGAACTTTAAAATCGGCCGGAGCTAGACGAATTTTGGCGTTAACGGTTGCTAGGTAAAACCTGATGTTAAATATTGCCTAGGCTGGAATAAATGGGCTGTAGCATGGAAAGTATGAAAATCGCCACTATTACTCCGATTATAACCATAAGGAGCGGTTCTATTATCGTCGACATATTTTTAGTTGTCGCCGACACTTCTTCTTCAAAAAATAAAGCTAATCTTAAAAGCATGCTGGCTACTTTCCCGGTTTCTTCGCCAACGCTGACCATCTGTATGACTAGCGGCTGAAAAAGATTGGGGTAGGAGGCCAGGATTTTGTTTAGCGGTTTTCCTATTTGAATTTCAGTCGAGGCCTCGCGGACAGCTTTTCGGTATACTGGATTTACCAGGACTGAGGATGTTATTTCAAGAGAGCGTATAATAGATACGCCGGCGGTGATTAAATAAAACAACGACCTGCAAAATCTGGCCGTATTTACTTTTTTGATCAAAGGTCCAAAAACGGGAAATTTTAAAATTAGGCGGCCGAAAAATTCTTTAAATTGCCGAGTCCTTACCGTTAAAGTCATTATGATAACGGTTATGAGGGAACCGATAATTAAAAAAGTTTTGTTGTTGAGAAAAAAATCGCTAAACCCGATAATAATACGCGTGCTTAAAGGAAGCTTTCCGCCGAGTTCTTTGATGGTCTCGGTGAAAGTCGGAACTACATAGATCATCATCAGAACTCCGATAATTACCAAGACGCTCAAGATCATGGCTGGATAAATGAGGGCCCCTTTTACTCGTTTTTGCAGAGCGTGATCTTTTTTCATTTGATTGGCGAGAAGTTGCAGAATTAAGGCCAGTTTTCCCGAAGCATCTCCGACTTCAACCATATTGATAAAAAGGTCGCCAAAAACCTGTTGGTGTTCTCTAAGAGAATCGGCAAAAGATTTTCCTTTTGATACCGAGGCGTGGATGTCGGTAATGATTTTCTGGAGCTTGGGATTAGTTGCTTCTTGGCTTAAAGCTTCCAAAGCCCTAGTGAAAGAAAGTCCGGCGCTGATCATGACCGAGAGGTTTCTCGCAAAAAACATTTTATCCACTATGTTTATGGGTTTTAAACGTCGCCAGAATTCACCTAACCCTAGTTTAGTTAATCTTCCTGTTTTTTCTTTGGCTTCTAAGACAAGCAGACCCTCGGCTTTTAGGATTTGGGCTAGTTCTTTTTCATCTTTGGCTTCCCGTTCGCCTTTGACGGTTTTGCCGTTTCGCTCGGCCGCGGTGTAAATAAAGATTGGCATAAATATATTATAGCACAAAACCGTTGAATTTAAATAAAAATGGTGATAAGATGAGTACGAGTTGGTGGGTTGGCCGAGTTCGGCTTAAGGCAATGGATTGCTAATCCATGGGCGTCTAAAAAACGCCGCACAGGTTCAAATCCTGTACCCACCGCCAGTTAGGAAATAAGGTAAAATAAAAGCAAATCTAACCACATTATTTTGTAAGGGCAAAAGATTTTTTCATAAAGATTTTATATACAGGGATGATTACTTTGGAAGATTTTAAAAAATTAGATATTAAAATTGGTAAAATTGTTTCCGCAGAAAAAATTTCTGATTCTGACAAGCTTGTTAAATTTATTTTCGACCTTGGCGGTGAACATAGGCAAATAATTGCCGGGATGGCGGAATTTTTTCCTGATCCGACTGTTTTGCTAGGAAAAGAAATGCCGCTTCTCTTAAATATTGAGCCAAGAAAATTCAGAGGTAACGTCAGCGAGGGGATGATTATTGCGGCTGATGTTGGCGGGAGACCAGTTTTCCTCCATCCCGAGGAAGAAATACCTCCGGGCAGCATTATCCGCTAGAATTTTACTTTTTCCGGTTGCTAAAAACTTGTCCCGATTTTGTGGCTACTTAATTGTGTACGGGAGATTTGTGGTCAGTAAAAACGCATTGTATAATAAAGTTAACTGTGGGTAATAAAAAACTCGTTTTTACAATCGTTGTCATTGTAATCCTTCTAGCTGGCGGGGTTGTTTTTTGGTATTGGTCTCAAAAAAGAGCCGAAGTTTCAAAGACGTCTGTGGAGATGCCCGCGGAAACGTCCGCGGAAACGCAAGTAAAAGATGGTTTGGGCGCGAAGGTATTTAATAAAACAAATAACCCCTTGTTCAACAAGCTCCCCGAAACAAATCCGTTTCAGGTAAAGACTAACCCATTTAAATAAATGAGCGTCTCTTTTCGAAAAAATATTTTAATCTCGCTTGCGGTCTTGGTTTTTTCTTTGCTTATTAGTTTTTACATCGTTTTTACCCCGGGCGAGAAAGTTTTCGCGCAGCGATTCACGGAAACACGCCGTATCCCCTTCCAGTTTGATTTTGTCAGCCAGTGGAATGGGGGCGTAGTGTCGGGAGCAACCGCGCAGGATTATGGTAAGGCGAATAATGGAACTATGCTGGGTGGGGCAACTGTTGTTTCGGGGAGATTAGGAAAAGCTTTTAAATTTAATGGATCCGGCGCCTTCATTAAAATGGGAAACCCCGCGAGTTTAAACTTTGGGACTGGCCCATTTTCATTGGATGTCTGGTTTATGTCGGATGGAGGAGGATCGTCCATAGGCAACATCGTCAGAAAATCAAATTACCCGGTGTCAGGCAATGGAGCGGGATATTGGCTTAGAACAGGTATAAATGAAGGTAAACAGGTGTTGGAGTTTTTCGCCGGAGAAACTGTCGGCTATAAAAATCAACCTAGGGGTCGTATCACTACGTCCATCAATTCAAAAATTTGGTATCGTGTCGTTGCCACAAGGGACAGTTCCGGCACCATGAAATTATATGTGGATGGCGAATTGAAAGGCACTGCCCAAGCTCCGAATGCCGATACAACAAGCGAGGCCCCGTTCACCATCGGGGCATGGGATGACCGATTCGGCGTGAGAGAGTTTTTCTTGGGTTCCATTGAAGAGGTCTCGGTATATAGCAGAGCGTTGGATCCTTCAGAAATCAAATCTGCGTATAAAGAAATGCGTCAAATCATTGCCGCCAAAGACGGAGGCGTACCGTTTCCGGGCAACTGCAATACCAGGCAAAAATGTTTGCAGTATTGCGAGGCTCCGGAGAACGCGATAGAGTGCGTCAATTTTGCCGAGGCCGCGGGATTTATCAGTAAGAATGAAGCGGCGCAAGCCAGAAAATACATCCCTTTGATACTACAGGGCGTGACGCCCGGCAAATGTGACACCAAAGAACGGTGCGAGGCCTATTGCCAAGACGCGGTTCATGCCCTTGAGTGTATGGAATTTGCGGTTAAATATGAGGTGCTCCCGCCGGATGAGCTTGCAGTATTAAAGAAAATCCTGCCGTTTATGAGAGCAGGAAAAATGCCAGACGGGTGCAAGAGTAAGGCCGAATGCGAGACCTATTGCTCCGATGCGGCTCATTTTGAAGAATGTCTGGATCTTGGTTTGGCGCTTGGAGTCATTAAGCCGGAAGAAGTTGATATTATTAGAAAGTCAGGCGGCAAAGGGCCGGGTAATTGCCATTCTAGTGAGGCCTGTGAAGCTTTTTGCAGCAACCCCCAAAATCAGAAAGAATGTATGGATTTTGCGGTAAAAATCGGACTGATGACTCAAGAAGAAGCGGAGCAGGCTCAAGCAGCGGGAGACGTGAGACAGTGTTTTGAGGAAGCTGATGAAAAAATTATC
>OBEQ010913913.1_pt1 | contig 11977 bp, 7 predicted proteins | sample 1670901 | NCBI WGS metagenome assembly OBEQ01 (sample SAMEA104232315, study PRJEB22302) | groundwater metagenome | biome: forest; feature: aquifer; material: groundwater | place: USA | collected 2011-08-07 | depth 5.4 m | reverse complement strand
CTGCCCGAACGCCCCGAACAAGACATTCGTAAACGACCGGTTCATCGCCTTCGACATGATCACCGACAGGATGAACCCCGAAGAGCCGTCGAGCGCCCCGGCGATGATCAGCAGCTTGCTGTTCAGCACGAATCCCATCGCCGCGGCCGAAAGGCCCGCGTAGGAATTCAGCAGCGAAATCACCGTCGGCATGTCCGCGCCGCCGATGGGCATCACCATCAGCACGCCGAACACCAGCGGAACGGCAATGATCAGCGGAAACAGGTGGCTCGCCTCCGGGTGGAGCACCAGGTAGCTCGCGACGCCAACCGCGAATGCGAGGAAGGACAGGTTCACCAGATTCTGCCCCTTGTAGGTGATTGGCCGTTGCGGCAGCAGCTCCTGTAGCTTTCCCGCGGCCATCAGGCTTCCCGTGAACGTTAGCGAGCCGAGGATCACCTCCAGCGAAAGCACACCCATCATGAACCGCGGAATCTGCGGCGAGCGCAGGTAAAACTCCGCCGTGCCGACCAGCGTCACGCACAGCGCGCCGAACGCATGGCTCAGCGCCGTCCGCTGGGGGACGGCCGTCATCTGCACCCGGCCCAGCGGAATCCCGATGATCGTCCCCAGCACCAGCGCGATCGCGATCCATTTGTAATCCACGATGCCGTGGTGCAGGAGCGTCCCGCCGATGGCCAGTACCATCCCGATTTCGCCCGCGAGAATTCCCCGGCGAGCCGTCGCGGGCGTATTCATCCATTTCAGCGAGAGAATGAACAGCGCGCTCGCGACCAGATAGATGGCCGCGATGATGTGCTCGGTGGCGGGCAAGTGCGTCAAAGCCTCATCCCCGTTTGACCGGGCCGGTGGTCTTGAACATGCGCAGCATCCGGTCGGTGATCAGGAATCCGCCGACGATGTTGCTTGTCGCGGCGATGATGGCCAGCGTCCCCAGCACCACGGCCAGCGTGCTCTTGTGCTCCCCGGCCAGGACGATCGCGCCGACCACGGCTATCGCGTCCAGAGCGTTCGTCAGCGACATCAGCGGCGTGTGGAGGAGCGGCGAGATCCGGCGGATCACTTCAAATCCAATGAATCCCGCCAGCATAAAGATGAATAGTCCGTCGATCAGGTTTGAGGGCAAGGTTCCTCCCCGAAAAGCGGCCGGTCAGCCACCCGGCCGCTGCTCGCTTCCCGCGGGCTTGGTGTTCACGGGCAATCCGAAAAATTCCTGGACGCGCGCGTTGACAATCTCGCCGTCGCGCGTCAGCAGCGTCTCGCGCACGATCTCGTCCTCGAGCTGCAGCGCCAGTTTTCCGTCCTTCACCAGATGCAGCAGAAACGCCGTGATGTTCCGCGCGTACATCTGGCTGGCGTGATACGGGATGCCGGAGGCCATGTTGATCCGCCCGATGATCGTGACGCCGTGTTTGACGATCGTTTCTCCCGATCGCGCCAGCTCGCAGTTCCCGCCGCGCTCCGCGGCCAGGTCCAGGATCACCGAACCCGGCGCCATCCGCTTCACCATCGCTTCGGTCACCAGCGCGGGAGCCTTTTTCCCGGGGATGACCGCGGCGGTGATCACCACATCGCTCCCCGCCACCACCTGCCCGAGCAGTTCCCGCTGCCGCGCGTAAAACGTTTCGTCCTGCGGCTTCGCGTACCCGCGCTCGTCCTGCGCGTCGGCGGCTTCCACCGGAATCTCGACAAATCGTCCGCCCAGGCTCTGCACCTGCTCTTTCGCTGCGGGCCGCAGGTCGTACGCCGACGCCACAGCGCCCAGCCGACGCGCCGTGGCGATCGCTTGCAGCCCCGCCACTCCCGCTCCGATCACCAGCACCCGCGCCGGTGTGATCGTGCCCGCCGCCGTCGTCAGCATCGGGAAAATCCGCGGCAGGGTCTCCGCGGCGATCAGCACGGCTTTATAGCCGCAGATCGTGGCCATCGAAGAGAGCGCGTCCATGCTCTGCGCGCGCGTCGTTCGCGGCACCAGCTCCACCGAAAACGAAGTCACGCCCGTCGCCGCCAGCTCCCGCAGGTGTTCCAGCGACCCCAGCGGGCGAAGGAAACCGATCAGTATCTGGCCCCGCCGCAGCAGACACAGGTCCGCCTCGCCCGTAATGTCGTTCGAGCCGTAGCACAGCACCTGCAGGATCACGCCCGCCTGCTGGAAGATTTCTGCTCGCGTCGCCGCGACCCTGGCGCCCTTTTCCACGTATTGCGCGTCCGGATAGCCCGCCGCCTCCCCGGCGCCCGCCTCCACCACAACCTCGAGCCCCGCCTTGCGCAGCGAAGGGATCACCAGCGGCGCCAGGGCCACGCGCCGCTCGCCGGGATAGCTTTCCCGCGGTACGCCCACAATCATCGGTTGGAAACCTCTGCAGCGGCTCTTTGGAGGCCCCGCACCTGGAATCGAATCAAGCTGTGCACAACTTTCCCCAGCATTCGGCCGGACTGCGCTCTCTCTGGAAAACTGATCTCCGCGAAGGGCCTTCGGAGTACGCCATTCAGTCCGGAATTACCCGAAAATCCAAGCCGCAGTCCCTGCCGGGGGAATGCGTCCGGCGGGCCCGCGGTGACCTTGGTGCCCCTGACGTCAACGCCGAGAGCAACCGTTTCGGGCATGACCCCTTCTCCCATTCGACGCTGGTGACATTCTCATAATCGCGCGGCCGGGTCTGCCCCGCTCGTTCAGTGGTGCGGCTTTGACAAACCTCGAATCTGCAACAGCGCGGGGAGGACTCACGCCATGCGCAGCCGACGCTGCATTTCCTCGAGCGAAAGGCCCTTCGTCTCGGGATAGAAGAACAGCACGACAAAGAACTGCGCGGCCATCATCAACGAGAAAAAGACGAACGGATACGCTCCCGAGCGGGCGGCCATCATGGGAAACGTGCCGGAGATGAGCGCGTTCATGAGCCAGTGCGTAAAACTCCCGAGGCTCTGGCCCTTGCCTCGAACGCGCGTCGGGAACACTTCGCTCAAATAGACCCAGATCACGGCTCCCTGCGAAAAGGCGAAGAACGCAATGAAGCCGACGAGCAGCCAGACCAGCACGCTTTCATGGTGGCCCATCAAGAAAATTCCCGAAACGCCGGCGAGGCACGCAGCCGTGCCGACCGAGCCAACCAGCAGGAGTTTCTTCCGGCCGATTCGGTCGATTACCGCCATGGCGACAATAGTGAAAAGAAGATTCGTCGCGCCGATGGCCACAGCTTGCAGGTCACCGGAGACTTTGCTGAAGCCGGCGCGCGCGAATATGTCATTCAAGTAGTAAAGAATGGCGTTGATCCCGGAAAACTGGTTGAACATGGCAATCGAGACCGCCAGAAAGATGGGGAAGCGGTATTTCCTGGAGAACAGCGGCTCCTGTCCGAGCGCGTGCTCCTGGTCAATGGATTTGACGATCTCCTCCAGCTCCGGCTCGGAATTCTCTCCGATGGTGGCTCGGAGCACTTGCCGTGCCTCCTCGACGCGGCCTTTGCTGACCAGCCAGCGCGGGCTGCGCGGGATGCCGAAAACCATCACTAGGAAAAGCAACGCCGGAATCGCGGCAACCCCGAGCTTCCATCGCCATTCGAGGCTGCCGAACCCTGCACGGCCGATCAGGTAGTTCGAAAAGTAGGCGAGCAGGATGCCGACGACGACGTTGAACTGGAAGAAACCCACTAGGCGCCCGCGCCACCGGGCCGGTGAAATCTCGGCGATATACATTGGGCCAAGCACAGACGAGCCGCCAATGCCGAGGCCTCCGACGAAGCGGAACAACACGACCGCACTCCATCCCCAGGCAAATGCGCAGCCCAGAGCGGAGACCAGATATAGCACGGCAAGGATGCGGAGGCTGTCGCGCCGGCCGTAACGGTCGCCGGGAATCCCAGCAAACAACGAGCCCAGCACCGTGCCCCACAGAGCGCTTGCCACGGTCAAGCCGAGCAAACTCGGTGAGAGTCCGTAGGTGACCGTGAGGTCGTGTGTGGTCCCGGCGATGACGGCGGTATCAAAACCGAACAGCAAGCCGCCCAGTGCGGCAACGGCCGTGCTCTTCACTAGGTTGGGTTTGAGTTTCACCGGCTGACTCCCTCGAGGATGTCGTAGAGCGGCTGCGCCAATCGCACCGCGCTTGGTTCGTCCGCCACAGTGACCGCCAGGATGCGGATCTTGCCGTTCTCCGGCAGCGTCAAGCTCCGGGCGCCCACGGGCAGCTCGATTGCGTACGCGAACAGATAGGAGTAGCTGTACGGCTCGTTGGCGCCATCGGCGGCGTGCCGATGGGAAGCGAACCAGGCCACTGGCGCGCGCTTTATGTAACCTTGCATCATGCCTGCATACTCGACCACGGCGCGCATCCTTGGCGGAGCCCCCAGAGGAGGAGGCGGTGCGCCGGGCCGAGCCGGGATAGGCTCCTCCCTCTTGCTCCATGTGCGGGTGTCCCACTGGCCGATAAAGCCACTCCAATCCTGGATCGTCAGCTCGACGGACTTGTCGCTGACGCGGAACGTGGCTTTCTGGTCGGCCTCAGCTGAGGCTGCGAGCAGATACAGGCGCTTAAACTTCCCTGCCGGAAGCGGAATCGTTTGCCCGCCCGCGACGACGGCATCGGGCCTCCCGGTCGCCGCAGGAGCAAGCTGGAAGCGGACCCCGGAATATTCAATCTCGCTCGGCAACATCTCTCCCGGAAGGCTTTCGCCGGCGGGATTGAAGCCGAGCGGGGATTTCGTTCCGTCCGCGCTTGCGGCCGCGAGATCGTAGCGCAGAGCGACCGGCTGCGATTCCGGCGCCGCCAAGTTCGCCTCCGCGGCGGCAAGCTTCACCGCAAAGGTGCGAAGCTGGTATGGCCCGAGATTGGTGACCAGCTCGCCGTTCGTCAAGACCGCCTTGCCGAGCGGCATCTCCTGACCGGTCACCTCGCGTGCGGCCGCAACCGGCGCAGCAAAGGTAAGGTGTACGTTGGACTCGGGCTTGCCGCTGATTTCCACCAGGCGAACGATCACCTCATGGCTCGCTTCGGCCTTTTTGATGGCCAGGACGCGTACGCGGCTGTTGCTGAGCTTGAGCAAGGAGAACGTCTTGCCAAGCGCGCCTGGATGCCCCGAGCTTTCGAAAGCAACGAGCGGCTGATTGAGGCGGTACGCCTGCCAATCGGTCTGCCCGGTGCGCCAGTCGCCCGAATGGCTGGCGAGACCGTAAATGAATTCATGGTGACCCCAGTCCTGCGTCGTCTGATCGCTGTAGTCCCTTCCGTTGCCTTCCCCTAGCCCGGGCGTGTAGAGCAAGGTCAGGCGCAGCGTGTTGTCGTCGGGCTTGTCTGAGCCGTACTTGCAATCGGAGAGCACAGTCACGCCGTAGGCTCGATTGCGATCGGTCAGATCAAACCACTGGTGCGAGGCGACTTCGAATTTTTTCTCGTCATTGTTGCTGCGGTCGATCGTGCCAACGTCCAAGTTGTAGGTGGCAGCGGGATTCGAAGCGGTTAGCGGGAAAGTGGCTTTGAGGGCGGCCGCGCTCGTCTTCCAGTCGATTGCATTTGCGAATTCGACGCGGTTGCCCGCGTCGCCGGCCGCGAGGCGAATGGTCTGCACAAATCGCGAGCCTTCGGCTTCGCGTTCCACTTCGAGGGCAACGCGCACCGGCCCTGTTTCGACGATCCGGAGTTTCGCTGGCCCTTCGACGTAGCCGCGTGGCGGCTTCTGCTGATCGGCCCAGTCCATGTTCCACGCAGGCCAGTCGTGGGGCTTCTCCGCCTGGAAAGCCAGGCGCGCGGGCGCGGAGAGGAGCTCGCGATTGAGCCTTTTGTCGAAGATGCTGGCGACATCGCCGTTCGGATCCAAGCGGATGCGATAGCTGGCGTTTTCGAGCGACGTCTCGGTCACTTGAAGCGGCGATGCAATTGCCGCGGGCGCGTCCGCCGGCCGAGCGTCGTAAACTGCATAGCCAACCGATGGCACCCGAGCGAGAAAAAGAACTTTCGCTGCGCCGCTGCTTTCTCCTACTATCTGCGCCGGAACCTCTTTGCCGTCCGGCCCGATGACGCGCACCGCTCGCGGGGCACCGCTGGGAAACGTCAATGTGGCTTCGACCACATCTTCGCGCGCGATGTTCAACGAGTTGTAAACGACAATCGCTGTGCCCTTGGCTTGCGTGTTCATGCTGGAAGCAATCGCTTCGACGGCGCTCGTCAGCACGCCGGCGAACTGGTTCATCGCCAGTACGGCGTCGTTCCAGGAAAATTCGTAGGCCTTCGGTGTGGCGGTGCCTGCCATGATGTCGTGGAACTGCCCGCCCATCACGAGCGTCCACGCAGCGTTCAGCCGCTCCAGCGGGTACGGCCGCCCGCCGAGCCAGGACGCAGCCACCGAAGCACGCTCTGCGGCGTCGGCGAGCAACTCGTTCTTGCGGTTCCAGCGCTTCTGATACGCTTCGGAGGTGAGCGACCCCGCGGAGTGATTCGTCAGTTCCAGCTCGCCCTTGTAAAGCGGTAGACGCCTCGTCTTATCGCTGCGGAGTATATCGAGGAACATCTGCTCCGCCGTGGAAGAGATGACGCGCAGCGGGCCTGTGCCGACGCTTACTTCCGGGCCCGTCGTCGCGGCAATTCGTCGCTGATACTCGAAGTAATTCTCGCCGGGCTTTCGCGGCTCGGGCAGAATTCCGCGGCCCTTCGTCACGATTGCTTCGAGCAATTTCACCGAACGCTCGCGGGGAGAACCTCCGATATCGCCGGTGCCGTAATAGTGATAGTCGGCAAAAAGTCCGCTGACCTTGCCGTCCCGCGCGAGTCGCTTTCCCCAGGTATCGTCCCTGCTGAGGTCTGCAGTGATGTCCCCGTTGTAGCTGCCGGGGTTGAGCGCCGCAAGCACGCGCCGCCCATCTGGGCCTTCCCACCAGCCCACGTTGAACGGGACGCCGGCCGGTGTTTCCTCAGGCGAGGCGGGCCCACCCACCTGTGCCGCCGAGCCCCACGTGAGCTTTTGTGTGGAGAAGCCCTTGATCCCGGCGTGGGCCAGGATGCTGGGCAGCGAGGCCGGGAAACCGAAACAGTCCGGGAGCATGTATTCGGAGCTGGCCTTGCCGAACTCGCGGCGGAAAAACTTGTTGCCGTACAGGATCTGCCGGAGGATGGATTCCGCCGAAGGCGTGTTGACGTCGCTCTCTTCCATCGAAGAGCCCGCCGGGAACCACCGGCCCGCGGCCACGTATTGCTTCAGCTTCGTGAAATCAGCCGGATTGTATTCCTTCATCATGCGGTAGCGGTTGGCGCCACTGAAATTGAAGATGTAGTGCGGGTACTTCTCGAAGAGGGCGAAGTTGTCGCCGAGTGTCCTCGGGAGAAATTCCTGGATCACCTGCGGATACTCCCATCGCCACTCCGTGTCGAGGTGGGCGTAGCCGACCACGTAGAGAGTCCGCTGCTGGGTTAGGTCGATGCTCGCAGGCTCCTTCGACTGGGCCGCTCCCGGCGCTGCCAGGAAGAAGAACGCCGAGAGCAGCACCGTCGCGCAGGCCGCGACCGACAACAACCACGAAACGCGTTGGCGTGGGGACACCGAATCGCAATTCGATATTTTCATCGCTACCTTCCCACTCGGGTACCCGATCCATCGTGCTCCCGAGTGCTTCCGATTGGCTGTCTTCGCGAGCGGACGCGGAAAACCTGCGCAATGGGTTGGGGCGATAGTCTCCGGAATTTCCGATTTCAACTTTGTTTTGCGTAAACCCATTCGCCAGTCGCCCTCCCGGGGGCTCGGCAAAGCCGCCCGGATTGTACGACTTTCTTAATCGAGAAGGATATTGCTTTTCTACCTGGCCAGTAAGTCTGCTTGTCGGAATGGATCCGAAAACATCTCGAGTGGGGCGAAAATGCAAGCCATCAAAAAGTTAACGAGCTGTAATTTAGGGAGTCAGGGAATCAGCGGTGAGCCGGGCAGGTATCGAACCTGCAACCGGTGTAACTCCAGAAGCGCTATGTTGTCGGTTTGTCTCGCATTTCCCTGCGTGATGCGTCACGGTATTACACGGTGTTTGGCGGGGTTTTGTTCCCAATTTTGTTCCCACGTTTGAACCTTGAACCTGGAAAACATGTTCACGATGACAGCGGAATTTCGGTCATCATTCAGCGTGATTGCGCGCGGAACGCTCGCGCATTTCTTGGAGAGATATCTCAACTACCCTGCCATCACACCAGAAATAGATTGGCAACCCTTCGCGAGCGTGCTCGTCAATGACTTTCTCAACGGCTGAGGAAGTTTCTAATCGACCGGTCAAACCGGCGACGGACGACGACTTCGGGTACATCATGGCCCCCTCCCAACACTCGCCCTCTGACTCTCGAAAGGGCCAGTTCAACGGTGGGCGGGTGGAGCTTCACCCGCAAGAAGTCATCCTAACTCGCTGGCCAGGCCCCAGGCAAGGTCTTCGAATTGAAAAGTTCGCCGCGGAACTGCGAACCTTGCCGCTCAATGATCTTGACGATTCGGAAGGCTGAAAGGACAGGCTGGGCGGTCACCACTCCGGCGTGGCCTGTTGCACCGCAACCAAGAGTTGTGACCGCCCAGCGTCCTTCATTTTATTTTAGAAAGAGCAGATGCAATTTATTGTGCCCTTTCTCAGAGACCCGCCGCTGAGAGTTTGCCCAGCAGGTAGCAGCCTAATGGATTCTTTATTTCCTCCAATGCTGAACGTCAAATTCACGTCGAACATAGTGTTAACCGCTCCTCCGATTGTTCCTCCCGTCTTTTTGAGCTTGCCTTCGATTACGATATCGCCTCTCCCGCCATCCGGTTCCAAATCAAGCTGCTTGGCGGGGGACAACAATGTGAGATCGCCGTTCAGGGTCCCCCCCGCATCTGTGTAAGTGAAAGCGAGGACCGGCGCGGTCACCTTGAAGGTGTCCTCGCCAGCAACCACCTTGTCAAATTCTAATGTAATGTCTTTAGTGGAGTCCTGTTTAATCAGGAACGTTCCGGTGAAGCTGGGTACGCGGCTCGCGGGTCCGCCAAACTCGCATAGGTTAGGTTTAGGATCAAGGTCGGCGCAGGTGCCCAGTAACAGCATTACTGAGGGCTTTGTTGCGGGGGGAACCACCCCTAGGCCAAGGACGTGAAATTTCCCTATGGCCGGTTGCGTCTCAGGATCACCAACCGTAGGTCCGAGCGTTATTTGAGCGCTAGCTGAAGCCGCACCAACGCTGAGACACAGCGCTAGTGCTGCCACAGCAGTCAAGACAGTCAGATATAGTCTTTGCATTTCTCTATTCTCCTTTTTTTGGACGTACCCTTTCGACTTGTCCGCGTGTTTTCCCTCCAAACTTTGGCGGGGCCCGTCAATCGGAATTTCCGATTTCAACATTATCTTTGTGTGAAAACCATATGCCTGCCGCCCTCGCGTGTCAAGTTCAGATTGACATAGCCGCCCTCGAACTGGCGAAAAGGTGCGGCTGTTTTCACTAGCGAAAGAAAACGTGAAAAGTGAAAAAGTTAACTAGCTATATTTTGACAAGTTAGGAAAGAAGTGGTCAGCCGGGCAACGCGCTGCCCGCACCCAATGGAACCGGACATTTCTACTTTGCACAAACCTGGCATTCTCACTTTGCAGCGACACCCGGCAGGGTTGTCGGGGAGTTTAGGAAAGGATATGCTTTCTCGCCGTGTTGTTTCTCATCTGGAGAGCCTATCAATGATCTCCCCCCAGATCGCAGGATGGAAAGGGTCCTTCGCTATTCTGCTCTTGGTCCATTTGGCATGCACCCCGACGATCTTCGCAGGCCCCCGAGAGGACGGCACCACGCCAGGATTGGAACCGATCCGCTCGTATATCTCCTCAGGATGGAGTAAGTGGACCCGCTCGATGAATGACTGCGGGACTGTAGATGACCCCGAATTGAGCGGAGCATCCGTGCTCTATCTTCCGGCGGATTTCTCCGCTCCGGAAGCCGTGGAACGGATCCAGAAGGAGTGCCGCGTTCAGGTGAAGCGCTTGCCGGCACCCATTCATGGTCCCGGTGGATTGGATCCCGGAAAGATCGATCCTCCGGGCTTGCTCTATCTGGAGAATCGCTATGTGGTGCCTGGCGGAAGATTCAACGAAATGTACGGCGGGGAAAGCTATTTCATCATTCTGGGCCTGGTCCGGGACGGGCGGGCGGAGCCGGCGCGAGGGATAGCGGAGAATTTCTTCTTTGAGATCGAACACTACGGAGCATTGCTAAACGCCAATCGCACGTACTACCTGACGCGGTCCCAGCCGCCGGTTCTGACATGCATGATCCGGTCCGTGTATGAGGCGCAGAAAGCCGCCGGGCACGAAGAGCGGGCGTGGCTGGCGAAGGCCTACAAGTATGCGAGAAAGATTACGGACTGGGGGACAGAGGCATCAATCCTCACTCTGCGCCCCCGTTTCTAACCGCCGTGTACAACTGAAGGTCCTGTATTGACCTCGCCTGATTGGCTCTTTAGACCAGCCTCAGTCGGAGCGATGGGGATTGTAGCAAGAAGAAGCAAGTATCTATGGCACGCTGGAAATGTTCATCAACTGCGGATGATTGCTCTAATGCTAGATGCGATAAGACGGTTGTTGATCGCTAACCACGGGGAGAGGATTTACAGGTCCCGCTCTCGGCACAGGGTGATGCTGCTGTGCATTCCAGTTATCGAGATGCTGTTTGGGGCGGGCGTTTCTGCGCAGGTTAGCGTTTCGGCTGCGCGCAGCATGGTGGAAATCGAAGCTAAGCAGCAGCGCAGGCAAGGCGACCTTCTTGTCGCCGACGGGGATGTAGAAGTGCGCTATCAAAATTTGCGTCTGCGCGCTGATTATGTCGAATACAATATAGCTGCAAAAGAAGCGCTCGCCCGGGGTCACGTCCAGTTCGATTACCTCTCGCAACACCTGGAAGCTGACTCGGGGCGCTACAACGTCCAGTCTGACCGCGGCACTTTTGTTCATGCGCGCGGAACCATCCAGATTCCTCACCACCCCAATCCGAACGTTCTTCTCTCTCCCAATCCACTCCACTTCGAGGCGGAAGAAGTCACGCGGCTGAATGAAAACACCTATCAGTTTCGGGAAGCCTGGCTGACGGTCTGCTTGCCGGAGCGGCCAACATGGAAATTTTACGCGTCGCACGCCACGCTTAAGCTGGAACACAGCATGGCACTGATCAACGCGAACTTCCGTTTGTTCCGCGTCCCGCTATTTTATATACCCTACGCGAGCCTGCCGGTTGCTCGCAAGGTGCGCCAATCGGGTTTTCTGGCCCCGGAGGTGGCGAATACCTCGAAGAAGGGTTTCCAAATCGGCGATTCTTACTATTGGGCACCGACAGACTGGATGGACGCCGAATTGGGCGCGCAACTGCTTAGCAAACGGGGATGGAACCAGAGAGCTGATTTCCGCGCGAAGCCATGGGATTCCACTCACGTGGAATACCACTACTTCGGAGTCGTGGACCGCCTCCGCCAAGGCGGACACCAGTCACGATTCCACTTAGCCACCGCGCTGCCCGGCGGCTGGCGCGCCATCGCAGACCTCAATCAATTAAGCTCGCTGATTTTCCGGCTGGCTTTTGCCACCACATTCGATGAAGCGACGATTTCCGAAGTGCATAGTGCCGCATTTGCGACCAACAATTTTCGCGGGTTCAGCCTGGGTCTTTCCTTCCTCAACTATAAGGAATTCCTAAGCGCGAAGCCGGAGACCGCCATTGTGCTGCGCAGAGCGCCTGGAGTGAGGCTCAGCTCTGTTGAGCAAGCGCCATGGCGTCGCTTGCCGGTCTATCTCGGATTCGAGGTTTTCGCCGACGCTGTGCATCGAGAAGCTCCGAACTTCACTACGGCCGCGCTCGTACAACGTTCGGAGCTGGCCCCGCGCGTCACGATCCCCTTGCATTGGGGACCGTGGCTCGGCGTAACGCCCACTTTTCTCGTACGCACCACGCGCTACGGCTCGCAAATGGCGGGCGGTACGGTTGTGGGCAGCGCAGTGCAGCGGAATACGGCCG
>OBEQ011977537.1_pt1 | contig 11979 bp, 13 predicted proteins | sample 1670901 | NCBI WGS metagenome assembly OBEQ01 (sample SAMEA104232315, study PRJEB22302) | groundwater metagenome | biome: forest; feature: aquifer; material: groundwater | place: USA | collected 2011-08-07 | depth 5.4 m | reverse complement strand
TTCTCCAACGGAATGGACACCCCCTTCTCATCCTCCAGAGCAATGACTTCAGAGAAAAATTTTCCCATGACTTCTTCGCTTTTTTTGCCAAGCAATTTTTCAGCCATTTTATTTATAAGTGTAATATTCCCTTTTTCATCGGTAGCAAGAAGTCCGTCGCCGACTGAAAGCAGAATCGCTTCTTCTTTTGCTCTGGCTATTTCCACTTTTGACTTTTCAATGCTTAGATCCTCAAGAACATTTCGAGCGGCTGTCTTCGCATTTTCCAAATTTTTCTCTATCTGCTTTCGGTCAGTAATATTCTGAAATACAGCCACGAAGAAATTTTTTTGGGGGCTATACGCCGAAACGAAAAACCACCGTGCCAATCCTTCGATATACGTTTCAAAATTTTCCGGCTTTCCGGTCAAAGAAACTCGGCCGCAGATTTCAAACAATTCCGGATTAGATATGCGAATTCCTGGAATTAGCTCTGTGACTTTCTTTCCTATAGCCTCTTTCAATCCGGTCAACGTTTCAAAGTTTTTGTTAACCTCTACATGCAAAAAATCAACCGGGCGTTCTTGCGCGTCAAAAATCATTTGACAGTAAGCCAATCCGTCAAGCGTATTATCAAAAAATAACCTATAAAGAAATTCGGAAGCTTGGGATTTCATTTTTGGAGTCCTGCGCCATCTAGTGCGGGACGTAATTGCGAAGCAATCTAGAGGTGAAACCTCGTCGAAAACAAACCACTTCCATACTATCGCCTTTTATGCGATAGTGGTTTATTTTTAGTGGCCATTTTTATGATTACCGTTGCCGTTTTTGGCCCATTTCTTCAAGTCCTCGATTTCTTTTTTGAGTTCCACCATTTTTAATTCTCTCCCCACCATGGTTTTATTCAACGCCTCTAATTCTTTGATTCGGCTGGCAAGCTCTTCTGTCCGTTGGGCTACTCTTAACTCAAGCCCTTTGGTATACTCTGCCAATTTTTCCTCCAAGCCCTTTCTTTCCGTAATGTCTTCCATGGCGAGTATTATCAATTGTGACGAATCTATTTGTCTGGCATTGAGTAGTATTGTTTTTTCCCCGATTATTTGAAACGTATGCTTAACCTCATAATTTTTCACCACTTTTTTTTCTGGCAAAATTTCGTCGAGCAAGCTCTTGAGGAGAGGGATATTCCACTGGCCATTTCCTAATTCATAGACAAATTTATTCTCTGTTTCTCCTGGTGAAACCCGAAAAACTTCGTAGAACGTCGGGTTTGCCGAAATCACCCGAAGATTGGAATCAAGAATCAAGAAAGATTCCCTGGCAACGTCGGCTAATGTTACCATGTAATGCAAGGCGAGCTTTTGTGATTCATTTAAGTTACCCTGCGTGACTTTGTCATTTTTCATATTTTAAATTACTTTACTTAAATATTAATGAACCTCCGACCAGCAAGCCTGCCTGTCGGCAGACAGGCTGGTCGGTATATGGTTTCACACTCGCCCTGCAGGCGAACGCCGCGGCTTCTGAAATAATTCGACCTTTAAAAAATATCATAGAGCATAGTATTTATGACGCATCGTGCGTCTCCAATATCTTTTCGACTTTTTCCACAATTTGATTGAAATTCCAATCCGTTTTTATGAGATAATACAGAGGCTTGTTTGTTACCATGCCTTCCACGAGCCGCTCATCATCGGCATTGAGGTTGGTAAGGATTATAACCGGAACATGCTCTCCCCAGGCGTCTTGGCGAATTTTTTTGAGCATAGCCATGCCATCCATTTCCGGCATAAGAAGATCGAGCAAGATGAGGTCTGGGTGCCTTGAGAGCGCAAGTTCCACTCCTTCCACGCCGTTTTTTGCCTCAAGGGTAAGGAAGTTTTTAAGGTGGAGGGCATATGCCACGCCCTCGCGGATGTCTTTGTCATCTTCTGTTATCAGTATTGTTTTTTGTGTTTTCATATGTTTTCTTTACGTTAATGTTAACCCCCACACCTAATTTGTTTTGAGACTTCTCGAAATTCTACGTTTCAACTGGCTTAGAGCATTTGCCCGTAACTTTAAATTATGTTCCCTTTTTCTTGCGTCATCTTCGGATTTGTAAGCTTCGTAATAAATAAGTTCAAATGGTACTCTATGCTTGGTCGAACGATTCAGTTTTTGGTTATGTTCGAGAAGTCTTTTGCGCAAATCACGCGTAGAGCCAGTATATAACTCGCCATCTTTTTTACTTCGAATAATGTACATATAAAACATATGAAACAAATTAGGTGTGGGGGTTCTCTCTTCGAAATGAAAAACTGACTCTTTGACCAAGTAATTTTTCATACTCGGATACGAGAGTGGCAATAATTTTTGATGGACGATCGGTAAGAGCAAGCACTCGACCAGTTTCTTTATCAATTTGCAATCCGTCAATATGTGCCGCAATGAGGAGTGCGTCATCGCCGACTCGCTCGCGCATTCCCATAACCGTGTCGCTTAAAATTTCGTAGAAGGTGCGCTTGTCGTGGGGAATATCGGAATAATCAAATGGAGCAAACCTTTGCGCGCGACGTCGTTTTATCAATGCGTGACCGAGCGCGAGCATAAGAATACTGGAGAGAAGGGTAACGCCGCCATAGAGAAGGAAGTCACTTTGAAACAAACCAAAAAATTTTCGCTCCACCGTGAAAGGAAATTGGGTAGTGGCAGGAATCAGCTGTCCCTCATAGATAATAGAAGTTTTGACTGTATAGATTCCTGGGGTTGTGCCAAAAGGAATTTGTATTGTCTTTACAAAATTTCCCGTAGTTTCCACTGCCACCGTTTCGCTCGTTGAATATATTTTATCTCCTTTGCTCGTAAAAATCGAGTAGGTAATAAGAACGTCGACTCTCTTGCCTCCGCCAAAGTTCGATAGCGTAACTGAAATAGGCAAAAGTTCTCCGGGCGCCACTTTCGCCACAAGCCCTGCGCTATTAGTATCAACTCGAGTTCCTTTGGTAACACTCTGCTCGCTTAATGGAACGGGTTGGGAACTAATGTCAAAGAGTGGTGGATTTCCTAATTGCGGATTTTTTTGTGGAGGAATCGGTAAACTTTCCGGGATTTTTTCGTGCTTCACTATATCAACGTTCACTACATCAAAAATGGCAAACTTGGTCAGATGGTCGACCTTAAAAATAGCTTTGTTGTTTACAAATATCGCGTCTGGAATTACCACCCACTGCTGATTAGTTTCGTTAAGCCAATACACCCCCAAATGCGTGGCGCTGGCAAGTTTAATCGGCACCGGCAAGCTGATAATTATTGAATTGAGAAAAGTATGAACATAATTGCCATTTTCATCCTTGGCAGAGATATCATAAAACGCGCCATTTACCAGTTTAGTGTTGGGCGATACTAAATATTCATTGGGCAAAATGGATGGCTCATCGCTAATAACGAAAGTCGGCTTCTTATTTGCCAAAAAATCAATAGTTACTTGTCCGGATGAAGTATCTTTTGTAACAGTGCTGGATTGCTCCGATGAAATGGCTAAGGGCTTGTGTTGAGCTTCTATGGGCGTAGAAATTATAGCTGGCGAGCTTGCAATTAAACCTCCTCCTCCTCCGTTAGAGACGCTCACAATAGGAGCAATAGGGGTAATGGCCTTTCGCCAATCAGTCTGGACGTCGCAGTAGTTTTTGCAGTCAAACGTAATAGTGCCGACCAGCGTACCGGTCGCGGTGCCAAAAAATTTGCCGTTCGCATCAATGCGCACATTACTAAAATCAATCCAGCCAAGTTGTTCTCCCCACGCAGATCCTAACAGATTGCCCACCCCATCATTCAAAACGCCGCCCCGCGCAGGATTAAATTTTATGAATCCTTTATTTGCGGACCATGCATATCCGGAAAGCGCGCTATCGCCCACTATAACATTCTCAAAATTAATATATCCGACGTTATTGCTCCATGCGTATTTATGGGAGCTTAAAACCGTGCCAGCGCTTACATGGGACAAGGGTAAAAACAAACCGAGAATACAGAGACAAATTATCAGTTTTTGCTTGGACATGAAAAACTATTATGATTTGCCAGAGATTATCAAAATATCCGCATCGGGTGAAACTTCACCCTCCGGCATCGGCGCGACCTTGCCATTCAGAAGTTTAGCCACTTTGACCACTTCTTGGCTGTATTTACCGGCAAGATCAACAACTATCGTTTCTTTGTAGTCTGTCTTTGAAGCATTTGATAGGGCGACTGTTTGAGAATTAGTAAATTGACCCTTAATAATTTTTTCCGCATTTACCGCTAAGCCGACAGTCGTCGTGCCGTTATAATAAGCGATGCGCAAAAATGCGTTAGCAGGCGTGCCCTGCGGCGCGTCCGATACTAAATTCTGTGGCTGATTGATGGAAATCGGCGCTACGATGATGATTTTATTGATTCCTGGCCGATAAAGAATCGCTATCCTTGCCCTGTTATAGGCGAATAGTTTATCCCCATTTTGAGCGGACTTGAAGAAGGGCTGATTTTTCAATTTTTCCTTATCTGCAATTGTGGCAATGGTTGGCGCTTCGCCTTGAGGCAACTCTATGAGCTTGCCAACAGCAAAAACCAGCGCGTCGGTTTCTTTTTGGGCTTCCAAATTAGGGTTTGCTTGTATCGCACGGTATTTCTCGTAAAAGTAATACGATCCGCTAATACCCGAAATCGCAATAATAATAAGCAAAAGAAGCAAAAATTTCTTCAGGATCGTTACTTTTAGAAAATGAGTAAATCTGTTAAACATATTCTCTGCGTAATATATTATTTCTGAGGCGCACCCGTTGAGGTCGAGCTGGCTGAAAGCTGTTCAACCGCAAGCGGCGGGGGTTGAGGAGTAATAACTTGAGCAAAGGTGGAAGCATCTGGCGATGGCGGAAGAATTGATTCAATGACGACCGCAGGCGTGCTTGATGAAGTGGGGTGGGGATTGTCATTAAAAGCTTGGATGTTACTTGAGGGGGGGGTTGGGGCAGGGGCAGTATTGGCATTTTGCAAAAGCGAATTTAGCTGGTCGCCGTTGACGCATACTTCATTGTCGTCGGATTTTTTCACGCAAATCTTTTCAGTATGGACTTTTTTAGCAAACACCTCGTCAAAATATCCTCGTATTGCACTCACTCGGGCGGCAATAAAGTCGGTGAGAAATTGCTTACCATCCGCAATTTTTTTGGCGATAATTGCGACCGGATTATGAGAAGTTTCGGATTGGATAGTGGCAACAAGTGTGGCAAGGCCATTGTCTGTCCCGTCAGCATTGACCTTGGGCGAAATATCTCCAATAAGCACTGAACTTAATAACGGATCAGGGTCAAACCATCCAGGCACAACCTGAACGGCAATTCTACTTACTCCTACGCCACTATATGCCGCCAACGCGTTTCCAATAGTGGGCCCTGCCTTTGTCTGCTTCATGCCCACACCCGCAACAGAGCTCACTGCAATAGGATCTCCTATGGCGATATTTCCATTTTCTGTGGAAACCTTGGTATTTATCCGTCCCAAAAAACCAACAACAGCTTTCCCGGTTAAGTCTTCTGTTTCATTTCCGATAAAGGCGGCGGCATCTGAAACCACACCCAAAAGTAAATTTTCTGCTACTGCCTTTTTGTTTCCGGTCGATAATGATGCAATAATGTCTCCGGCAGCTACGCTCTCGGCCACATCAGTCCACTCCGCTAAGTCAGCATTACCTGATGCATAAGAAACACCTGAACCATTAAGCCTAATATTACCCACTCCGGTACCATTACTGTCGGTAGTTGCTCCCGAGTAGAATTGAGCCAATCTCGTAGTGCTATCTGGGCCCACTGTCCCCGTACTCAATCGTAATACTGAGTTTGTAGTAGCGCTGGTTGTATTCAAATTAGTAATATTAGCAATGTTTCCGTTAGAAGTATTGCCCACTACCGACAAGCCAAAGCCCGGTGTTGACGTTCCGATGCCGACACGATTATTTAATGCATCAATTGACAGTGTGTTCGCGTCAAAGTTAAGAGAGTTGGTCACGTTAGCCAGTGTCCAAGTGGATGCCGATGCCCCGGTTAGATTAAGCGCTCCGGAGGAGTTGACGGTCACAACCCCGGATCCCTGACCAATATTTGAAGTTCCAGTCGAAGAAAGGGTTGTGAAGGCGCCAGTCGACGGTGTCGTAGCTCCGATGGCAGTCGAATTAATACCGGTCGCAGTGGTATTAACGTTAGAAGAGGTAATGGTCAAGGCATTTGCTCCGGTGGAAATAGAGGAGGCGGAAAGACCCGATAAGGTCAGTGCTCCCGATGTTGCGGTCAGATTAAGCGCTCCGGTTGTGAGTGTGAGCCCGTTAGAGGCAGTTACCAGTCCGCCAAAAGTAGCCGCCCCAGCAGTTGACACTGACCAACTAGCTCCACCGGTCAACGCAAGTGTTGTCCCGACCGTAGTACTACCAATAGTGACTGCCTTAGCATTAGCGCCAATGCCGATATTTATAGCTCCGGTTGTGCCAGAATCCAATGTTAACGCATTTGCGGCGTTTGAAGTAAATGAGAGCGCGCCTGTGCCAGTAATACTGCCATTCGTCGTGCCTGTGCCGCCATTGGCTATGGCAATTGTTGTACCATTCCAAATGCCCGTTGTAATAGATCCCGTGTTAGCAGTGATGACTAAACCATTGTACCCTGTAGCTCCCGTGACTGCTCCTGATAATACTAACGAACTCAATGCGCCCACACTGGTTAATGATGAACTGACCACATTTGAAGATAGAGTGATTCCTGTGAGCGTTCCTGCCGCGGCTGGGACAATGATATTAGTAAATCCATCAAAAGATACTCCATTGATAGTTCGTGCTGTCTGAAGTGCGCTGGCAGTTCCGGCATTTCCAGATATCGTTGTTTGATCTCCCGTGTTAGTCCCCGATGAAATTCCGGAGAATGTTCCTGATTGAGTCGCGAGTGTGCCAAGTCCTAAATTAGTTCTGGCAGTCAAAGCGCTGGCTAAATCAGAGAGATTATTCGCGGGATTGAGTGGAGTGAAACCAAGAGTAGCTTGTTTGGCGTTAAATGTATTCCAATCCAGAGAAGAAAGGGTGCCGGTGGTACTTGCTGAAGAAAGAGCGGCCGAGAGAGTTTGACCTAAAAGAGATAAACCATTCCCTGTCCCGATAGTAACGTTACCGGTATTAGTGCCAGAAGTGTTGCCAAGAAGGGTAAGCTGTGCATCAGTGATATATCTTTTGTTTAAGCTATCCAGAATATCGGCAGTGGAAAGAGTGATGTTGCCTGTCAAAGCTTGACTATTTATGGTTGTGGTGGTTGAAACGGGAGTGAAACCAAGAGCTGTTTGTTTGGCGTTAAAAATACTCCAATCGCTTGCTTTTAGAAGTCCCCGAGCAATTGCCGAGGCATCAGGAATATTAAAGGTGTGAACGCCTGCTCCAGAGATAATATTAAAATCCGTGCCAGAGATACCGGTAATAAACGTCTGCGGGAAAATAGTCTGACTATTTATGCTCAATGTTGCCACTCCGCAATTAGCAGAACCCGGAGCGCAATTCGGCTCCAGAGTCTCGCCTGGTTGATATATTGTCGCGCCCGCGATTTGCGGAAAAATCAAACCAAGGGCAAGAATACTTATCCCCATTTTGAAAAAGGCGGATTTACCATCTCTCGAGTTGTGCAAAAAGTAACGCACGTTAACAATATTGTAGCATTTTTTCTTTCAAAACAAAAGAACACCATGGACGCCTGCTTACTGGCCGACAGACTCGCTTGGCGGCAAATTACCTTCTCTTTTTAGAAATTTTTACTTTCTTGTTGAAATCGAGGGCAAGGTCAATCCAATAGCTTAAATCTTTTTTATTGTTCGTCCCTTTGGCACTGACGAAAACAAAACCTTTCATTGGTTTTCCGGTAAAATTCATCTCGCGACAATCTTTTTTCTTGAGAGCGACATCATAGACTGCAGGATCAAGACGAGCCATGAGTTCATCTTTCAAAACACCGACGCACATTTTTCCGTTCACCATAAAAGTTAGACCGCCCATCATTTTTTCCTCAACTGCCTTTCGATAAGCGAGTGCTTCTCTCACCCTGTCGGTTAGTTTTTCGTTGTATGCCATACCAAGTGCTTATAGAGGTCACATTCCAATATATCAGTCGCTTCACTCCTTCTTTTCTCGCGGACTTAAAATGTCGGACTAAAAGATTAAGTGACCTCTTAATGGATATCAACCTTAGTTCGTATTTCGAGCGAAGCGAGCGACCTTTTAAGATGTGATGTCCATATTAGCTTTTTCCCGCTCTTTATATCCTTTTTCGATACACGAATCCTAATGCAATACCGATAAGCGTAAGCTGTATTAGTTCGAATGCGCTCTCAATCCCCATAAATATGGGTATCGAAGAAAGCGGTTGAGTTGCCGCAAATTTTAACACCCAGAAAATAATGTTAAGAATTCCGATGGTAACTCCGAAACGAACGCCACCAAGAACAGGACTATTGTTCTCTTCAAGTATAAGCTTCGGATAGAGATAAGAAAGGATCAGTGATAGCGCGAGAGTGGCAATAAATCCAAGAGGAATAATCGGCTCAATTCTGCCAATAACTCCCAGTTGCTCGTATAGATTTTTGAAAAGTAGTAAATGCCAAACGAATGCGGTTGCAAAACCGATTGCCGTGCTGGCAACAACGCCGAGAATATATTTTTTCATAGATTTTATTTCGCGGGAGGCGAATACCCCGCGGCTTGCCGCGAGGATGAAGCGGCAAGAAACAAACTCTTCGCCAAAGGCGAATTATCCCCGATTTTGCGAGTGAAGCGAGCTAAGAGGGGATACCGCGTGGTCTTGCCACGCGGAGGTTCATTTCTTGTCCCATTCTCCATTAAACCAGTCCCACCATTTCTTTTTCTCTTCTTCGCTTGGGTTTGACGCCATCATATCTCTCATTGGCTTATGTGCTTCGTCAGTAGAGCTCATAAAGTGCTTACTACTTTGCTTTGGTATATCCATTGCTGTCTCACCCTCAAAAACCTCATCGCATCCACCAGCACCATTCATTATTTCTTTACATGTAAATTTTTTCATAGTTGTTGCATTTTTAATGATTAGGGGGGTGTTAGATCCAGATTGTTTATAGGTATCACATTCAAAAAATGAACTTTACAGAAAGGTGATATCTACATGGACATCAACAATTAGTGTACTTTTACGATGTGATGGACATATATTCACTTTCTGCTTCTGCCTTCAACCTTCGTATTGAATCAGCCGGCCCTGAAATGAGCCTCCTACCAAGTAGTGTTTTTATCAAAAATCCTTTGATGCCGTCTGCGAAAATAAACCACTTTCTACTGAAGGGAGAAAGTATGGAAGTGGTTTGTTTCTCCGCCCCGCACTGTCTGGCGCGGGGCTCCAAAATGAAATTACAATTATATTGAACTTTGCATGTGGTATTGGTGAGGGGCGTGTACTGCAATTCTTCCTCGTTTTTAAATCCGAACGGACCAAACACATCGTAGCGGATAGTGCGGTTGACCGTATCAATAGCGACTACTTTTATTTTTCCTTTCCGTGTTATTAGAAACCTCTTTGCCGAAATAATCGCTTCCTGACCCACGACCATCGGTCCCAGAGGCTGAATGCTCTCTACTTTCCCATCAATCCACTTACCAAAATTCTGCAACTCTAAAAGTTTAAGAACAATTTCAACTGGGGCTTCAATTGTTGCCACTGGGCAAACTAATATACGCATATTGATCAATTTTTTACCAAATCTTCCATTGGAATTACTATTCGCCGCTGAATGCTTTTTCGAGTTTCTTGATATTAAACTTTTTCATTTTGAGAAACGCTTGGGTCACCCGCGCAATTTTTTCTTTGTCACCGCTTGTCATCATTTTATTTCAGAAGCCGCGAATACCGACCAGCTCGCTGGTCGGATGAAGCGGCAAGAAACGAATTCTCCGCCGCAGGCGGATTGTCCCTGAATAGCGAGCGAAGCGAGCTACGAGGGGATACCGACCAGCTTGCTGGTCGGAGGTTCATTCATAGCGGTTGGAACAATTTGCCACGATACGCCATACTTATCCTTGAGCCAACCACATTGTTCGGATTCGGGAACTGCAGATAATTTTTTCCAATAGTAATCAATCTCTTCTTGGGTGTCGCAATTAACCACAAAAGACAGCGCTTCATTAAAACTAAAATCGTGTTGCAGTGAGCTATCCATTGCCATGAAATGCTGGCCACCTAACCTAAAACGGGAGTGTTTGATAAATCCTTCTTTGTCGGCATCATCTTTAGTATAGGACACAAGCATTTCCACTTTGGAGTGAGGAAAAATGCTGGTATATGTCTCGATCGCCTCTTTTGTTTTGCCAGCCACGTCTTTGGTGAACATTAAAAGAGGGGTGATTTTTTGTTCCATCTTGTGATGTTCACTCCATGAGAGTTGCCATGAAAGTCCATACTTGTCTTGTAGCCATCCGTATTTATGCGCCCATGGATATTTGTCATAGGGCATAAGCGCTTTGCCCCTCTCAATTAATGTATTCCATGCCGCTTCAATTTCTGCTTCATTATCAAACACCACAAACAGTGATACTGAAGGATTGAGTTTGAAATACGGGCCCGCGCTAATGGCCATGAAATCAAGCCCTGCAAGTTCAAAGCTCACAATATCGCAATCGCCAGAAGGCGTGCCTGAAATCGTGGTGACATTTTTGACTTTTGAGTTTGCAAAGAGAGAAGCGTAGAACGCCGTAGCTTCCTTTGCCTCTTTATCGAACCATAGATGTGGTGTAATTTTTTTCATAGATATTTTCTTAATTACTAAATTATGTGACCAAATCTTCCATTAGAACGTCACTGCTCTATTTCCCAACTGGCGAACTCGCGAGGGGATCGGTGTTTTTTGACTGATGTTCGAATGTTTTTCGAGCAAAATCCAAATGATTAAAACTACTAATGCGGACTCGGCAGGGCGAAACAATTTGTCTGGGGGAATGGATTCGCCCTGCCTCGGCTGATTTCCCGCCCGCAGGAGGGGTCTGGGGAGGAATGCGGGCGGGTTTCGGACTGGGGGTTTTCGGAAATTCGGCGGCTATTTCTTTTTTCTAGTCTCATCTAACAATTGCTTCAAAATATCCTCACGCTTAATAGATTTTATCATGAAAGTAAAATAAATATCCCTGCATAATTTCACAACTGAAAGAATTAAAAAGACAATAAAAACAGCTTGCCAAACATTTGCGGAGATATTTAAAAAATCCTTAAATTGCGAGACGGTTACTAAAGTACCAAGAAAAGCCAAAATTAAACCGATATCGTGAAAAATACTTCCTTTTTTCTGCAGGCAATCTTCGAAGTCTCGCAATTTGTTATCTAAAGTGTCTGGCATAACTTGAATAACTTCCCGAGTTGTATTGTCATAAATAATCGGGTTCTGCGAGTCAAAATTAACTTGTTGATTATTCTTTGTCATTTTTTTCAACATTATCCGTAGTATCTTTTTTCTCCTCCTCTGGGTTTTCTTCTTTCTTTTCTGGCAATAATCCCAAGACGCCAGCAGAAAATTTTAAGATATGTCCGCAATGACTACATACAACAACAACTTCTGGAATTGCTGGCCCACCAATCACTAAACCACCGAAATGATCTTGAAGTAAATCGTTCGTAAAACCGTCCGCTAGAATGAAATTATTGTTTCCGCAAACAGAACACGATAAAGTCCTCCCTTTTTCTTGGAGTTTCTTGTTTAAGTTTTCTTGAACTTTCTTTTTAATTTCGTCAGATAGTGCCATATTTTTATCTTTGACTTTTACTAATTTCAGAAGCAAGTTTTTTCAATTCTTCGGGGTCAGCCATTGGTCCACTTCCTGAAGAAATCCAGCCCTCGTATTTATCAAACCAAAATTCTTTTCCACTTAAAACTTGCTTCCAAATACCTTTCTTTAGGTTTTCTGTTCCGTGAAGCGGAACAAGTTTAATATGTGCGTGGTCAATT
>OBEQ012875930.1_pt1 | contig 11981 bp, 8 predicted proteins | sample 1670901 | NCBI WGS metagenome assembly OBEQ01 (sample SAMEA104232315, study PRJEB22302) | groundwater metagenome | biome: forest; feature: aquifer; material: groundwater | place: USA | collected 2011-08-07 | depth 5.4 m | reverse complement strand
GAACGACCCGATCCAGTTCGCCGGCACCAGATCCGCTCCCGTCGTCGGTGCCCTGTTGGGCCCGGCGGGTCTGGTGGCGGGGGAGGTCGTGTTCGCGGCGGATCCGGATGAGTTGCGCTTCGGCACCGACCCCAACTCGCCCGCGTTCGGTGCCAACCATTTCCACAGCGACCCCGGTTCCGGGGTCACGCATGCCCACTCCGAGTACTGGAACAAGGGCAGGTCGTCTCTGAACAACATCGGCCACATCGTCGCCGGGCAGCCCGGGAAGGTGACGCGGTGACCAAACGACGGGTCGGGCGCGTCCTCTTCATCACCGTGCTGGTGGTCACGGCCGTCAGTCTGGCGGCCGCCGTCGTCCTCTACGTGGGCCCTATCTTTGGGATACGCATCACGCCGTTGCAGCCGACCATCACCCAGCAGCAGGCCGAGGCGCAGGCCGACCAGTACATCCGCGACATCGTCGCCCTGCTGCCCGGCACACCCAAGCTGGAGCCGGACGGTTTCCCTCCCGTCTCGGCGTGCGCTGACCCTGACGACTACGGCCCGCAAGGCCGTGTAGAGATCACTCGCAGCTACCGGGTTCGTTACCCCTGGAACGAAGACCCACCGAACAACACCGAGATATTCAACAAGCTGTACGCCTACTGGACCGGGCGCGGCTACCACGTCCTCATCGATCAGCACAGGGACGCGGGCCTGCGCAACCTCACTGTGGAGAACCCGGAGGACGGCTTCGACATGGGCATCACGGAAGGCGTCGGTGGCCAGTTGTCCATCGATGCCTCATCGCCGTGCGTGTGGCCAAACGGCACCCCCGAGCCCCAAGAAGGCCATTGGCGATGAGCCGCAGCCGGGACCCGCAGCGCAGTTTCGTCCGGGGCCGGCAGGGCGTGGGTGACACAGCCGCCAACATCGTCACCTATGTGCCCGGCACCTACGCCAAGCTGGACAAAGACATCAGCATAGACATCGAACGCGCAGACCGGATGGCCGCCGCGGCGAACCGAGCCGACCCCACCCGGGCGACGGTGGGGATTCTGTGGCTGGGCTACGACGCGCCCCAGAGCGTCCTCCCTGACGCCAGCGATGAGAGGTACGCCCGCGGCGCCGAGGCCGACCTGGGCCGGTTCACCGACGGGCTGCGGGTCACCCACGACGGGCCACCCTCGCACAACACGGTGATCGGTCACAGTTACGGCTCCACGGTTGTCGGTTTCACCGCCCGCGACGGCCAGCTCAACGCCGACGATGTGATTTTCGTGGGTAGCCCGGGAGTCGGTGTCGACCACGCCGACCAGCTCGGCTTGCCAGGCGACCATGTGTGGGCGAGTACGGCCGAACACGACCCGATTCAGGATGCAAGCCTGCGCCAAACGGGAATTTACGACCCGATCGGCATCGGCGTGCATCCCGCTTCGCGGGATGAGCTCATTTTTGGCAAAGACCCTAACTCGCCCGCGTTCGGCGCCCACCATTTCCACAGCGACCCAGGCGATCTGACGCCGTTCGCGCAAGCCCACTCCGAGTACTGGGACAAGAACTCGGCGTCCCTGAACAACATCGGTCCCATCGTGGGCAGCCGGGCAGCGTGACGCGGTGACCGTTCGACGGGTCGGGTGCATCATCGGGATCATCGTGTGGGTGGTTGCGGTCGTCAGTCTGGCAGCCGCCGGCGTCCTCTACGTGGTCTCTATTCTTGGGTTCATCTGACACATCCGTGGGTGGGTTGAAGGTCATAGCGGGCGCACGCCGTGCTCCAGCGAGGTCGGGGATCACGGAAGCCGCTGGAGGGCACAATCAGATAACCCTGATGCTGTCGAGGGCGTCGTCGATGACTTTGCGGGTTGTCGGGTCGTCGGGTTTGCATACGCCGAGCAGGATGGCCACCCCGCCGGAGGCGAGCAGCACGATGGTCACACGGACGTACGCGGTTCTCCCGGTGTTGCTGGTGAAGACGATGCGGATGGCGGCCGTGGCGGCGGGCCGGCCGTCAATGGTGATGGCGCGGCGGAACAACCACTCGCCGGTGCCGTCCTGGGGGAAGAAGAAGTCGCCGTAGCCGGAGGCCAGGGAGGCGGCGGCCTCGGCAAGGTCGGCCGCGGAGGTCGGTGCCTTCTCCAGCAGCCCCTGCCAACTACCGGCGAGGATCGTTGCGTCCTCGCCGGTAGCCGTGGCCCGGTTGGGGTTGCGGCTGGCCATCGCACTGGCCGGGGCGACATACGAGGTGAACGGCCGGAACAGGCCCTGCGCACTGCCCTGCTGCCAGCCTTCGGGCATCACGTAGCTGATGCCCGCCGCCGTGTCGCGAATCCAGCGCGGGTCGCCGCGGTCGAGCATGATCGCCGTGATGACGACGGCGGTGACGAGGAGAGCCAGCCCTCCGGCCAGAACGGGCACGAGCCAGCGCCTACGCCGCGGCGCCGGCAGTGGGTACCTCGGGTTCGGTGGGTAGACCAGCAGCGGCGGAGTCGCCGGGAAGGTCCCGGTCGGCGGAGGGTAGGCCGGAGGGTAGGCCGGGTGGGCAATGGCTGGTGGGTACGGATCGGCCGGGTCGGCCGGGCCATGAGCCATGCGAGACCTTTCCAGAGCACGCGTTGCGGTTGACCGACGTGTCAGCGCCGCGCGCGCCGCGCGGTCGGCTGGGTAGAGAAGGATTCCGTCGGGCGTACCGGTCGCGACCAGACAATAGCGTCGTTGCTCGATTTTTCGCAGCCCCCGTCTTTCTGCGAGTGCGAGCGGAATCGGTTGCCATGCAACCACGGGTTGAGCGTCACTGAGGATGCACGATCCGAAGTAGAGCGGCTCGCGCGGTCCTATTCGGCGGGTGGGGGGAGCCAGGCGAGTGGGATGAGGCGGGCGCCGTCGCGGCGGGTGACCAGCCAGCCGCGGCCGGCGGGTAGGCGCTGGGGTTTGACGGTGCCGAGGAGGGGGCCTTCGTCGCGGTCGCCGGACATGACGATGCCGGGGGAGCCGTATTCGCGGAGCCGGGCGAGGAACGTTTCGTACAGGGCGCGGCTGGCGCCGCCGGTGCGGCGGGTGAGCACGATGTGCAGGCCGATGTCGCGGGCTTGCGCGGCGTACTCCAGCAGTGGCAGCAGCGGGTTGACCGGCCCGGTGGCCACGAGGTCGTAGTCGTCGATGAGCAGGAACAGTTCTGGCCCGGTCCACCAGTTGCGGGCGCGCAGCTGCTCGGCGGGGACGTCGGCGCCGGGGAGCCGCTCATTCATGGCGATGGAGATCTGCTGGACGGCCGCGGCGGTGGCTTGACTGGTGCTGGCGTAGCCGATGAGGTGATCGGGGTTGACCGCGCCGAGCAGGCTGCGACGGTAGTCGATGACGATGACGCAGGCCTGGTCGGGGGTGTAGCGGGTGGTGATGCTGCGGGCCAGCGCGCGCAGGAACGACGACTTGCCGCTTTCGGTGTCGGCGAAGAGCAGCAAGTGCGGTTCGGTGCTGAAGTCTGCGTAGACCGGCGCGAGGTCGTTTTCGGCGATGCCGATCGGGATCCGTTCGCGGCGCTGCCCTTCGGCGTCGGGTTTGGGTAAGGCGTCGTAGGTAAGGGTGTCGGGCAGCATCCGCACTGCGGGGGCGTCGTCGCCGGGCCAGGCCTCGGCGAGGGCGGTGACCAGCTGGTCGGTGCCGTGGGCCAGGTCGGCGACCTCGGGGTGGCCGTCGATGCGGGGCAGGGCAGCCAGAAAGTGCTGGGCGTCGGTGGTCAGCCCACGGCCGGGCCGGTTCTCCGGGACGGCGCCGGCGGCACGCCGGCCGTGGACGGAGTCGTTGATGTCACCCAGCCGCAGTTCCAGGCGGGTACCGAACATGTCGCGCACCTGTTGGCGCAGGTCCATCCAGCGGGTGGCGGTGGCTACCAGGTGCACGCCGAAAGACAGGCCGCGGGCGGCGATGTCGGCGACGACCGGTTCGAGCGGCTCATACTCGGCGCGCAGCGTGTTCCAACCGTCGACGACGAGGAAGACGTCGCCGAAGGTGTCGTCGGCGAACGTGCCGCGCCTTTTGAGGTCGCGGTAGGTGGCCATCGAGTCGATGTTGTGCGCGGCGAAATGCTGCTCGCGGCGGTGCATCAGCTGGTGGACCTCGGCGACCGTACGGCGGACCTGGTCGGTGTCGAGCCGGGTCCAGACGCCGCCGACGTGCGGCAGGCCGCGCAGCGGCCCCAGCGCACTGCCACCGAAGTCCAGACCGTAGAACTGCACCTCGCGGGGCGTGTGGGTCAGGGCGAGCGCGCACACCAGGGTGCGCAGCAGGGTGCTCTTGCCGGACTGCGGGCCGCCGACGATCGCGACGTGGCCGGCCGCGCTGGACAGGTTCAGCCACAGCAGGTCGCGGCGCTGTTCGGCGGGCTTGTCGACGATACCGACGGGGACCTGCAGCAGGCCGCGCACCTGATCGCCGGCGGTGAGACCGCGGTGCGGGTCGACGGCCAGTGCACCGATCAGGGTGTCGAGGGCGGGTGGGGCGTCCAGCGGCGCCAGCCAGACCTGGTGCGCCGGGGGCCTTGGCCGATCATGCGGGCGACCAGGATGTCGAGCAGGCTCTCACCCAGGATGTCGGCATCGTCCGGCTCGGCCAGCACCGCCGAATCCTGCCGTGTCGCCGGGGTGCTGCGCCCTGGCTGGATAGGTTGCAGTGCCGGGGCGACGTACTCGGCCACGTATGGCAGGGCAGGCACCAGCGGCTGACCGTCCGCGTCGGCCAGGGCGGGCCCGGCGGGTCGGTAGGCGCCGGAGACGTAGGCGGCCTTGAACCGGGTCAGCGGATCGTTGCCGGACCTAAGGTAGCCGTGGCCGGGGGAGCGGGGCAGCTCGTAGGCGTCACCCACACCCAGCACCACCCGCGACTCGATGGTGGAGAAGGTGCGCAGCCCGATCCGGTACGACAGGTGGCCCTCCAGGCCGCGCAGCCGCCCCTCCTCCAACTTCTGCGAGGCGAGCAGCAGGTGGATCCCCAGTGACCGGCCCAGCCGGCCGATCTGCATGAACAGATCGATGAACTCGGGTTTCGCGGCGAGCAACTCGCTGAACTCGTCGCAGACAATGAGCAGGCTCGGCAGCGGCGCCAGCGCCGCGCCGCTGGAACGGGCCCGCTCGTAGTCGCGTTTCGAGGTGAAGTTGCCCGCCGTGCGCAGCAGCTCCTGGCGGCGGATGAGCTCACCGTGGATGGCCGCCTCCATCCGTTCCACCAGCGTGATTTCGGCGGCCAGGTTGGTGATGACGGCCGAGGTGTGCGGCAGCCGGTCCAGGCGGGGGAACGTGGCGCCGCCCTTGAAGTCGATCAGGACGAAGTTGAGCAGCTGCGACGAGTGGTTGCAGGCCAGCGCCAGGACCAGGGTACGCAGCAGCTCGGACTTGCCGGAGCCGGTCGCGCCGACCAGCAGCCCATGCGGGCCCATGCCGTCCTCGGCGGACTCCTTGAGATCCAACTCGACAGGCCCGCCGTCCGGTGTGACGCCGATCGGCACGCGCAGCCGGTCCCGGCTGGGCCGGGGCCGCCACGAAATGGCCGGATCGAAGGCGTGCGGATCGGCCAGGCCCAACAGCTCGGTGAGGCTGGCCACCGCGGCGAGGGGCTCGTCGGCGTGCGCGGTGGCCGACAGCCGCAGCGGCGCGAGCTGGCGGGCCAACGCCTCGACCTGCCGGAGGCTCAGCGCGTCGGGGCGGCCGATCTCCTTCGTACCGTCCACAGTGGTGGTGGTCATTGCCGCGCCGGTGACCTCCAGCACCAGGACACGGTCGTCGAGCACCCGGGGCGGGCGCCCGCCGAGGTCGATGACCGTGACACCGTCCACCCCACCGTCGCCGATGAGATGCTCCGCGCCGTTGGTGTCCCCGTCGTCGCAGACCACCAACAGGTGCGGGCCGTCGACCGAGCTGCTGCTGGGGTTGAAGCGCGGCCGGTGCGCCAGCACCGTGTCGAGCAGCCCTTCGATGGTGTGCAGCGACCGGGCCATTAGTCGGACCGGCCCCAGGGCGTCGGTCTTGTCCGGGTGCAGCGCGTGCGGCAGCCACTTCAGCCACTCCCAGTCGCCGGCGTGGTCGCCGGCGTAGCAGGCCGCGACCAGCAGGTCGTCGGGGGCGTGCAGCACTGCGGCCTGCGCCAGCAGCGCGCGGACCAGGGCCTGACTGTGCTGCCGGTCGCCCCGCACGTACACCCGGGCAAAGCCGCGCAGGTCGAGCGCGACAGGAAGATCGGGCACGATCGCGTAGGTGGTCACGAACCGGCGCAAGGCCGCCGCACACAACGGTTCCAGATCCTCCACCGGGGCCGTGGCCGGCGGGCGCAGCGGGGTGGCCAGTTTCAGCGGACCCAGCGCCATGCGTACCACGGCGAAGTCCCCGTCGGCCGGGCGGCGTTCCCACAGCCGTGGCCCGTCGGCGATCCACCACAGTATGTCCGGGTCCGGGTGTCGGTAGAACATCGCCAGCCGCTGCTCCCGGATCGTGCGGCGCACCGCCCGGCGTAGCTGGCTGAGCCGGCGCATGTAGTCGCGCCTGGCGGCCAGTGACTCGCGCTTACTCAACCGGCCGCCCTGGCCGAGCAGCGACGTGCCGACCACGCCGAGCATCGATACCCCGAACAGGCCGCCGGTGACGTAGGCCAGGGTCCCGCCGCGCCCATTGGTGAACATCAGCGCCATCGCCACCGATCCGGCTAGCATCGGCACCACCGTCATGAGCTGCATCCAGGCCACCCCGCCCGCGGGCGGTAGCGTCGGCGGTGGGTCCAGGGCAACCTCGCCGTCGGGTAGGTCCGGCCCCGGACGTCGCGGTGGACGCTTGACGATCGCCGTCCCGGTCATCAGCCCCACCTCCCCAGTGGGCCCCGTCGCCCTGCGCACGCTGTTACCTTGACCTCTACCAGAGGCGTCGGTCAATTGGAGTGAGCGTGAGCCCCCAACTCAACCTTGGTCTCGTGCGGGTAACTTTAACCGCGTCCGATCGGCAGATCGACCTCGCTCTACCCGCGCAGGTGACCCTCGCCGAGGTCATGCCGACGCTGCTGCACTACCTTGGTGCATCCCTGCGCGCAGACCCGGATGCCGCGGCGACCGGCTGGAGCGTACGTCGCGCCGACGGCACCCGACTGGCCTACGACAAGACCTTCGTCGCGCAGCAGGTCCGCGACGGCGCGACGCTGTACCTGGTGCCGCGCGATGCCGAATGGCCCGAGCCCGACTACGACGACCTCGCGCTGGCGCTGGCCGACGGCTCGGCCGCGCTCGGCCCCACCTGGCAGGGCCGGCACACCCGCGCCGCCGCCCTCGTGGTCACCAGCACCGCCCTGCTCATCGGCCTGGTGGTCCTGCTACTCAGCGGACCGGGTTGGAGCATCCCCACCATCGTCGCGCTCGCCGCGGCAGCGACCACCCTCTGCGTCGGTACCGTGCTGTCGCGGGCACTGGGCGACTCCGGTGCCGGCGCGGCCATCGCCGCCCACGCCATGCCGTACGCCTTCCTCGCCGGCCTGCTCCTGCTCGGCGGGCGAAGCGGACTCACGGAGCTCGGCGCCCCGAACCTGCTCACCGGCTCCATGGCCCTGCTGGTCGCCGCGCTGCTGGGGTTCGTGGCAACCGCAGACCAGCTGTGGTTGTTCGTGGCCGGGATGCTGCTCGGGCTGCTGGGCAGCCTCGCCGGCACCGTCCAGGCACTCACCTCGGCACCCTTCGCCGGCGCAGCCGCCGTCGTGGTGTGCGTTGCGCTGGCGGTGATGCCGCTGACCCCGGGGCTGTCCCTGCGGCTGGCGAAAATCCCCATGCCTGACCTGCCGCAGACTCCGCAGGACCTGCTCAAAGACGCCCCGCTACCACCCAGCGCCGACATCCGCGCGGGTGTCATGCGGACCAGCCACCTGTTCGGCGGCCTACTGCTGGGCGCCTCCGTCGCCATCGTCGCGTGCGTGATCGTCCTCGCGGTACACGGCGGTGTCGCAGCGCTCCTGCTGGCCGGCATCGCCTCCGCGCTGTGCCTTAACCGGGCCCGGATGCTGCTGTTGGCCCGCCAACGTACACCGGTGCTCGCCGCCGGCGTGCTCGGCTTCGCCTTCGCTGCGATAGGACTCGCGCTGGCGGTGGACACCACTGTCCGCCCCGTCGTCGTGTACCTCGGGTTGCTCCCGGCCGCGCTGGTCGCCACGGCTACCGGTATCACCTACTCGCGGCGTCCGCCGTCACCGTTATTTGGCCGGCTCGCCGACATCTTCGACGCGGTGCTCGTCGTGTCGGTGGTGCCGGTGGCCTGCGCCGTCCTCGGACTGTACGGGGTCATGCGCGGCCTGGCCGGCTGATCCGTGGCGGGGGCCGCCACCCCACATGATCCGTCCGTATTTCGAGGCATTGAATCGGGTTCGACGGTCGCGCGGGCGGCACAGCCAGCCAGTGCCGGCTAACGGAATGTTGGGTAGTTCGATAGGCTCCGCCCCGACCATCACCGCCATTGTGGGGAGGGCGCAGCGCCATGCGGCTGTGGGGTGCCTGGCAGGAAGCCCACGACCGGATGGTGTCCCGCCACCGGTTGGCGCGGGAACGACTGGCGTGGCTGCAGCAGGATCTGCACCAGCAGGGCGACGACGACGGGCACGCGTCCGAGGCCGCGCGCCAGCAGCGGATTGTGGCCGAGAAGGCCAGCTCGGCGGCGCAGGCCGTGGCGTCGGGCTGGCTGGGTGACCCCTGGTCGAGCATCGCCGCGGGCGGGGACCGGTACACCCTGGGCCAGCACCTGCCCGACGCGCCCGGGTTCGTGCGGATCGGCGAGGGCCGCCCGGTCGACGGCGCGACGTTTCCGATGGTGGTGCCGCTGTTGGAGATGATGCACCTGGCGATCGATGCCCCGGTGCGCGATTCCCGGGTGGCGGGTCTGTTCCAGAGCGTGCTGACCCGCATCCTGGCCGCGGTACCCCCCGGTGACGTGCGGGTGGTGGCCTGCGATCCGGCGGGTCTGGGCCGGGTGTGGGCCCCGTACCGGGAGCTGATCGAGACCGGGATCATCACCGAGGTCACCGACCTCGAAGCGGCCCTGGCCGCGGCAGAGGAGCAGGTGCGCCAGGCCCGCGACGAGCCGGGCACGCCCCGCCCGCATCTGGTGCTGGCGTTGGGCGGCCTGCCGGCGGGGTTCGGCGGCGACCACCAGGCGCGGCTGCTCGCGCTGGCGCACGCCGGGATCGCCGCCAAGGTCTACCTGATGGTGGCGGAGTGGCCGCCGAAACGCCCCGGCGGGTACGGCGAGGATCCGGAGCTGGACACCACCACCCAGCTGACCGCCAAGGGCCGCGCCTGGGAGATCGGTAACCCGGTCCGTGTCGAGGCCAGGTTCAACTTCCCGGTGGTGCTCGACCCGGCCCCACCGGCTGAAGTGATCAGGATGGTGTGTGGGCCGCTGGCCGCGCGGGCACGCGCCGACTCGGAGCTGAGCTTCGCCGAATTGCTGGCCGACCCGCCGTGGCAGGAGTCCTCGGCCGACGGGCTGTCCACCCCGGTCGGGCGCAAGGGGCGCACGGCGCATGTGGTGCGTTTCGACGACGCGACGCCGCACTGGCTGGTCGGGGGCCGCTCCGGCTCCGGAAAGACGATCTTCCTCCTGGACGTGCTGGCCGGGTTGACGGTGCGGTACTCCCCGGCCGAGCTGGCGCTGTACCTGCTCGACTTCAAGGAGGGCGTGTCGTTCGTCGAGTTCACCCCGACACCGCGCGACCCGACCTGGATCCCGCAGGCCGTCGCGGTGGGGGTGGAGTCCGACCGGGAGTACGGCGTGGCTGTGCTGCGGGCGCTGAAGACCGAGATGGGCCGGCGCGCCGGGGAGATGAAGCGGGCCGGGGTGAGCAGGCTCGCCGACCTGCGTACCGCTCGTCCGGACCTGGCCTGCCCACGGATCCTTGCGGTGATCGACGAGTTCCAGGTGTTGTTCGCCGGTAACGACGCGTTGGCGCAGCAGGCGGTGGACCTGCTGGAGGAGGTCGCCCGCAAGGGCCGCTCCTACGGGGTGCACATGGTGCTGGCCAGCCAGACCATGTCGGGGATTCCGGCCCTCTACACCAAGACCGAGGCGATTTTCGGGCAGTTCCCGATGCGGGTCGCCCTCGCCGGTGGGGGCGGGATCCTCGACCTGCTCAACAAGGCGGCCGACACCCTGACGGTCGGCACGGCCATCATCAACACCGAGGCCGGCGCGGCGGAAGCCAACACCGTGGTGCGCCTGCCGTACGCCGAGCCGGCTGCGGTGGCCGAGCTGCGACACCGGTTGTGGGAACACCGGCCGAGGGGTAACCCGGCACCGGCGGTGTTCGTCGGCTACAACCCGGCGCACCTGCACGACGACCCCAGCTATGCGCGGCTGAGCCCGAAGATGTTGCGCCGCAGCGTGCTGGTGGGCCGCTGCGTCGATGTCGGCTCGCCGACCGCCTCGGTGGTGGTCGATGCGACCCCGGGTCGGCACCTGGCCGTGGTCGGCCCGTCCACGGTGGGTGCCGACATCCTGCACGCCGCGGTGGCCAGCCTGGCCCGCCAGCATGAGCCCGGTGGCGCGCGCTTCCTGCTCGCCCCGCTGGTGCCGGCCGCCGACGACGCGGCCACCGCCGCAGCCCAGCAGTTGCAGGCCGACCGGCACGACCACGAGGTGGTGCCGCTGGACCGGCTCGGCGCGACCCTGGCGGAGTTGAGCGAGTTCACCGGGCACAGCCCGCAGAAGCCGACGTACCTGGTGCTCTTCGGCGCCGACGCGGCCAGCCCCGTGCTGGCCGTGGTCGGCGGCGACAGTTTCCGTACCGGCGCGGACAACCTGCGCATCGTGATCCAGCAGGGGCCGCTGCACGGGGTGCACGTGCTGGGTTGGTGGCGGGGACTGGCCCGGTTCAGCGCCGATGTCGGGACCAACGCCCGCGAGGACATCGCCTGCCTGGTCGTGCTCAACGTGCCGGGCGAGGAGCTGAAGTCCTTCCTCGGCCAGTACGACCTGAACTACGCGCCCCGCCGCAACCGGGCGCTGTTGCTGGACCGCCACGCGGGCACCGCAACCCTGATCGTGCCGTTCGTGCGACCCGGCCGCATCGACGAGGACGAGCTGTGATTGCCGACTGGGACGCCTACCTGGAGACGCTGCGCGAGCTGCACCGCATCCGCGCCAACGCCGCCGACCGCAGCGAGGAGACCGAAGAGACCCTGCGCGAGCGCGGCGCCCAGATCGACACGCTGGCCCAGAAGACGACTCTGCAGGAGGACCGGGTCTGCGAACTCGCCGACGAGCTACGCCAGCCGGTCCGTTTCACCAGCCTGGCCGCCACCCCGCCGGCAGAGGCTATGCCGTGGGACACCGCGGTCGCCGACCTTACCGGGCACCTGAACGCCGCCGACTCCGCAGCCTTCGACGCCGAACGGTACGCACTCCTGCCGCCCCTGCTGCCCACCTGGTCAAGCTCGGGGCGAAACGCGTTGATCTACTTTGGGTACGCATTGCCCAACGTGTGCGTGAACTGGGTACTCGGCCTGTTCTACGTCACCAACGACACCAGCAGGGACATCACCGCCGCCTTGTGGGGCTGCTGCTTTTGGCCCGTCGCCGCGGTCGTCGCCGGCATCGCCACCATCAGGGCTGTGGGGGTACCCCGGCTCAAACCGAAACCCAAGGACAGCTGGGAACAGCCGAAGGACCACCGCGTGTTGCTCAGCATCCCGCTGGGCCTCGTCATCGCCTTCGGTACCGCCATCGGTTCAGTGATCGTCCTATGGCTGGCCGGCGCGTTCTTTTCATCGTAGGAACCATCTCGGCAACGGCAGGACCACGGATGCGGTGGTCGCGCCGAACGTACTGACGATCGCGGCGGGCGTTGCCGGTTTCGCGGTCGCGAGAGTTCCACAGCCAGCCAACGTGGGCTAACGGAAAGTTGGGTTGTTCGATAGGCTCCGCCCCGACGATCACCGCCATCTGGGGCAGGAACCAACTCGGCAACGGGAGGACCACACCCATGGGAAG
>OBEQ011749309.1_pt1 | contig 11981 bp, 10 predicted proteins | sample 1670901 | NCBI WGS metagenome assembly OBEQ01 (sample SAMEA104232315, study PRJEB22302) | groundwater metagenome | biome: forest; feature: aquifer; material: groundwater | place: USA | collected 2011-08-07 | depth 5.4 m | reverse complement strand
GAGGCGATTCCGATTTGGATTGCCGATTATGTCTTGATGGAATACGGAACCGGCGCGATTATGGCGGTTCCCGCCCACGATCAACGGGATTTTCTTTTTGCCCAGGAACATCGATTGCCGATCAAAATTGTCATCGCAGATCCATCAAAGCCGAATCAAAGGCCGGAAGATTTGGAAGCCGCCTTTGAAGGAGAGGGCCCGCAAGTCAATTCAGGGGAATTCAACGGCCTGCCGAATAAAGAAGGATTGAAGAAGATTGCCGCATGGATGGAAAAAAATGGAATGGGGAAAATGACCGTTCACTGGCGGCTGCGCGATTGGTTGATTTCCCGTCAGCGTTACTGGGGAACGCCGATCCCGATTGTTTATTGTTCCTCGTGCGGAACTGTTCCTGTCCCGGAGGATCAATTGCCCGTGGAGCTGCCACAAAATATTTCGATCACCGGCCAAGGAGGAAGTCCTCTGGCGCAATGTGCCAAATTTGTGGATGTGGAATGCCCCCAATGCCGCAAGAAAGCCCGACGAGAAACCGATACGATGGCGACCTTTTTTGATTCCTCGTGGTATTTTCTGCGTTTTTGTTCGGCCCGAAACGACAAAATGATTTTTGACAAGAATGAAGCCAAATATTGGATGCCGGTGGATCAATATATCGGCGGGATTGAGCATGCGATTTTGCATCTTTTGTATGCACGATTTTTTACAAAATTTTTTAAAGATTTGGGCTTGATCGATTTTGAAGAACCATTCATCCGTCTTTTAACCCAGGGCATGGTTTTAAAAGACGGTGAGGTCATGTCCAAGTCCCGAGGAAATACCGTCGATCCCGATTCAGTGATTGAAAAGTACGGGGCTGATACCTTGAGGTTATTTATTTTGTTTGCCGCCCCACCGGAGGATCAGCTGGAATGGAATGACAATGCGATCGAAGGTTCATGGAAATTTTTAAATCGTGTTTACAATCTGGTTGATCAAAAATATCTTGTCGGTTCGCCTCACCATCAACCTCCCTTGGATGAACTGGACAAAGAGCTTGAGCGTGAACGAAATTTCGCAATCAAGAAGGTCACGGAATATTTTGAACAGGGATTCAAGTTCAATACCGCGATCAGTGCCCTGATGGTTCTGGTCAATAAAATTGAGAAATATTCAAATTTATCGACGGCGAAACTGAGCGTTCAGAATCAGGCGATTAAAACCGTGATTGAACTCCTGTCTCCTTTTACTCCGCATCTTTGTGAAGAGCTCTGGGAAAAAATGGGAGAGCCCGAAGGAGGTATCAGCCATGCTGCCTGGCCCGCCTTCGATGCCAGGGTACTTCAACAAGACATTGTTTCGATTGTTGTTCAGGTGAACGGCAAACTGAGAGGAAAATTCGACTGCCCCCTCAATTGTGATGAAGTAAAGTTAAAAGAAATTATTCTGGCTGACGAGAAGATCCGTGCGCATTTGGATGCAAAAGAGATAAAGAAATTTATTGTGGTTCCCAATAAACTTGTGAATATAGTCATTCCCCAATAAACCCTACGGCTTCCCTTTTATGAATCCTGATGTTTCATCTCACCAAGCAAGAGCGTCTGGTTTTGATTTTTCTTAGTTTTGTTTTTTTGTTCGGCACGATCCTGAGCTATTTATTTAAAACAAATCCGCGATTTCACGAGAGCCTCAATTTTATCGACAGCGATCGTGTCTATCAGAAAATCGATCTGAACACCGCAACGGCGGAGCAATTAGACGCCCTTCCCACTATTGGGATGACCACCGCTCGAGGGATCATTGCTTATCGTACCCGGCACGGCCCTTTCACCTCTTTGGATGAGTTGAAATCCCTCGAAGGCATCAGCCCCAAGACCTTCCATGAAATTTCCCGATTCTTAAAAATTTCCGACCCTCTCTTTAACATAAAGAGGGGGAAAGGGGGAGTTTAAAGGATTGAACATGTTCACACACCGGCCGCTCGTTAGCGTTGTCCTTTATTTTTCCTCGGGAATAATTCTGAATCAATATCTGCATCTGCCTTTTTGGTTTTTTGCTGCGGGTGTTTTCTTCCTGTTGATGCTGAGTCTGGTTTTCATCAATAAGAATCGAGTTTCAAAAATTTTTTTATTCCCGGCGTTTATTTTATTGGGATTTCTGTCCTCGATTCAATATCAAACGCTTCCCTGGAATCACATCCAGAAAGCGGTTATTCCTTATAATCGTAATGTTGTATTTGTAGAAGGTGTCATTATTTCTGATGTCCAGGAGAGGACGTTAAGGAAGGGCGTAAAAACGGTGTTCACTCTCAATGTAAAAAAATATCATCCCCAAAACGCTGAAGAAATGTATGGCGTGAGCGGAAAGATCCTCGTCAATATTTTCCGCGATGTTGATCTCAATTACGGGGATGATGTTTTGCTTGAGGGGAAACTCCATCCGCCGTTTAATTTCTCTTCCCAAAAGAAGTTTAGTTACGGGGATTATCTTAAACAAAAAGGGATACAACTGATTTTGACGGCGGGGAAAAGAAATTTGGTTAAAGCGTTGGCCTCGCACCGGGGCAATTTGATCGTCCAGACGGCCTTGGATGTTCGAAAAAAATTAAAAGCGGTTTTGACCCGGCATCTTTCGAAGAATTCCGCCGGGATCATGAATGCCTTGATTTTAGGGGAACGGTATGACATTCCAAAAAACCTTAAGGATCTTTTTATTCAAACCGGCACCTCGCACATTCTGGCCATCAGCGGTTTTAACGTCGGGATTGTGGCGTTTTTGATTTTTATGTTTTTGAAGGTGATCCGTTTGAATCGCACGTCTCAATATGTTCTGACGATCCTCGGCGTTATTTTTTATGCTGTTTTAACCGGAGCCCAGCCATCGGTGGTGAGGGCGACGATCATGGCGGTCATTTTTCTTTTGAGCTTTCTCATCGAGCGCGAAACAGAGCCGTTGAATTCGTTGGCGCTGGCCGCGATCATTATTTTGGCCATGAATCCTTTAGATTTATTTGACGTCGGGTTTCAATTGTCTTTTATCAGCGTATTTTTTATTGTTCAATACACCCCTAGGCTATGTCGCTGGATTTTGAAACGATGGCCGGATACCGATACCGCGGTTTCTAAAGCGTGGCTTTTTATTCTTCAATCATTGGCGGTATCGCTCGTGGCCTGTGTGGGGGTGGGGGGCTTGATTGCCTATTATTTTCATATCGTGACGCCGATTACGGTGTTAGCCAATCTCATCATCATCCCGTTGACTTCGCTCAACACAGCGTTGGGGGTGGGACTGATCGGGGCGGGTTTAATTTTCCCGTCGATTGCCGGGGTATTTACCAGCTGCATTGATTTGACGCTCAATTTAATGATCGTGATCGTTTATGGTTTAAGCCGGGTGCCGGGAGCGTATTTTACGCTGCAGGACGTAACGGTCTTTGGGATTATTCTTTATTACGCCGTGATCTTCCTTTTGTTCGGTATAGGCAGAAGTTCTAAAAAATCCTTGCCCAAAAATTATTTGTCTCATATACTATAACAAAGTATAATCTATGAAACATAAGGATAATCTATGAGACACAAATTTAACGGCGATATTGTGAATTTCACCAATGCCCAAAGAGTCCTTTCGTTTTTGGTTGAGGATCTCAGTAAGGAATTTTTAGCATCGGAGATCCAAAAAGCCACTGGTTTAAGCAAGGCAGGGGTTTATCGTGCCTTAGATGAATTGGCCGGCCACAAATTGATTGCGAAACGCACAAGAGGTCGCTTTGTTCTTTATACAGCGATAAAAAATGACTGCGTTGTCCGGCAGTATAAAGTGCTTAAGACAATTATTTTTCTAAAAAAGCTGGTTGAAAAACTAAAATCTTCATCAAGGAAGATTGTCTTTTTCGGGAGCGGTTCAAGAGGGGAAGATTATAAAGACAGCGACATTGATTTGTTCATTGTTGCCAAGGATCCGGAAGCGACACAGAAGGTCATTGCTGATTTTAAATCAAGGCGAAAAATTCAGCCAGTGATTAAAACCTCTTTGCAGCTCGTCCCATTAGAGAAGAGAGATAAGGAATTTGCTAACGAAATCAACAGTGGTATTGTGCTTTGGGAGGAAGGCGATGACAATTGAATATGATAACTGTCTAAAGAAGGGTAAGATCCTTCCTTGTTTCATAGTGCCAGGGCCTTTTATATTTCAAGAATTTACGCGAGCATAGCCACTTTTGTTTGATAGCTGCTATCCAAACGTTGTATGTTGAAAATAAACAACTGCCGGTAACTCTCCTTGAAGCCTTTAAGAAGGCCAATATTTTCTGTATTGTTCTTTGAGGTAATATGCGCCTGTAGCTCAGGTGGATAGAGCAACAGCCTTCAAAAAGGAGCCTTTATAGGAAAATTGAACCTATAAAGTGGACGTCGCTAAATCGGTGAAAGCCCTTTAAGGGTTATACCGAGCTATCCCAAAAGGAAGTGTAGAGACTTTACACGACGAGGCTGAGATGCCTAAGATAAAGTCCAGCCAGCAAAGTCTTTTGACTGTTAAGGAAACTTAATGCTGGGATGCTAAGCTGTGGGTCGGCCGTTCGAATCGGCCCAGGCGCACCAGTCTTCGTTTCCAACCTTTTCCTGAATAAGAACATCATCGGGGATGAGGATTCACTTCTGTGTTTCACTATAAAATTGATCATCTAACGGCCTTGTTCATTTTAGATTCACCTCCAATTTCCGACGGGCGAAGATCAACGTCGATATAAAAATATTTTTTTAGGAAAGTCCGTATGCCTCCAAAGATAAAATTAGGAGAACTTCTGGTAAAAAGTAACGTCATTACTCCAGAACAATTGGAACTTGCGCTCAATGAACAGCAAACGAGCAAAGAATTTTTGGGCGAAATATTATTACGTTTGGGTTTTGTTGATGAGGAGGAAATGTATCTGCCGATTTTAGCTGAACAGATTGGCGTTGAATATGTCAATTTACGTAAGATTTTTATCAGCCCGGAGGTGATTGCTAAGATTCCCGCCAAATACGCTTATTATTACAAAGTGATGCCGATTGCTTATAAAGATGGCGTCGTAACGATTGCGATGCGTAATCCTTTGGATATCCGTGTGATCGATGGAATTTCGCAAGTGATGAAGTTTAAAGCCAAGAGTGCGTTATCCAGTGAAAAAGATATCCGGGATTGCATCCGAAAATATTACGGCGTGGGCGCGGAAACAATTGAACAGATCATGAACAGCATCGATATAAATAAACGCAGTGAGCCGGCAACCGGGATGAAGGGGGAGATTGAATCAGAGGCTTCGCTTAGTAAATTCGTGAATCAGATCCTGGTTGAGGCCTATCAACGGCGGGCAACGGATATGCACGTTGAACCATACGAAAATGAACTGAGAATCCGTTACCGGATTGACGGTGTGCTTTATGATGCGAATGTTCCGGCTAACATCAAATACTTTAGGGATTCAATCAATTCTCGTATCAAAATTTTATCGAACCTTGATATCGCTGAGAAGCGTCTGCCGCAGGACGGACGTTTTAAAATCCGCGTTGATCCATCTCGTCGGGAGGCAGAAAACGAAGGGGCGCATTCTCAAAATCCGAGTACGAAAGAAAACGGATTCGATCTTGATCTTCGCGTTTCGTTTTTACCAACACCCTTTGGTGAAAGTGTCGTCATTCGGATTTTGAATTCATTAAAACTTTACAGTCTCGAAGATCTGGGGTTAGCTCAGTCGGAATTGATGCTGCTTGATCAGATGATTAAAAGACCGCACGGAATTATTTTTCTAACCGGTCCAACCGGCAGCGGAAAAACCACAACCCTTTATGCCTGTCTAACGAAAATTAATAACATTGATCGAAAAATCATCACCATTGAAGATCCCATCGAGTATCAGCTCAAAGGCATCACCCAAACACAAGTGAATCCTCTCATCGGTTACAGTTTTGCGAACGGATTACGTTCGATTCTGCGCCACGACCCGGATATTATGATGGTGGGAGAAGTTCGCGATATTGAAACTGCCAAGATTACGATTCAAGTCGCGTTAACCGGACATCTTGTTTTCTCGACACTGCATACCAATGACGCGGCGAGCGGCATCACACGTCTTTTGGATATGGGCATTGAGGCGTATCTTATTTCCAGTTCAGTTAATTGTTTTATTGCCCAGCGGCTTGTGCGGATGATCTGTGTGCGATGTAAAACCCAAGATACACTCACGCCGGAAATTATACGAGAGTTCGGTATTTCGAATGAATATTTTTCCAGCATCAAAATTTATAAAGGTGAAGGATGCGAAGATTGCCAGATGACTGGATACCACGGACGGCAAGCGATTTATGAATTTCTGTCTATCACGGATGAAATTCGCGACATGATTATGGAGCGTGCCACCGCCGGTCAAATTCGCAGCAAGGCGATCAATCAGGGGATGAAGACCTTGCGCCAGGACGGCTGGGAGCGCGTCAAAGGGGGATTCACCACCGCCAGTGAAGTCCTCCGTGTTACACAAGAAGAGGTCGTGGGATAATGCCGCGTAATTGTTCAGCATGACGAAATTTATTTATAAAGCTAAACAGGGTCCCGGGCCATTAATCGATGGAGAAATTGAAGCCGATCATCTGGAAGGTGCCATCCGCAAGATCACACAGCTTGGATTTTATCCTGTTCACATTAATCCGGAATCTGAAAAAACGCCCTCACAGACCGGCAGGGCTGCTCATCGAAGAACCTTCCCCTGGAAATTCTCCAAGAAAATTTCTTCCTTGGAGATTGCCACTTTTACACGTCAAATGTATGTTTTGACTGATTCCGGCGTTCCACTCCTCAAAGCCCTGCAGACCATTTTAAACCAACGGCATAATTCTCTTTTAAAAAAAATCGTATCGGAGATTGCCGCCGACATTGAGCAGGGCGCTAATTTTTCCAGTGCTCTTGCGCGGCATGAAATTTTTTCACGTTTGTACGTGAGCATGATTAAAGCGGGAGAGTTGAGTGGACAGTTAGCGCTTATATTACGTCGTCTTGCTGATTTTACTCTCAAAGATGAAGAAGCCCGCGCGCAAGTCAAAACAAGTTTGTATTACCCCGGATTGGTTTTGGCGGTTGGATGTCTAACCGTTTTTATTCTTTTGACATTCGTGATTCCGCATTTGACAGCGATCTTTGAAGATCTCAATGAAAGGTTACCTCTACCAACGGCGATTTTGATTGGTCTCAGTAATTTTCTGTCCCAATTTTGGTGGCTTCTGGCAGCAGGGTTGTGTTTCGTAATTTATACCCTCAAAAAAATTTATAATCTTAAAACAGGCAGACTCTGGTTTGATCAAAAAATACTGCGCATACCTCTGGTGGGAAATTTTTTGAGAGAAGCAGAGCTCGGACGATTTTCGCGCACCCTGGCCACATTGATCAAAAGCGGGGTAACGATCATCTCAGCGCTGGAGGTGGTGAGTGAAATTGTGGATAATGAGGTATTAAAAATTGAATTGCAAAAAGTTTTACAGGATGTCAAAAATGGTTCAAGCCTGAGCGTGGCCTTAAGCCAGGACGGAGGGTTTTTTCCATCGGAAGCTTTAAGCATCATTGCCATCGGCGAGGAATCCGGACATTTGGATCACGGGCTTAACAATCTCGCGGATTCCTATGAGCGGCAAACGGAACTTTCCATCAAGGCATTTATGTCGCTTTTAGGACCCTTTATGATTCTTTTGATCGGTTGTGTTGTGGCTTTTATTGTTTTTGCAATGGCGTTACCGATTTTCAGGATGAATTTGTTGATTAAATAGAAAGGGCGATCTATGACTAAAGATGTTCTAAAAAAACAAAACGGTTTTACCCTCATTGAAATAATGTTGGTTGTCATTATTTTGGGAATTCTCGTTGCTATGATTGCTCCGAATTTATTCGGCCGAGGCGAACAAGCCCGCCTGGCCGCTGCCCGGGCCGACATCGAATCCAATTTATCGACGGCGCTTGATTTGTATGAAATCGACAACGGCCACTATCCGACAACGGAACAAGGATTAAAGGCTTTAAATCAAAAACCAACAACCGCCCCCGAGCCGCCCAATTGGAGCGGCCCTTATCTAAAACGAAAAAAAATTCCTTTGGATCCGTGGGGTCATGAATATCAATATGTGTGCCCCGGAATCCATAACACCGAAGAGTACGACCTTTTTTCGTTGGGTCCCGATGGTGTTGAAAGCAGCGACGATATCTTCAATTGGAATAAACAGCAATAACGTGATGAAAAAATTTTCCGCTTTTACTCTCGTTGAGATAATGCTGGTGATTGTGATTTTAGGCGTGATTGCGGGATTATCCATTCCGAATTTAAGTCAGACATACAACAAATTCCTTCTGGAACAAACGGTCAGCGATATTTCGAATTTAATGCGTTATGCACAAGGCCGGGCCATTGCGCAGCGAAAAATTATACAGTTAAACTTGGACGCTGATAAAAAACACTACTGGTTACAAGAGCGCAGTGCGCCTGAGCAGGAAGAAAAACCATCGTCGTCATTTCAGCCGATTCAGGGACGTCTGGGCAGAATCTTTTTGATTCCCCGCGAAATCGTTGTATCCGCCGAAAACAATACAATCAATTTTTCTCCGGATGGCGGAATCGATAAAACAACCATTGTATCGTGTTTAAAAAAACGTTGTTTGACCATTTCAACGAAAGAGCAAAGAGGATATGTTTTGGTCTTGGAAGATAATTCATTATCTCCGGAAAATGCACAGGCAGGGGACACTGCTCATTGAAGCACTGGTGTCGATTCTGATCCTTTCAGTCGCCTTGACCCTGATTATGCAATCGCTAACGGCAAATCGTCGCGCGATGGCCCGGAGCACCTCGTTTTCTGCAGCCAGTCTTGCGTTAGAAAACCAAATGGATTTTTTAATATCGAAAAGTTTAAGGCATGAATCCATCAAAGACGAAATGCTTTCCAATCCCGACGGTATTTATCAATTTTTATTTTTTGAAACTCCTTTTGATCCTTCAGATCCCACCAGTATTCTGCAGAATGCGAAACTCACAATTGTCTGGCAAAACGGCAGAAATAAAAGTCAAATTTCAGTTGATACCTATCTTCCGGAATTCTCTGATCATGAAAAATAGGATGAGAGGATTTACTTTCATCGAAGTTTTATTGGGATTAAGTATTTTTTCTATTATTGCGCTGAGTGTGTACGCTGCCTTCGGCAGCGCCTTACGAATTGAGCGTCAATCGAAACAAGTTGACAGCGTATACCGCGAGGCACATTTCGCTTTTGAAGCGATAACCCAAGACATTGAAAATATGATTCCCTTTTCACTGCCTGAGGTGAATTCCAAACTTCCATCGATCGAAGGCAATCAGGATTCTTTGACTATTGTTTCAGCAGAAAAGACAGGAATCGTTCTCGTTAGTTTCTATCTTGAAAAGCCGGAATTCGGTTCGGTTACAGGGACAGTGATCGGAGAGCACTTTTCAAAGCTTCGCTCCGTCAAGGTTTTTCACTCGGAAGAATCAAACAATCGGGCTTTGATGAGAGAAGAGAAACCATGGGCACAGGATTCCAAAGAAAATATCCAAAAAGAAGCATTAAGTTTTCTGGTTAAAGAAGACGGGTTGAACTTTTCCTATGCTTACGTTGAAAAAGATAATCCGAAGACCGATTCGGCCCATGTCGTCTGGAAAGATAAGATAAAAAAAGGAATGCTGCCCTTAGGAGTCCGGGTGCAAGTCATTTTTTTATTTCCTGACCCCCATCGAGACCCGCTTGTTTTGCAAAAAGATATTTTTATTCCAGCGGGAATAACCGCACAATGAACATTCCGCCTAAAAAAAAGAAATTTATGCTGCCGCATTTGACGAACTCTTCCGGAGTAATTCTCGTTGTGGTTTTGTGGGTTTTGGTCATCCTGATCATTTTGACTATCGGTCTAGGACGGCAAACAACTATTGAATTGTCCTTAAGCCGGTACACTTTGGCAAAGTTAAAAGCTAAATATATCGCGTGGGGCGGCTTGATTTATGCGCTCAATCAAATTAAGAAAGACACGAAAGACCCCGAAACCGGCCAATTTGATTCGCTTTACCAATGCGGGATCAAACTCGAGAAAGACAGTTCTCCCGAAATTCTTTTTCAAAGAATTCCTTTAGGAGATGGATATTTTCGTATAAGCTATTTCTATCCTGGAGAATCGTTAGAATTATATGGAATGATCGATGAAGAACGAAAAATCAATCTCAATAGCTTGACGGCACAGAATTATTTAGTTTTTAAAAATCTTCTTATGAAATTCGGTGTCGATGACCGGACGGCAGAAACGATTGCCGCATCCGTTGTCGATTGGAAAGATGCCGATAGTCAACCGACGCATCCCCCCGATGGGGCAGAAGATGATTTCTACCAAAATTTAAAAATACCTTATCACTGCAAAAATTCTGCTTTCGACACAATCGAGGAATTGATGCTGGTCAAGGGCATGACTCCTGAAATTTTTGGAAAAATCAAAGATTTTATAACAATTTTTCCAAAAGAATCAACCACGCTTTTGATCAACATTAATACGGCATCGGCTCCGGTTATTGAATCGTTGGCAGAAATTTTTACAGGAGGAATCACTAATACCGAGGCAAGCGATGCCAAAAGTCTCACCGATAAAATCCTCGCGTACCGCGCCGGTTCCGATGGACAGATCATGACGAACGATGATCAATTAATTGGTCAAAGCAACACAGGATTAAATCCAAAAGAAACAGCCATTTTTCTTTCGATGCAGAATAATATTACAAAATCTTCGCATTATTTTCGCGTGATCGTTGATGGAATTGAAGAAAATTCAAAAACGGTCTACCGTATCAACGCGGTCGTTTACCGCGATAATTTGTCGATTGTTTCCTGGAGACGAGATTAATATGAAAAACGATTGGGCCAGTGCCATTGAAATCACGGATGTACATATAAAATTGATGCAGGTCAATTTTTTGCACCCGGATTTCATCAGCGGTTATCGAGACATCAAAACTATCCGCCAGTTGAGCGATGAAAATATTTCTAATCTCCTTCGAGGAATGATCAAGGGATGCCCAAAAATTTCCAAACAATTGCTTGCGGTTATTCCACAACGAGATACCACCATTGCACATTTTAAGCTGCCTTCTTTAGTCAAACAAGAAATCGAACGTATGGTTGATCTGCAGGTCGTCAACTGTGTTCCGTATCCTCGCGAGGATATTATTTATGATTACTGTATTCTTGAACAAAACCAGCCAGGATTTTCAAAAGTACTGGCGGTTGTTGTCCACAAGGAAGTGATTGAACGGTATTTGAATATCTTCAACCGCGCCGGATTTTATCCCAGCGTTTTAACTTTCAGTTCAATTGGACTGCAGCAGTGGTACGGCCTGCAACAACGTAAGTCTGCCACATCCTCACCAGGGGTTATCATTAATATTGATGTTGATAACAGTGAATTATGTTTTTGTCAGGAAGACAAACTGCTTTTTTCTCGGGAGATCAATTTTGGTTTCCGAGATATTAGTCAAGACACAATTCATACCTTTTTGCGCCAAATTGATCTGACCTTGGCAACCTACCACAGAGAGGGGATGGGAGAACGAATTGGGAGAATTATCGTTGTGGCTCCTCCCTTAGAAAATAATCTGTTTCTTGCACAGCTTAAGTCGGAATATGATGTGCCTATCGACTTGCAATCCTGGGACAATCAAAATTTCTTATCAAAGGAAGTCTCAACCTCAAAAGCAAATCTGATCCATGATGTGTCCTGGGCTGTTCTTTTGGGATTAGTGTGCTCCCCGGACGGAAAGCGGATTAATCTTTTGCCCAGGGAAATTGCCGACCGTCAAGAAAAAAAGCAAAAAAAATATCAATGGTTCTTATCGGGGGTACTACTGATTATTATCTTTATACTGGCTGCCGGTATTGCGGAGTTAAAAATTTTCCAAAACAAAAAACATCTCGATCTGATGCATAACAAAACAAAGGAT
>OBEQ010686959.1_pt1 | contig 11981 bp, 8 predicted proteins | sample 1670901 | NCBI WGS metagenome assembly OBEQ01 (sample SAMEA104232315, study PRJEB22302) | groundwater metagenome | biome: forest; feature: aquifer; material: groundwater | place: USA | collected 2011-08-07 | depth 5.4 m | reverse complement strand
TTAAACTTTCTTTAAGATTCCAAACTTTGGCGATAAATCGGGTAATACCGGCTATGCTTTCATCTCGGAAATCTCCGCCCAGTTCAAACGGTCCCAGAAACATAAGATATAAACGCAAAACGTCAGCTCCGTATTTTTTTATGTATTCATCGGGATTTACAACGTTGCCTTTTGATTTGGACATTTTGGTGCCATCTTTGATTAGTAAGCCATGAGCCCTGAACTTGGACACGGGTTCTTCAAAATCAATTAATTTCCAGTCATGAAACACCATGGTCATAAATCTAATGTATAAAAGATGAAGTACTGAATGTTCGGCCCCGCCGATATACATATCTATGGGGCACCATTTTTGAATAACATTGTTCAAAAATGGTGAATTTTCCCCGCCTGCCGGACGGGCAGGAATTTTCAATTTTAAATTTCCAATTAAATATCCAAGGTAATACCAAGCTGAATCAAGGAACGTATCTGAAACGTCAGTTTCGCGTCTGGCCTCGCCACCGCAATTCGGACATTTGGTTTTGTAAAATTTTTCGACCGATGCTAGGGGAGACTGATTTGTGCCGGTGGGACGGAAATTTTTGATTTTAGGTAAAATTACAGGTAGATCTTTTTCTGGAACCGGTTGCCATTTACATTTTTCACAGTAAATCATTGGGATCGGCGGACCCCAATATCTTTGACGGCTAATCAGCCAATCGCGTAGACGATACGTGGTGACGATTTTACCACTAACCATTTCAGTGACTTCATGTTTTGCTTTTTCTGAATCCATGCCGTTGAATTTACCGGAATTAGTTAATACCCCCTCGCCTTCCCATAGATCGGTTTTATTTTTATCACCCGACTCAATTACGGTTTTTATTGGCAGATTGTATTTTTGGGCAAATTCAAAATCTCTTTTGTCATGAGCCGGGACAGCCATAATCGCACCCGTGCCGTAACCGGCCATAACATAGTCAGCCACCCAAATTGCTATTTCTTCTTGGTTTGCCGGATTTATAGCTTTAATGCCTTTGAGCTCAACTCCAGTTTTTTCTTTACCTTCGGCGGCAATTCGATCGGCTTCAGTTTTAACTTTGGCTTTCTGGATATAATTTTCAACTTCCGGCCAGTTCTCAACTTTAGTTTTGAGATCATTAATTAATTCATGTTCTGGTGCCAGAACCATGTAGGTAGCACCAAACAAAGTATCGGGTCGAGTAGTAAATACCTGGATCTTTTGATCCATGCCTTTCAGTTTGAACTCAATTAAAGCGCCCTCGGATTTGCCGATCCAGTTTTTTTGGGCAATTTTTACTTTTTCAGCCCAATTAATTTTGTCGAGATTAGCCAGCAACTTATCAGTGTATTTAGTAATTCTGAAAAACCATTGTTCAAGCTCTTTTTTGATAACCCTTGTTCCGCAACGCTCACATTCGCCGTTTAATACTTGTTCATCGGCCAGTACCGTCAGACACGAAGGACACCAGTTAACTAAAGCTTCTTTGCGATAAGCTAAGCCGTTTTTGAACATTTGGACAAAAATCCATTGGGTCCATTTGTAATATTCTGGGTCATAGGTTTCAATTTTTTCATTCCAGGCAAAACCGTTGCCGATTGTTTCTAATTGTTTGTAAAATCTTTTTTGGGAAATTTTGGCCTGCTCAACTGGGTGTTTGCCGATTTTGATGGCGTAGTTTTCTGAATGAATGCCAAAACCGTCCAAGCCAATTGGTTCAAAAACATCATAACCCTGCATCCGCTTGAAACGGCCATAAATATCGGAACCAGTGAAAGCATACATATTGCCGACATGCAGGCCTTCAGCCGAAGGATAGGGAAACATCATTAGATTATAAAACTTGCCTCGGCCTTTTGGGTTTTCAAAATCTGGTTCGTAGATTTTTTCTGTCAGCCATCTTTTCTGCCAATTCTTCTCGGTTTTCAGATGATTATATTTTCTCATAGTTTGAATAAAGTTTTAGCGTTTTGGGTTGTTTGTTCGGCAATCTCTTCGATTGAAATTTTTCTTAACTCGGCAATTTTTTCAGCGACGTACTTGATATGTGCAGGCTCGTTTTTTTTGCCGCGATACGGTTCAGGGGTTAAATATGGAGCGTCAGTTTCAAGAAGAATTCTATCAAGCGGAGTATTAATTACAATTTCGTCGTATTGACGGGCAAAGGTGATAATTCCATTAAAGCCTATATAAAAGTCTAAATCAATATATTTTTTAGCGTCTTCCCAGGTGCCAGTGAAAGAATGGATGACGCCAGGATTGGCAGATAATGACGAACGACTGGTAGTTAGTAAATTTATCATATCTTGGTGGGCATCACGGCAATGGATAATCAACGGCAAATTTAATTCGGAAGCCAACTGAATTTGTTGAACAAATCTTTTCTTTTGAAAATGCTGATCTTCAAGTTTTTTAGTTCGATAATAATCTAAGCCTACCTCACCAATGGCAACCACTTTTTTATTCCGTCCCAATATATAATAGTCATCAACATTAAAAACTTCGCCAAGATTATCGTTTGGATGAAGGCCAACAGAAGCCCACATTGATTCGTGTTTGCTGGCTAGTTCGATGGCTTGTCTCGATCTTTCGAGGTCAGTTCCCACGCAGATTATCCCAATGTCATTATCAAGTACTCGTTTTAATATTTCTTCGCGATCCGAGTCATATTGAGAAAACTGGGGATGAGAATGTGTGTCGATGATTTTCATTTTAATCTGGGGAATAGAGATTCTGATTTGATGACTCTTATTGTATAACCCTCAAGCATAGTGGTGTTGGTTGTAAATCCAAACCGCTGGTAGATTTTAGCGGCGGTTTCCGGTAAAAATGGTTCGATTAATTTGGTGCCACTTCGTATAATATCGGCGACATTGGTTAAGGTGTTCAGTAAATGTTCGGGGTCGATTTGGGCCCATGGTTTTTTTTCATCCAAATAACCATTAGCAAAATCAAATAATTGCCAGACATAAGTCAGGGCTTCGTGAAGCTTAAATTGAGTTATTGATTCATGATATTTTTTTTGGGTTTCCTCAATTTTGGTGATAACCGATCGATCTTGAAATTTTGGATTGAAAATTAACTCCCCGTCCATCTTTGTTTCTATAAGTTTGGCCACACGGCTGACCAAATTACCCAAATTATTTGCCAGGTCACCATTATATCGGGCTTCCAGTTTTTCATAGGAAAAATCCCCATCTTCATAAGAAGAAAACTCTCTAAGTAAAAAATATCTTACCGGATCAACCCCGTATTTTTTAATCAATAAAAACGGATCAATAATATTGCCGATGGTTTTTGACATTTTTTGGCCATCAACATTTATGAAGCCGTGAATGTAAATGGATTTAGGCAAAGGCAGTTCAACGGATAGTAAAATGGCCGGCCAGATTATAGCGTGAAACCTGATGATATCTTTACCGATAAGATGAATATCTGCTGGCCAGAATTTCTGAAACTTCTCCTCATTTTCTGCATAACCTAAAGCGGAAATGTAATTAGTTAAGGCATCAATCCAGACATACATTGTCTGGTCAGGATCGTTGGGTACAGGAATCCCCCATTTTAATGATTTTATCGGCCGAGAAACGCTGACGTCTTCGGCGTCATCAAGCAAGTTTAAAATCTCGTTTTTACGAGACTCGGGAACAATTTTCAGCTCATCATTAATAATCTTGTTTTTAATCTGGTCTTTGTATTTGCTGATTTTTAAAAACCAGTTTTCCTCTTCAATTTCTTCAGGTGCTGTTTGATGTAAGGGACAGAAACCATTTACCAAATCATTTTTTTTCAAAAATGCTTCGTGACCGACGCAATAGAAGCCCTTATACTTCTTTTTGTACAAATCCCCTTTTTCTAAAATCTGATTCCAAATTTTTACTGCTGTTGGCCAATGTCTTTTTTGATCGGAAGTCCGGATAAAGTCGTCGTTGGAAATATTTAAATCCTCGGCAAGTTTTTGGAACTCTTTTGACATTGAGTTGGTAAACTCTTTAATATCAATGTTTTTTTCTTTTGCCGTCCTTTCTATTTTTGTTCCATGTTCATCGGTGCCAGTCAAAAAATAAACGTCATTACCAAGAGAGCGTTGGTATCTAGCCAAAACATCCGTCAAAAGTAATTCCAAAGCGTAACCCAGATGGGGCGGAGCATTAACGTAGGCAATGGAGGTTGTGATATAAAATTTGTTCATTTTAATTTAAAACATCCCCATGGGTTCGGGATGTTTTAAGAGTAGCCTAAATTAAGCTAAAACTCCAGCTATTAGGCGTTAATTGATAACTTACGACCCTCTTTTTGTTTCGCTAAATCGTCGAGAATTTCAACGATTACTACAGCTATTGGAACGGCTAGGATTATTCCCAATATCCCGGCCATTTTGCCGCCAATTAGAATAGCAATAATGACCGTTATAGGATTGAGGCCTAGTGATTTTCCAAGGATTAAAGGAGTAAGAATATGGCTTTCAGCTTGTTGGACAACTATGTAAAAAACCAAAACCCATACACCCAAAGTCGGTGATTGGGAAAAAGCTAAAATTACTCCTGGAATTGCCGATACAACCGGCCCTACGATAGGGATTATTTCCAGCATCATTGCTACAATACCAAGAACCAAAGCGTATTTAATTTGGAATAAAGACAGACCTACGAAGACTATTAAGCCAACAGTCATGGCTAAAAGTAATTGTCCTTGAAACCAACGACCAACCTTGCGTTCAGCTCTTTGCCATAAACCAGTGACGTAGTTTTCATATTTTTCCGGCACCACAGACTCTAGGAAACTTGTAATTCCCTGCTTCATAACCGATAAGTAAAAAGATATAACAATAATAGCCAGAAATGATAAAACTCCGCCGAAGATATTTATCAATATATTTAAAACTGATTGCGAAGATGCTTGGAGGAATCCTGAAAAATTATCAAGAATATTCTGAACTTCGCTTAGGAAGTCAAAATATCTTGAGTTTGTACTTTCTTGGGCTTTTTCTAAAGCACCAGAAATTGAAGCAATAAACTTCGGTAAAGCTTGAGTTAAATCACTGATCTGTAGTGAAACGAATGGAACAATCAAAGACAGTAAAAATATCACCAAAGAAAAGAAAGTCAGATATAGAAATAGAACGCCTAGTAAACGAGGAATTTTATTTTTTTGAAGCCAATCAGCAAATGGGCTAACAGCTGAAGCGATTATAATTGATAAAATCAAAATTAAAATTACGTCTCGGAGCAAATATAGGAAAAGAAAAAACAAGATTATTACGATAATCTTAATAATTGTTGCCGCGTGAATATGGATATCTAGGGCTTGTCGTTCGGCCATAAAATAAGTTAAAAACTGTTTAGAATATTTGTAAGTTCCTGGTCGTCTTCTTGAAATGGGCCAATTAAAGCAAGGTTTAGTTTTGAAGATTGGAATATCTCCTTAGCTACGGACTGAATATCTGCGATGCTGATGTTATCAATTATATTCAACTTCTCTTCTAATGTCAATAGCTCTCTTTTAAGTAATTGCTGGTCAGCATAAAATGAGGCCATATCGTCAGAACTTTCTAGACCTATAGCTGTTTTGCCGTGAATGTAGTCTTTGATTTTTTTTAATTCTTCTTGGGGCACAGGTTCGTTAACTAATTTCCGGCATTGATCTAGACTGACTTTCAAGGCTTCATAGAGGCGTTCATTAGTTACACCTGCCCTAATTCCTATGTAACCAACATCAGCGTAAGGATTATTGAATGAACCAATATAGTAAGCTAGCCCTCTCTTTTCCCTGACTTCAGAAAAAAGGCGGGAACTCATGCCACTGCCCAATATTGCTGAAATTAAACCTACAACCTCTGACTTGTGGTCAAAGTAATTATAACTCCTAAAACCTAAATTGAAATGGGTTTGGTCAGTTTTTTTGTAGAGAACCTTAATAGCCGGCTTAATCTGATCTTCAATTGTTTTTTCCGCTAGGGTGGGCTTACTGTCACGTATATTTGAAAAATATTTTCCAACCTTATCCTTAACTTCGTCAGCTTGGATCTGGCCAGCTACGGCGACAACAGTGTTCTTGTCGAAATAATGAGCCTGGAAATATTTAACGAAATCATCCCGGCTAATTTTTTTGATAACCTCTTTTTCGCCTTGGGTCTGGTAGCCAAGAGGCTGGTCTTTGTAAATAAGTTCTTCGAAAATATCGTTCACATATCGTTGAGGAGTATCCAAGTACATATTAATTTCTTCAATGATTACGCCCCTTTCTTTTTCAATTTCATTTTGGTCAAATTTTGAATTTTGGAAAATATCAAAAATCACATCCATAGCTATATCGAATTTCTCCGAAGCGCATTTTACATAATAGCCAGTATATTCTTTGGAGGTGAAAGCGTTATACTCGGCGCCGATAGAATCCAGCTCACGTGATATATCTAAAGCGCCAGGTCTTTTGGCGGTACCTTTAAACATCATATGTTCTAGAAAATGAGAAATGCCATTTATTTTCCTAGTCTCGTATCTAGACCCAGTGGCCACCATTACCAAAACAGTTATCGACTTAGTGCTTTCCATGGGCACGGTGATTAGGCGTAAGCCATTCGGGTAAGTAAAAAAATCAAAATTTTTGTGGGAGAGTTTAAGCATCTTTCTTTTAAAATAACATTATTTGTCTAAAAATACAAAAACGCCTAAATTTTAGGCGTTGTTTATGTGTGTTTTAGTCTAAGGCTTGTAAATAAGTCGTTCCAACCATTAGAAATAAAATTAAATCTTCAGACCCGTCACCATTTACCAAAATTTTGTTACTGTAAAATTTAAACCTTTTGTTTTTGATCTGAATGTTTTCTAGGGTAATTTTTAAAAACCCTGATAGGTGTTTTCGATTAGGACTGACTATTTCCAAAACCCTACCACTTGCTTTTGATCCTGCCGGTATTACCAAGTGATTTTCAGACACAACATTATTAATGATAGTGCCTTCAAAGATATCACCAACTCTACTTTGTTGACCATAGAATCTTATAGACGGACGCACCAATAGTTCAACGCGGCCATAAAGTAAAACAGCGTCACGATCGGTGGCTTTAATAAAGTCGCGATCTATAATCGGCGAAGGTTTACCCGGTTCTTGGATGGGCAAAGTATAAATTTCTTTAAATGCTGGTTTAGGGTTTTCTATTTCTTTATTTTCTGCGGCTATAACTTGGATGGGAACTGGTGGTTCAATAACTGGAGGTGTGGGATTTTCAACTATCAGTAATGGTTTTGGATCAATGTCTGCTTTTTGAGCTTTGCTTTTTTCGTCTTCAGCTTTTTGTTTTTCAGCTTCTTCATGTTTTTGATTCTCTATCTGGACTCGATGACCCAGCTCTTCTTTTTGTTTTTGAATTAGGTAAGTTTTGATTTTTTCTTTGGTATTCGGCTCGGCCTTAAGGAGTTTTTGAGAAGTGTCTGGATCGTAACCCAGACCCCTGAAAAGCTTATAATAACCATCTTTTCCAATGCTGTAATAAATTCTTGCTTCACCTGTGGCTAAATTGAAAAAATGAACTGAATCAATATTGTTGATATCGTAATCAACTTTGGCAGGAGCTTTGGTCCAATCAATAGCCTTTTCCTCGACCTTATCACTGAAGGCGTCTAAACTGCTTTCAGCAAGAGTTTTCAATCCCGGCACAAGAAGTAAAGCAACTAATGCTATAGCCACGAAAAAAATTTTAACTCTGGCCAATTCCGGATTGATTTTTTTACCGGAGTGGAGATAACTCAAAGTTAACATTAAGGATATCAGAAAGATTATCGGTGCCGCTCCCGGAGATTTAAATAATGGTAAGATCACAAAAATCAAGACTAAATGCAAGATCCAGTAAAGAGCACCATAGGTGCTTTCAAGGGCTTTATTAATAGCATTTAACCCATGATTTTTTAGGTCTGCTATTATTTTTATCGGGAGGATTATAAACTGAAGAACTATCAGAAGAACCAATATAATACCAGAAGTTATTTTAAGTCCGGGAACGAATTCAAATGCATAACTTAGCCCGAAAGCTGCGAGAACAATGCCAGAAAATATAAAAAATCTGGCTACCCAGCGAAAGTAAGCTTTAACCCAATCGCCGGTGATATCGGTTACTAAGCCCAGAAACTCTGCGATCAAATCAATCATGTCATTTTCTCCTATCTGCGTCGCTGAAGTCTTTTCTGCCTGATTTTTTCTATTAGAACTTCGACAGTTGGTTTTGGTTTTTTCTTGGGTTTAGTTTTCTGGAATTCAACTATTTTTCTACCAAAAACCCTAGTATATTTAGTGAAAGCTTCTTTAGGTAGTAAAACCAGCCTGAGTATTTCATCCGAATCAAACTGACTTAAATAAGAAATTACCTCCACGACTTCCTGTGGATCTTTTTCCAACAGTAAATCTAGGAATCTTGTTAATTCCTCATTGCTCAATTCCAAAAGTAACTTAGCTAGTTCTATTTCGCTAGAGTTTTCTGACTTTTTTAAGTTTTCTTTGGCGCCGTCAAGGATTCTTCTGGCTAATTCCGGAGCGGCATCGGTGCCTACGTCTACTAATACTTTTCCAATCAGAGAATTTTTATTAACTTTCTGATCAACTACTACCGATAACGAATTCAAAATAGCTTCAATTAGGTATTTAGTTGATTGGCTTTGGTTTTTTAGCTTTTCTCCAAACTTGCTTTGACCTAGCTGATCATAGGAACCTTCCAGGCCTCTTTTGAGGTAATTAGCAAAAATTACTGCTAGAGCATCTTTGGTGTCTAATCCCATTATTTCCTCGTTTTTGTAGAATTTTTAAAGTTCCAAATCCGAGCTACAAACTACCACATAACCTCTAATTTGACCAGGGTAATTTTTATTAGAATAAAATTTACAAATAAAAACCCCACACCAGAAGTCACGTAACGTGACATGATGCGGGGATGTTTAGACATACTTTATGGATTAGGTGAGTCTTTTTTAGAGCCTAAACCATTGCCTTTCTGTCCATCGCGGATAAGATTGGCAAGAAGAACATCAATGAGAGAAGAACCTCCTACTTTACCATTGCCACTGCTATTGGCTACGATATCTGGAACGAGTTTGAAACCGCTACCAGCCAAAGCCTTGGCAGTTTCAATTACAGCATAATTTCCGGAGTCCATCGAAGCAATTTTTTGCTTAATGACATCTGCTTCAGCTGTGCCAACTGCCCTGATTTTTCCTCCTTCGGCGTTACCAACAGTTGTGAGGACGTTGGCATCTGCTTGGGCGTTGATGGTTTTCGATTGTGCGTCACCTTCAGCTTTCTTTACGGCTGCCTTGGCAGTGAACTCCGCGATCGTAACGCTTCGTTCAGAATCAACGACTTTGGCCTGGGTTGTTGCCATGGCTCTGGCTTGTTCAAGCTCCTTGCGGGTTTCTTCGGCTAGTTTCTGGGTTTGGTAGGTGAGATTTTCTTGCTCCGCCAGTTTACGATCAGTGAGTGTTTTCATAAGATCGTTAGGAGGGGTAATGTCACCGATTAGGGTATCTACGGCGTTGACGTTATACTCTTCAAGCGCTCCACTAATGGCTTGTTTTGCCTGTTCTTGTCGCTCGCTGCGTTTCTTCAAGAACTCAATAACATCAGATGTTTGGGCTGCGTTCCTGAAGTAGTTGCCGATTGTTGGTTCGAGCACTTGAGTAACTAAGTTGCTCATACTTCCGAATCGAGCAATTGCCTTGGGTGCGTCATTCCTTGGTATGTGAATAATTTGGCTTACGTCCAAGTTGAACGTAAAGCCGTCGGAAGAGCGTACGGTGATTGTTGACAGATTCTTGTCGAGCATGTGTGCTTCGGTTTTGCCAGTTGCCCAGTTCAGAACGACGTTTGAGGTTGGAACAATTTCAACCTTGTGAGTATAGGGGTTGATAGCATACTTACCTGGATCAAGTGGATCAACCCAGACGCCCTTTTGCCCCTTTTTTACTAGGTTTCCGTGTTTGAATGAATCACCGGTAACATCCACGCCCTCGTCGCCTACATATGCGATGACGACGCCAACATTTGCTATTGGAACCGAAGTCATTTCTTTGGTTTCAACTGTAGCAAAACGTGGGTTAATAAAATACCGGCCAGCAAGCAGAACCTGTTCTTGTAAGCCCTTGAATCCTCCTCCATTAATAAAATCTTGACCATTCTGAAACATACTGTGTCCATCAATTTCTGAACCAGCGATATCACCAGTATGAAGAGGTCTGCCCTCTTTAGTAGTGACGATTCCGACCATATTGTCGGCAATTTCGAGAACTTTCTCCAGTACCACCGAGAATACTGCCGTGTTAATACGATATGTTCCCGGGGGAATTATCGCAATCTGTGGACCACGTTCCCCGCCACTTGTAAGAAACGCCCGTGCGTCCTGAAAGGAAACACACTCAACAGTCTTAGCCAGGACATGACCACTGGAAAGTGGATGTCCGTCCCGGGCCTCGACGATGCCGATAGAGTTTTCAGGGACAGTTATAAACTTTTCTGAATTTACCACGTACTACCATGGCCAAAGCCAGAAGTGAAGTCCTGGCGCAAGTGTGTCTGCTTGAAGGCCAGCCTCACCGCTAAGAGCAATAATTGACCCATCAGGAAGTGTTCTATGTTCGCCGAAAACCACAAATTTCTTATTCACAACACCAATTGAGTCTTCGCCGATCATTACTACTCCAAAGATGCGCAATACTAACTTGTGACCGAAAACGAGTAAAATAAGTGGAAGAACCCACCAATAACTAGCTAACGAACCAAAGATTTCCTTCATTGAATCTCCTGCTATTTTTGGACGTTTAGCCCGTGGCATAGCTGCCCAAGTTGTTTAAGAACCAAACAAAAACTCTCCAGATTATATAATATTCTATATATAATTGCAAGGAGTAAGAGATTGTGGGCTAATTCAGTTTTTGATTTAGGAAACTAACCAGGTTGTTAATTGGGATGCGATCTTGAGCCATTGTGTCCCTATCACGGACAGTAACTTTTTGATCATTGAGAGAGTCAAAATCAAAAGTTATACAATAGGGTGTGCCGATCTCGTCTTGGCGGCGATAGCGTTTGCCAATGGAGGCCGTTTCATCATATTGACATACAAAATGTTTGCGAAGTTCAGTATAGATTTCTTGAGCTGGTTTTGTCAGTTCTTCCTTGTGTGACAATGGTAAAATAGCCACTTTGATCGGAGCGAGATTTTTGGGCAATTTTAAAACAACTTCTTTTTCATGGACAGCGTCCTTGTCACCAGAACGAGCAGTAGTTTCAGTATAAGCGTCAACCAATATAGCTAACATTAATCTTTCTAGTCCAAATGTCGGTTCGACGACATAAGGTATAAACTCCTCACCTCCAGCAGGATCCTTGTATCTCATATCAATTCCGGAAAGCTTCTCATGATTTTTAAGATCAAAGTCCGTTCTTGAGGCTAGTCCCGTGAGTTCGCCCCAGCCAAACGGAAAGTTATATTCAAAATCAACCGTACCCTTGGAATAGTGGGCCAAGCTTTCTTTGAGGTGCTCATATCGGCGCAAGTTTTCAGTTTTTAATTTGCAATTTTCAACCAAAAAATTCCACATAAAATCGGCCCACTCCTTAAAGTGTTTATCTTCATCCCCCGGTTTAACGAAATATTCTAATTCGGCAATAGTAAATTCTTTGGTGCGGAATATAAAATTACCAGTGGTTATTTCATTGCGGAAAGCTTTGCCGATTTGGGCGATGCCCAGTGGTAGTCGTTTACGGCTCGTTTCAAGAACAGTCTTGAAATCAGTAAACATGGTTTGGGCCAGCTCGCCTCTTAAGTATGCCATGGATTTCTCATCCTCAACTGGTCCGATGAATGTTTTAAAAAGCAAATTAAAATTTTTGGGAGTAGTCCATTTTTCACCAGCTGGCTGATTGCCGTCATGGGTTTGGGCGTGAGCTTTGAGCTCATCTTCCTTATCGGCTCCGAATCTTTCGTGGCAAATTTTTC
>OBEQ011593428.1_pt1 | contig 11982 bp, 13 predicted proteins | sample 1670901 | NCBI WGS metagenome assembly OBEQ01 (sample SAMEA104232315, study PRJEB22302) | groundwater metagenome | biome: forest; feature: aquifer; material: groundwater | place: USA | collected 2011-08-07 | depth 5.4 m | reverse complement strand
GAACCCCTGGCGCGCGCCTAGGGACCCCTCAAGATGTCGCGGATGTGATTTCTTTCCTTTTGAGTTCCCAATCCCATTGGATTTACGGCCAAACGATCGTCGCGGATGGCGGTTATTCTCTCCTTTAATTCTGTCGTTTTTTTTTATTTGCTGATCGTTTTGGTTATTTGGACACGCCGAATTTTCTGGATGTCGAAATTCCAAAAAACCAATCCGCCGCTTGAACCCGTTGCACCTTCGTATATAAAAACGAATGAAAAAATCTCAGTAATTATCCCGGCCCGCAACGAAGAAAAAAATATCGCGCGCTGCCTTTTCCATCTTTTAAAACAAAATTACCGGAACGTGGAAATCATCGTCGTCGACGATCGTTCCGAGGACCGCACCACGCATCTTTTGGAAAATTTCAAAGTTTTGTCGGAACTTCCCTTTAAAATCATCCGAATCGAAAAACTTCCGCCCGGCTGGACGGGAAAAAATCATGCGATGTTCGTTGGATCCAAAGCAGCCAGCGGCGACTGGCTTCTTTTCACGGACGCGGATACGACTCATCAGCCGTCTTCTATTTCAACTGCGGTCCATTGTGCAATTAAAAACAAAATTGATTTTTTGACGCTCGCGCCCGAAACCGAATGTCATACTTTTTGGGAAAAAACCGTTCAGCCGTTGGCCGTTTCAAGCCTCGCGCTTTGGTTCAATACGCCAAAAATGAACAACCCGGATGCAAAAACTGTGATTGCGAACGGCCAATATATTTTGATCCGCAAAAGTGTTTACGAAACCCTCGGCGGCAATGAATCTGTCAAATCGGAGGTGGTGGAGGACGTTGAGCTGGCAAAAAAAGTAAAAGCGGCGGGGTATACGATTCGTTTCTTGAATGGTACTCGACTCTATTCGACGCGAATGTATAGTTCGCTAAAGGAAATCAAAAACGGTTGGACACGTATCTTTACTTATTTATTCAACAAAAATTTTTTTGCAATTCAACATAAAGTGTTCCTATTTGTATTTTTTTCTATTTTGCCATTCATTCTTGTAGCATTTCAAATATTTTGGTTTTTATCTGGATCGCAGTCTTTTGATGTAAAAGAATTTATCGCCGCTTCATTGGCTTCGGCTTGGATCGTTATAATACGTTTTTTTGGAAACCGTCTCTTAAAATGTAACCCTTGGTACGCACTGCTTCATCCGCTGGGAGCCATCGTAATGGTATGGATACTTAATTCTTGTCTCATAAGAATTCTTTTTAACCGGCCATCGGTCTGGCGCGGGGATTCTTATCGTTGACTATCCCAGTGTCATTGCGAGGAGGCCGCAGCCGCTCCGTTCCTTCCTCGCAATGACACATAAAAAGATTGCTGCGCAACTCTGTCGCTCGGACCACGTCCGGTCTCTAAGATTTATTGCTTGCCCGAGCAAAATTATTGGATACGGAAGGTTTTATTACCGAAGGAACGTAAAGCCGATAAAGTTTTTTGTCGACGAGTTGTTTAAATTCGAGGTCTTCATTGCCGACATTGAGTTTTAAATTCTCGTACGAATAAACACCTGTCGGCTGGTTTTGCCAATCAAAAAGCTCCATGTGATCGGTCAAGCTTGTTTTTTCGTCGAAATGCACCACGACCCGGTAGGCAAAATAATCATCCGGCTTCGATCCGGCAAACGTGACGTCCATCGTCTTGCCGCGTGGATCAGGCGTGACAACCACTTGAAGTTGATTATTTCGTTCCGCTTTTTTGACCGCTTCGGAAAAATCATTCAAAAAAGGTCCGATGCCGGCGTCTTCAATATTGTAAGACTCACTTCCTTCTTTCACCCACGGGCTGTTTTGATCGAGAAATATGACCGGCGCCAATCCCAACAGCAGTCCCGGTTTATGGATCGCGAGTTTTCCCTCGTGTTTTCCACGCTCGTAAAAAACCTGCAATCCTTTTTTTTGCGTGTTCATCCAACCCATGAAAATTTTGAATGGTTTTTCAAATTTCAGGAAAATGGTTTCTTGTGGGCCGAGAACGCTTCCGGATTTTTCCTGCTTTTGGAACACCGCTTTATAATCCTTCACGGAGCCATAAGTTTTTATTCCCTTCTCAAGCGCCGCGGACAAACGTTCGCGAGCCGTGTCAGAACTGGCTTCAACGATTACAGGAAAAAATAAAAAAAACAACAGAAAGCTTAAAATAATTTTCTTCATGTCTTCAAAACCTTGTCTAAAAAATTTATCACTTCCCTTTCATACAAATCTCGTTCAAGCGTCACAGCTTCATTATGTCCCGCTTGTGGGATAACCAAATGCGCTCCTATTTTGCGCGTTGCTTGCAGGCGTTGCAAAAATTTTTGATGGCGCGCCGGCACATAGTCATCTTTTCCCCCGTGGATCATCAGAAGCGGCACATGTTTTTGCCGCAGTAGTTTTTCCACGTCGATAAATTTTCTTGCACTTCGATGCTCGCAATGCCAAAAGCCTAGTCCCGTAAAAATATTCACGACCCAGTTCGGATAGTGTTCGCCGAAAAGATTAGGCTTCACAAGGATCGGCGCCCATTTGCGGATGTAATCACGGAAAATTTCTTTCATCGAAAAAAGTCCGTCCGCAACCACCCCGCTCACGGCTTGAGTTCTGAAAGAGGCGGCAAACGCGATATTCGCCCCCTTCGAAACACCGAACAGCAAAATGGGCGAATCGCTGTAAGCTTTTTTTGTCCATCGAATCACGGTGAGAAGCCGTTCGGTGTCCGTGTCATCCGGCCATTGCGCGAAAGCCTGGGTCTCTTCCGATTTGCTTTTTTCATCAAAATCCATGCTGAGTATCGAGCAACCGGCGTCCAAAAGAAACAACGCGTATTTTTCCCAGGATTCTTTGGTAGCGCCGGATTCGTGACAGAAAATCACCGTGCACTTCGGTTTTTTTTGTTCGGCGAACAACGCCTCGATTTCTTTATCCGAAGAATCCAAGATGCTGATCTTTTCGCCGCGCGCGCTCGTGTCGGGCGACCAAGAAGGTTTGTACACGAGCCCCATGAAAATATTGCTGATCATGCGCGTGTACTTAAAAGCGGAAAATGTCGAGTAGGCCAATAATATCGCCAGCGGCACGAACCAGATGAGATGAATCATGACAAGACCGTTTCTCTTTTTCGTTTTTTTATTTTCTCAAGAACCCAGGCGGCCGCCACGCTGATTTCAAATAAAATCACAAGCGGAATCGCCAAAAGAAGTTGGCTGGCAATGTCCGGGCCCGGAGTCAATATCGCTGCCAAAATGAAAATCAACACGATTGCCCATCGCTGGAATTGGAAAAGCATTTTCGTATTCACAAATCCCACCCCCACCATCGCGAGGATAAACACAGGAAGATTAAACGCCACGCCGAACGCGAACACCATCGACGTCAGAAATGAAATATATTCGCTGACCGACACGAGCGGTTTCATAAATTCGCTTTGCATGCCGATCAAAAAATGAAGCGTCACCGGCAGAATCGCATAAAACGAAAAAAGAGCGCCAAGAACAAATAAAGACGTGGTCACCGCGATTAAAGGAAGCACCATTTTTTTTTCGTTGCCGTGAAGCGCCGGCGAAACGAACAGCCACAATTGCCCAAAAATCACCGGCGACGACAGGGTGGTTGCAGCCAATAAGGATATTTTAATTTTCACGACGAAAGCATCGGCGGGAGAAAAAAAGTAAACGGACGGCACTTCACGCACGAGCGGTGCCACGAGCCAAGCCATCAAACGGTTCGAATAAACCATTGTCGGCAGAACGCAGATAAAAAAAGCCGTCAGCGAGATGATCAGGCGCTGCCTCAACTCGTTCAAATGCTCAAAAAACGTTCCGTAGGGTTGCCGAACGGAGACCACGGATTTATTATAACATAAAATTTTGCCGTTACTTACGACAGGTGTGATTGACTTCTAATTTGCCTTCTGATAAACTTCAAACACAATATATATGGTTAACATCAAAACGCGACCACTATTGATCGGCGTTCTCTTCGGCGTTCTTTCCCTGTACGCATTTAGCCTGCTTTTCGATAAAAATTATCTAGTGAAGCAAAATCGAAATCTGATTGAAAACTCCCGTAGACTCGGGAGAACTTTAGAATGGGTTCAGCAAAAAAACCGGGAAATCTTGAAAAATGGTCAAGGTTTTGAAAAAGAAAAACAAATGCTTGAAAATCTGAAAAAGGAAAACCAATCGCTTCAGTTCTTGATCAAGAAAAACGAGTCCCGTTATGACTCAATCAAGGAAGAAAAAACTTACCTCGAAGAAATGCTGATCAATAAGACCAAACAAATTGACATCCTGAACGGCCAAAAAGAAACAGTCGTCTCTTCCGTCCCCGAGTCATTGCCACCGGGAGAAATCGACGCGGCCATCCGGCAAAAGGATGAAGAATTGAAACGACTGAACGATCAAAACCGGATTCTTCAGGAAAAATTAGACCGGCTTTATAAAACCACGAACGAAAAAATCAACGAAATCAACATCGCAAAAATTGCGCTCGCTGACACCGTGTCAACCGCCCGCAAAAAAATCGAAGACGAATGGAACACGGTCAATCTGGGTTCGGTCACGGCCACTCCTCAGACAGCCGCACAAGAAAGAGCGGCCGAAGCAGTGCCCGCCGAACCGAAACAGCCGAAGTCTGAAGGTCACGTGCTTGCGATCAACAATGAACACGGCTTTGTCGTGATTGACCTGGGAAAAGTGGACAATCTTTCTTCAGAGTCAACACTGGAAGTCGTAAAAAACGGTCAGGCAATTGCTACTCTAAGTATCCTCGAAATCCGCGACGTGATGGCCGCATGCAATATCAAGGAAATCCAAAACGGTCAGCACGTCGAAATCAACGACCCTGTTTCTATCCTACGTTAAAATCCTAGAGTCACTGCAAGCAAGCCAATTTGGACGTTTATTCGTACCCAGGACCTTGCGAGAAAATCCAAGTCAATGGGGTTTCTATGAGGTTTTAAGTTTATAGTGTATACTTTGCTTCTAAGGAGAATAAAATAAGTATGCCAGTTCACAAACCTAAGCCAATTGTGTTAAGTATGCTCATATGTGATGAAGTCATAGAAGATAGGGAAACTTCAAAAAAGTCTCTCATAGGTCTTTTCAATAATATTCATAGTGAAAAAATTCCTTGTGTTCATCCAAGAATTTGTGTGTTTTCAACCCTCACGGATGGAAAAGGCGATTGCAATGTTGCGTTGAAATTTGTCAAGCAAGACGATGAAAACCAACTTTTATCCTTTGAAGCACCTATCAAGTTTTTTGATCCTAAACAAGTCGTGGAGCTTAAGTTTGAAATCTGTGGTTTGGTTTTACCAGAATTCGGGGATTATCGCTTTGATTTGTATTATGAGCAAGAATTATTGATTTCAAGAAAATTTATGGTCTCCCCGATTCAGAGGACAAATACATGACACTCACCATAGATCAAGACAAAATGAAAAAACATTCCTGGTATTCCAAGAATTTCTCCAAACTTCAGGAGGTGCCAGCCGTTTATTACCCTTTTAAGATTAACTTCGTACATTCCATTGAAATCTTAGAAGAAATGACGGATTTAGATATATCGACTTTGCCTGCTAGGAATCCTGCTTTCCTATTTTTGAATGACCCCAAGGAAGACATCTATAGTCCGTCTGACGGAAAGCCTTTGGATGAATCGCGGTGACATCGTTTTAGTGAAGTTTCCTTTTACTGATTTATCCTCATCAAAAGTTCGTCCTGCGTTGGTCGTGTCAGTTGATACTTATAATCAGGCAAGCAAGGATTCTATTTTTATATTTATATCTTCAAATATATCTTCACAAGAAAATACGGACGTGCTCGTAGAAAAATCACACTCAGAATTTAAAATGACCGGTTTAATTGGCGCTTCTATTATAAAAGTTGATAAAATTGCGGTTTTGGAAAAATCACTTGCATCTAGAAAATTAGGGAAAGCAGGTCCTCAACTTCTTAAAGCAGTGGAATCTCGTCTCAAAAATATTCTTGATTTAAACTAGAACCTATCTCAATCAAAATCTGTTTCAAAGTTTAGTTGAACACCGTGGGGCAAAGCTTTAAAAATTGATAAAAGTACAAGATGAAAAAATTCAAACTGGGCTATCGTTTTCCAGTTATTTTAGTCATTAGTTTATTGAGTACGCCCAACGTTGTTTTTTCGGCAAACGATACAAGAGATTCTCAAAGTCCTTTTGGCGTGCTGGATTTCCTGGCGTGGGATCATTCATGGAACAATCATCACTATCCAAGCGATAAGATAGAAAAATCGATTGAGCTTATGAAAGAAGCGGGCGTTGGTTTTGTAAGAATGGACTTTCTTTGGGACGATATTGAACCCACTTCAGGAAATTTTCAATTTGAAAAATACGATAAAATCGTCGGTCTTTTGACGTCTCATGGAATAAAAATTCTGGGTCTGTTGAGTTACAACGCTTCATGGACAGGAAATAACTGGAATGCTCCGCCGAATAAGGTTTATTTTACAAAATACGCTAAAAACGTGGTTCGGCGATACAAAGACAAAATCAAATATTGGGAAATTTGGAACGAACCGGATGACGAACAATATTGGACTCCACAAGATGACATGCTCTCCTACACGGAACTCCTCAAAACTGTTTATCCGGTTCTAAAAAGCGAAGATCCTTCATGCGTCATAGTGCTTGGAGGTTTATCCAAGACAATCGCTGTTTCTTTGCGGAGAATTTACAAAAACGGTGGAAAAGATTATTTTGACGTGGTTAATTTTCACCCGTTCGTCGATCCATTGATGTCCAATGCGTATTCACTGCTCGAGGGAATTTATAAAGGCGTTTATCACGTGATGGAACGAAAGCAGGATACTGAAAAATCTATATGGTTCAGCGAACTAGGATGTCCCGGTGTTTCTATCTCAAATAAAGCCAATGGTTGGTGGCTAGGCAAAAGCCCAATGGAGGACCAACAAGCAGTGTGGGTCAAAAAAGTTTATGACAAGCCCTTGCATTGGAAAGGGGTTCAAAAAATTTTCTGGGCTTTTTTCCGGGACACACCCAATTATTTTAAAAATGGGGTCGATTTCTTTGGATTAGTCCGACAAGATTTTTCGAAGAAACCAGCTTATGATGTCTATAAAAATAAAGCTAAGGCCTACGTTAGATAAGATTTGCTTTCAACAAGCGAGCTTCATTATGCTCGGACACTTTCCCAATCACCTTTAATATTTCATCCAAAATTTTTGCAGCGCTTAAACCCACCGAATCCAATAAAGATTCCCGTTTGCCATGTTCGACGAAACGGTCGGGGATTCCCAACGTCTTGATTTTTGGAAGCGTTATTTCTTGTTTGGCAAAAAATTCGAGCACTGCTTCGCCAAAACCGCCAATCAAACTTCCTTCTTCGAGAGTCACAATCAGTTTTTTTCCTCGGGAATGCCGGAGAATCATTTCTTCATCGAGCGGCTTGGCAAAACGCGCATTGATAACGGTCACTTCCACAGCTTGTGTTTGTAATTGCGCCGCAACTTCCATGGCAGTGTAGACTAAGCTTCCAAAAGCCAGAATCAAAATATCTTTTCCTTCGCGTAAAATTTCGGATTTTCCATAAATTATCGACTCTGGAGTTTGTTCGACAATAATGGATTTTGTTTCCTCAGCCACGGCGCCGCGAGGATAACGTAGTGCAATCGGACCTTTCCGGTGATGATAGGCAAATTCCATCATAAGTTTCATCTCGCGCGAATCGCGCGGAGCCATCAGCGTCAGTCCCGGAATTTTTCGAAGATAGGCGATGTCAAAAACGCCGTGATGCGTGGGCCCATCTTCGCCCACGAGCCCCGCACGGTCGATGCAAAAAATAACCGGCAGATTTTGAAGCGCAACGTCATGAATGATCTGGTCATGCGCGCGCTGCAAAAAAGTCGAATAAATCGCCACGAACGGCCTTAAACCTGATTTCACAAGCCCGGCCGCAAACGAAACGCCGTGCTCTTCGGCAATCCCGACGTCAAAAAAACGTTCCGGAAATTTATTTGAAAAGTCGATCAACCCCGTTCCGTCGCACATCGCAGCCGTGATCGTCACCAAATCCGGGTGCTTGGAGGCCAGCTCGATCACCGTTTCCCCGAATACTTTGGTGTAAGTTTTTGATTTTGAAACGGACTTGGGCTCTCCGGTTTCAACACAAAACGGCGTTGACGCATGCCAGCGCGCCGGGTCTTTCTCGGCGATGGAATAACCTTTCCCCTTTTTCGTGATCACATGCAAAAGAACAGGACCTTCGATTTTTGAAATGTTCTGGAGAATTTCGATAAGCTCGGCGATGTTGTGTCCGTCAAGCGGCCCAAAATAACGAAATCCCATTTCCTCGAACAAAAGCCCAGGAACGAAAAGATTTTTTAATCCTTCGTCTATTTTTTTCGCTTTAGCGACCATTTGTTTGCCGACGTGCGGGATTTTTCCAATCAGGGTTTCGACGTCTTTGCGCAAGTGGTTATAGATAGGGTTCGAAATAATTTTATTCAAGTATTTGCTGATCGCGCCGACTGTGCGGGAAATACTCATTTCATTGTCATTCAAAATCACGATCAGGTTCTCGTTCAAATGACCGGCGTGATTGAGCGCCTCAAACGCCATGCCGCTGACCAGTGACGCGTCGCCAATCACAGCCACGGTTTTGCGCGCATTGGCACTCCAAGGTTTGCCTGTTTTAGCTCCTGAAAGAATTCGGTTGCCTACCGCGATGCCGAGCGAGGTGGAAATGGAAGTAGCCGCATGTCCGGTTGTGAAAGGATCATAGGGACTTTCATCTTTATTGGAAAAACCGCTTAAGCCGCCTCCTTGGCGAAAAGTCTTGAAAGCCTCGCGCCGGCCAGTGAGAATTTTGTGCGCATGCACCTGATGACCCACGTCCCAAACAATCGTGTCCTTCGGCGTATCAAAAAAATAATGCAACGCAATCGTCAAGTCAACGGCGCCAAGCGCAGCCCCTAGATGCCCGCCATTTTCCGAGACGACACTGAGAATATATTCACGCACTTCTTCGGCAAGCTTTGGAAGATCATCTTTTGACAGCGCTTTTAAGTCCGAGGGATCGTTGATCTTTGAGAGAATCTTCATTATTTTTTTCGCGTAACTATAAAATCTGCAATGGCTTCGAGAAAACGACCCTTCTTTCCGAAGGGCAAAAGTTGATTTTTGGCTTTGGCAAGAAGTGACGCTGTTTTTTCTTGGGCATCCCGGATCCCGATGGCCCGGGCATAGCCTTGATTGTCCATTATATCATCCACGATTTGAAAGAGAAGCCCGACATATTTTCCGTGACAGTAAAGCCATTCCACTTCGCGAGGCGTTCCTCCACCGAGATAAGCGCCGACGCGGCAAGAAACGGCGATCAACGCGCCCGATTTGTGGGTATTGATGTATTCCAACGTGGCTAAATCCGGTTCTTTTTTCTGAAATTCCATGTCAAGCGCCTGCCCCCCCACCATTCCTTCATTTCCAATGGCCTCGGAAATCCATTCGATCGCCTGGAGACTCTTTTGCTTATTCGATAGGCTTTTTTTTGGCTCGCTGCGGCTCAAAATTTTGAATGCCAAAGTCAAAAGCGCATCGCCAGCCAGCAAGGCCGTCACCTCGTCAAACTTCGCATGACAGCTTGGCTTGCCGCGCCTCAGCGCATCGTTATCCATGCAGGGCAAATCGTCGTGAACCAAAGAATAATTATGAATCAACTCCAGCGCGCAGGCTGCATCGATCACATCCGCTTCTTTTCCGCCAACAGCTTCGCAAGCTCCTAACGTCAAAATGGGACGAATACGTTTACCGCCCGATAACACGGCGTAACGCATCGCCTGGTTCAGCATCTGCGGATATCCACTTTGTTTGGGAAGAACCGAAAGAAGCGTTTTTTCTATAACAGCTAATTTTTTTTTGAAAGAAGTTTTTAGGTTCATAAAAAGTTTAATGTGTCATTGCAAGGAGCCCTCAGGCGACGAAGCAATCTATGCAGTTCTACCATTAGCATAGATTGCTGTGCCCGCCAAAAACCGCGGGCTCGCAATGACAAGTAATATAGCTATTTTTTCTTTTTAGTTTTTCCAGACTCTTCAGTGCCAGACTCAAATGGTGCTGCTTTTAACTTTCCTCCGCTTGTTTTCATCAGCACTTCCACCCTTCTTTCGGCTTCGGTCAGGCGCTTGGAGCAGAGACTTGCCATGCGCACGCCTTCTTCGTATTGTTTTAGCGCCCCTTCAAGCGATAACTCACCGTTCTCGAGATTTTCCACGATGGTTTCAAGTTTTTTTAAAGCTGTTTCAAATTCTATTTCTTTTTTTTCTTCGCTCATGCTGACTCCTCGCTTTGATCCCCACTTTCACGCTCAGTCACTTGACTTACAAAAAAACCGTCTTGCAGTTTTGTTTTTACTTTATCTCCCGGTTTTACCGACCGGGCAGAACTTATAACCGTCATATCCGGATATTTGAGCGACACGCTAAACCCTCTTTTCAACGTCGCCAGCGGTCCGAGCGCTTCGAGCTTTCCCATCAAAATCCCATTTTTTTCTCGTTTTGAACCAAGTTCGTGTTGAAAAATTATTTCAAGATTTTTGACAAGCTCATCCAAACGCTGAAAACGAGCTTCAAAAGCCGAAAGCGGATCTCGCAGCACCCGGCTTTCAGCGAGTCTTCGCCATTCTTCGCGCAAATTTTCCAAAAAACCGCTGATGGCCTGAAATGCGCGGCCCTCGAGCTCAAGCACTCTCGCCAACAAATCTTCAAGCAGTGGCAACACAAGCTCGGCCGCCGCCGAAGGCGTCGGAGCCCTCAAGTCTGCCACAAAATCCGCGATAGTGAAGTCCGTTTCATGTCCAATGGCAGAAATAATAGGAATGTGGGACTGAAAAATGGCGCGCGCCACGACTTCTTCATTGAACGCCCAAAGATCTTCGAGACTCCCGCCGCCGCGAGCCAAAATCATGACGTCGGCGACATTATGTAAATTCAAATCTTCAATCGCTTCGGCGATCGTAGGCGCCGCTTGAGCGCCTTGCACGGGAACGGAATAAATCAAAAGATGCGCATTGGCGTGGCGCCGCCCCAATATATTCAAAATATCGCGCAGCGCCGCGCCGTCGAGCGAAGTCAGCAATACAATTTTTCGAGGTAGAAACGGGATTGCCCTCTTTCTCGATTCGTCAAATAATCCTTCATTTTTCAATTTTTCCTTGAGCGCTTGGAAACGAAGTTGCAAAGCTCCAACACCTTTCGGCTCTAGACGTTCCACATAAAATTGATATTGCCCACGGATCGCATACACACTGACACGGCCGAACGCGATCACTTGCAAACCGTCTTTCGGCTCAAAATCGAGCGAAATATTTTCACGGCGAAACATCACGCAGCCAATTTGAGAATTTTCGTCTTTAAGAGAAAAATACATATGGCCGGAAGAATAAAATTTAAAATTGCTGATCTCGCCTTCGACCCAAACCGTGGAGAAATTTTCTTCGAGCAGTGTGCGAATGTTGTGCGTCAGGTCCGTAACGGAGAGAATTTTTTTAGAAGGCAATTCGGAAATAGATTCAGTTTCTAAAAAATATTTGAGTTTGGCCATCGTATCACCGGAAGTGCTGATCGGACGTGGTCCGAGCAACAGAGTTGAGCAACAACGATTCGTTAACTACTTCTAACATTTGTACCGTAAGCTATGGGCATCTTTCGGACCACGTCCGTTAGTTTATTTTTTGTTGAATCCGTTCGATCGAAAGCGCTTTTCCTGAATAGGGGTCCACGTGAATAATCACACCGCAGAGCCTCACGTCTTTTTGAGCCACGACTTTTTTTACGTTCACTTGAGTCAAAAAACGCTGAAGAATCAGTTCTTTTTCAGCGCCAATCACCGAATCGTAAGGGCCGGTCATACCAAGGTCGGTGATACAGGCGGTGCCTTTTTCCGTAACACGTTCATCGGCGGTTTGTACATGCGT
>OBEQ011271701.1_pt1 | contig 11982 bp, 11 predicted proteins | sample 1670901 | NCBI WGS metagenome assembly OBEQ01 (sample SAMEA104232315, study PRJEB22302) | groundwater metagenome | biome: forest; feature: aquifer; material: groundwater | place: USA | collected 2011-08-07 | depth 5.4 m | reverse complement strand
TTGACGAATTATTAATGCGATGGAGAAATTGATTTTCTCCTCTTCATAGAGTTTTTCTAATTCGGGATCTTTGGCGAAATCTCTTTTTAAAATTTCTACAGCACTTTTTATTTTAGCCATAAATTTAATCTCCAATAATATGGGTATGGATTTTCGGATTTTTCGAAAACTCCGTTTTCCTTTTAACTGCCAAATCAATATCTCCAGGAGGAACTTCACGTTCCATCTTGCTCCTGATAAAATATCACTCCAACATTCGGCATAGTGATTATAGCAATATTGCGATATGATTGTAAAGTCAAGTTTTAGGGTTTATTCCCTATTATCGCCAAGGAACGACGAACGAGAACGAACCACGGCTTGTCTTTTTCTGGGGGTTTGGTCTGGCGCCGAATTTCGTTCTTCCGTTTTTTAACCTCACGCCACCTCCAAAAAAACCAGTGTCACTCCTGGATTGAAGGGGGCCTTCCTAAAGTTTTTGACATAAGGATAATTCTTCAGCCACTGTGGTAATCTTTCAGCAATCGTTCCAAACCCATGAATAATTCGGCCGCTGGTTTCACCATGATAATAAAGCCGATCGACAAATTTCATGACCTCGGATTCTGCTTCTTCGAGTCGGAATCCATGGAGGTCGATTTCGGTGATAACAGAATCCTGAGACATGGCTTTCTCTACAGCAGATTTTTTATAGATTTTACACAACTATATTTCCGCGTCGACCGCATTTTGATGCCTATCGCTGTTTCCCTTCTTGATTTTTTCAGTCTGATGGAATAGCAGGAGCCGAGGAGAGGTTTTTATGAAACGAGTTCTCACCGTTCAAAGTATAGACGGGTACGGTAAGGGGACACTTTGAGTTCCATCAAAAACTTATTGGCGAACAATGCAGCGTGGGCGGCTCGGTGTCTTCAAGACGATCCAGGATTCTTTCAGAAACTTGCAGCGGTCCACCAGCCGCGTTACCTCTGGATCGGCTGCTCGGACGCTCGGGTCCCCGCAAACACACTCCTTGGTGTCAATCCTGGTGAGGTCTTTGTACATCGAAATATTGCAAACCAGGTTTCTCCCTACGATTCAATAAATGCACCTTCGGCGATCGACCACGCCGTAACAACTCTCGGGGCAGGGGACGTCATTATCTGCGGGCATTATGGTTGTAGCGGGATCCAGGGCATTTTGGGGATCCAAAGGGTTGAAGAAAGTGTCCGTGACTGGCTCCGTCCCTTGCAGGAGCTCTACCTCCGCCATCGAGAGGAGATTGACGCGATTCCAGATTTGACAGAGCGAGAGCATCGACTCGTTGAGCTTAATGTGCAACAGCAGGTCTTGAATATCTGTCAAAAAGGATCCATCCAGCAGGCATGGAAGACCGGAAGAGATCTTTCTGTTCATGGACTTGTGTATGCCCTCGAAGACGGACTTCTTCGAAGCCTTGATCTTTGCATTTCGGGTATTTCAGACCTCTCCCACTTCCTCAAGAGGATACAACGAACAAGACGGAGGACTTCCTTGAAAAGAGGCAAATCTTCCTGAGAGATGGATATGATTATCCACGGAGGTAATTGACTGATTTTTTGACATACTAACGTAAAACTCCACCACGGCGCACGACAAAACCAAGCCATGATCCAGCCAGGAGAGAGGTGACGATGGCTAGCATGACGAGCACCGTATAAAATCCTTCGTTGATGATGTGGGCGTCAAAGGCAAGTGAGGCAAGGACAATTCCTGGGCCCCCACGTGCATTCATGGCAATCGCCAGATTGAACGAACCCGGCGGGCTTTCACCGGCCAAGCGACCGCCTGCATAGACACATATGACTTTGATTAAACAGGCGCAGACCAGAAAGCCAATAAAAAAGACAAGATTAAAATGGTGAATTAAATCCAGCTTGAGCCCAATCATGGCAAAATAAATCGGAATAAAAAATGCGAAAGAAAATTCCTTGATAGACTCGCGTGACACCTCGGCATCCCCTCTCAATTTTCTGGCGATGATGCCGGCCGCGAAGGCGCCGAGCATGGGTGTGATTCCAAGCAGGGTCGCCAGCCCTGACATGACGAACAGGATTAGGAGTAAAAACGCCAAAGGACTTCGCCGTCTTGGGAGATTGAATCGAAAAGAATCCATCCAGCGAAAGACTCGGGGACCTATCAGCAACGAACTGCCAAAGAAGACTAGGGTGACCACCACGTGATAACTCAATCCGAGGCTTGAGGTGGGACTAAGATGGAGTAATGCCGGGAGACCAAAGGCATCTTTGTCGGCTGTCCCCACCATGGCGAGTGCGATCGAGAGAATAATATAGAGAATGACATCTTCGATGAGGGCTGACGAAAGGACAATACGTGAAAAAGGTGTATCCAGAATTTTGAGGTCAAAAAGAATTCGAGAGATGACGGGGATGCTTGTGACGGCGATGCCGATGGCAAAAATGAGTGTAAAGGCGGTCAAGTTGTTAGCTGAGCCTATGTGTTGATGGGGATCGATAAAGTGCAGCAGAACAAAACTAAAAATAAAGGGAAGAAAAGTCCCTATGGCAGAGATGAAAAGGGCCGCCTTTTTTTCGTCTTTTCGGAAGTTGGAAATCATTTCCATGCCGGAACAAAACATGAGGAGCAAAAGCCCCAGGTTATAGTAGGTATTCAGCACGATCTGCGTTGGTTTGTTCTCAAGAAAAATAAATTGATACCCGGATGGCATGACCATTTTAAAAAGAGTGGGCCCTAACAGGAGGCCGCCAAGGATCTCACCGATAACCGGCGGTTGATGCAGGCGTTGAAACAAATAACCGAGGCCGTGGGCCGCAAGCATGAGGAGGCTGAGGGCAAAAATCAGATGAGCGATGTCGAGAGCCGTAAGAGTCATTGGTCAATCAAAAACATTTTCGCGTTCATATCAAATCGCCTCTGGGAGGCCAAGCTAAATCAAGGACTTACAGGCCCACCTTGTATATACAAAGAAAAAATGACTTCACCCCTTTCTTCAAAGGGAGTATCTTTCTCTAAATGATCTTATTTTATTGAAGTAAAATTGTATTTTAATTATATAAATAATTTTTGATATATTATGAAAATAAAATATTTAGTAAGACTAATTTTTAATTTATTAATAGTTAGTTATAGTATTTTAAGTCTACAGCATACGGGAATCTGGGGGTGCGGGGGAGACAGTTCTTCTTCCTCCAGTTCTGGCGGAAGCACTTCAAGCGGGACCGGTTCAAGTGGAGGTTCATCGTCAGGGGGATCGACTAGCAGCGGTACCTCGAGCAGTTTCCAAATCAAGGGTAAGCTCGCCTCGCTTCAGGTGAGTGGTCTTCGGTGGGAAAAAGACTCTGTTTCAGGCACAGTCACCGATGTCATGGCTGTTAACCCACAGGCTGGTAATGCGAGTTGCAAGACGGCCTCGGTGAGTTCCGATGGCTCCTTCCAGATTGAACTCGAGGGGAAGAAGCCCTGGTACTTCTATTTTTTCAATCACTTTAACAGGGGCCCGGATATGTTTATGGGGCGTTTTGTAACTTCGTCACTCCACACCATTGCTCCGGCCACCCAGACAGGCTCAGCGGATCTGGGGACGATTACGATTAATTCCAGTGAGGCAACGGCTACTTCCGATAAGAGTAACAGCGATATCCTCTCGAGTTTGAGTCTTGACTCATCAACGGCAGACTCTCTTGGAAGTTTGGATGAAGTGTCACGTCGTTACAGTAATCCCGATATCGATGGAGATGGAGAGGTGGATTGCAGTAATTCCAAGAGCAAGTATTTTTTGGATTTTCACGTTCGCTATAACATGGTCATTAATGGCCAGCGCGCTGTTGTGAACGACATCATCGACAGCTATTTGAGTGAGAGCGCAACAACGACCACCTATACGGGTACAGGAATTTATGTCCAGTATCCTACTTCGTTTTCTTCAGAGACGACCGGCTCCGTCAAATGTGTAGACAGCAGCATCACCACGTCAGAAGCGGGTTTGGTAGCCGCTAACACAGCAATCTCGAACGTGACGTCGAACAGTTATGCGAATTACAATGGTTACGGCCCCAACACGACAAACACCTCGGAGCTCCCTTCCGGGAAGATCATTTTTACTTTTGGTTCCAAGACCCTGACTTTTTCAGATGTGAAGACACCCGCTCTGGCTCAATTGACGGCACCCACCGGTCGTATTTTTCCTTTTGTAAAATTTACGAAGACTCATTCTGGCTGTAATTCTTCATGCACCTTTTCCGGGATCAGTTATAAGTGGATGAAGAAGACCTCGGATGGATGGACATCCGCCTCCCTTGCTGAAATTTCTCTCCTCATAAAAAGCGGTTACTTGAGTTTTCGCCTGGGAGGAGACGCCAACAAGACGGTTGGTTTTAGCATTCCAGTGACCAGTGTGCAGGGGACGATCAGCTGGGAAGCGGCCAACGCTTCTTTAGTCGGTGTCACCGAATCTGAATTTAATGCGGTGACTGCGGAACAGCTTTGCCACTTTGGTCTCAGCCATGACGACCAGCTTGGGATGCGCTATTTTGAAGGCCTCAATGATAGCAGCAATAGCTGTTCGTCTTAAAAACAACACAGCGTCTCATTTAATGATAAAAAATAAATATAATAAATAAAAAATCATTATTTTATAATGATTTATATGTCTAAATGAGCCATTGATAGGGCCTATAGTAAGGTGTAGAATCAAGGGGCCGTGAAAAGCAAATTTCTACATCTCTCTATCATGGGTCTCCTCGTCTGCCTTCTGGGTGCAAATGGGTGTGGCGGTGATGCCTCAAGTGATGGGGGTGACGATGCGGTTGATAGTGGTCGGATAGGCCACTTGAGTATTCAGGCTTCCCTGGCTGTGCCCACCTCTTCTTCAATGTCTCAACTGGAAATCGACCCATCTCTTCTCATGATTGAGAATCAGTCAGAGGCTCCAGCTCTCATTGTGGGTGAGGAGGGGGAGGGGGTTGTCACCGTCAGGTATAAAAAAGTAACAGAGACACCCCAATCAGGCGTGAAGATCCATTGCGAGGATTTAAGCGGTCATATCATTGGTGAGCCTTGTAAAACCCAGGCCGACGGGACTTGTCTTATTCTTGGATTGAAAAAAGAACAGATCACCGCTGGTGTGATTGTTGTGTCTGAAGATGCCCAGGCACCCCTTCATGACTTTGTGCAACTGGATGAAAAAGAAGTGGATAAGCTCGGTCAAACGGCGGCGCTTGCGACGACGACCCCGCCGATCTCAAGTCAACTCAATACCAAATCCGAGATGGCCTACGGTGTTTTAAAGACAAAAGACTACGGTTGTAATGGCGATTTGGGAAGGTGTGACTCGAGTTTGGATAGGAAATGTCTTAAGGAAGTCATGCAGGCTGTGGTCGGTGATGACGAACCCTCCAATGACGATCTCGGCGGTTATGCCGAGGCAAGTTTTCAGGCCTTCGCCAAGGTCATTCAAAATTCCACAAAAGGGGGACGAAGTCCTTCCGATTTTTTGAAATCGGCTTTGGGTGGAGATACGAAAAGTTTTACAGAGGTGGTGGGGGATAAAGTGGCCGGTGTGCCCGTCGATGAGGCCTTGAAGAATTTTGGTACGATGCTCAAGACAATCAGGGAGTCGTATTGTACTCAAAGCCCCGGATTGAAGGCCGTGTGGAAAGAAGTAAAAGAAGAATCAAAAGATTTTGATCCAAAGGCTGTGGCCAAGGTGATGAAGGGTTTTACACCCACGGAAATTGATAATTATGATGCAGCCCAGTTTTCGGCCTTTGCCAAGGGACTTCCCCAGTTAGACAATGGTTTTAAATCGATTGGCAGTTCCGAAGAGATGCAGCGTGGTTTTGTAGAAATGTTTCGGAATGGCGCCTTTACTCAGACTGCTCAAGTTCCCCAGGCCATGGCCTTCATGATGGCCACCAAGCCATCCGATGGCGATTTTTCAAAGTTTGATCCCTCTCATGCGGCCCAGGCGGCCACGAATATGTTTCTTGAGTTTACCTATCAGGGCGGAAGCGCTTCCACCGACCCTAGGACAATGCAGAAAAAATTTGAAAACGTATTGGGAAATCCGACGTATCAACAGGCAGCGGCCTCGGGGGGTAGTGCTGCCAATCACGATGTGGTGAACGCCTTTATCAGCAAGGGTGAGAAGTTTAATCCGGACAGCTTTACTTCAAACATAAAGTCATCTGCAGGAGGATCCTGCAAGACCGGCCAGGATTGTCTCCCCGGCAATACATGCAACAATTCAGTTTGTATCTCGCTCTCCACAAAGATAGAGCAAGCGTGTTCCTCATCTCAGGATTGTGATGATATTACGGCTTGTGCCAGCAGTACCGGTAACGACAAAGGCGGCAAATGTATCTCCAAGGCTGTGGTACCTCCCGGGTATTATGTTTATAACAAAAAGGGCAAGGCGTTGCCTCGCGATGCCAAAGGGTCAGCCTTTAGCGGCTCTGTGGGGGCGGAGTGTGGAACAGGTATGGCCCCCTGTGGAAGTGACAGCCGGGGTTGTTCGGATACTGTCCATGGCATTTGTCTCCCTCCCATGACCTCAACGACATTTAAACTGGCGCCGTTTTCCCGTTGCTCCAGGGATGATGACTGTTTGTCGCGTCAGTGTGTGATGAATGGTCCCACACCGATGTGCAGCGCTTTAAACGCCAGTCAGCTCTCTGAAATGAATCGGGCGAATAAAGACGCCGGCAAAAACTCTCCTTCTCGCTCTGACATCGGCACTCGCATGGTTGGCCAGCCTTGCAGGGTTGCTTTGAATTGCGCTACTTTTTATTGTGAGGCGGCCGTTTGCAAAGCCGCCCCGACAGCCTTCCAGACGGCCAATCAAAACTCTACCTTGAAATCAAATGGGGCTTCCTGCTCCTATTCGGGAGAATGTATTTCCGGTTATTGTTTGGGCAGTCCCAAGGTTTGCTCGGCAGCCCCTTTGACGACACCCACCACTTCCTCTGGCAGGACGTCCCCCAGTGGACTTCCTGCAGGGGCCTATTGTAACCTCTCTTCGGGAGCTCAGTGTGTCTCTCGCAGTTGTAACATGCAACAGCTTGTTTGCCGGTAAATCTTTACAAGCCTCTGAGAGTATGGTGATTAGCAGCAATGATAACGGCTACCCAGATTCGCGTGGGTCATGTTCTTAAAATTGACAATGCCCTTTTTCGTGTCTTGAAGGTCCAGCATATTACCCCCGGCAAGGGAAATGCGCAGGTACAGGCGGATATTCGCAATTTAAAGACGGGGATCAAAACCAATATTCGATTTCGCTCTGTAGAATCCGTTGAAAATATCGACACCGAAGAGAGAGCGATGGCTTTCCTCTATCAGGAAGGTTCTACCTATCATTTTATGGATCCTGAAACCTACGAACAATTTGAGCTTCCCGCCGCTCTTTTGGAAGATGCCCTTCGTTATCTAAAACCCGAAGCGCAAATTACCCTGATGAGTTGTGAAGGTAGTCCTGTCAGTGTAACTCTCCCTCAACGTATGAACTTTACTGTCGTTGAATGTGACCCCGCCGCCAAAGGAATGGCTGGCGCCTTCAAGGAAGCTAAAGTGGACAATGAAGCGACCTTTAAGGTGCCACTCTTCATCAAACCTGGGGATGTGGTGGTGATCAATACGGAGACGGGGGAGTATTTGGAAAAGGGGTCATGATTAAGTCTCAATTATTCTTCTATATACAAATCAAGTCCTAGTTCACCTTTGGGGTCGACCTTATATTTTTCAAAATCCTGATACCCACGGGAGCGAAGAAGGGTTTCATCGACAAAAGTTTGCCCTGTCACTTGGGTTGGGTCGCTGGTGACAATTTCAAAGGCCGCATCGGCCATAATTGCAGGTGTTCGACAGGAAGACATAGCTTCCTGGCCCAGAAGCATTTGCGTGGCGGCGCTGGCAATAAGGGTACGTGGCCAGAGGGCATTGACACCGATCTTGTATCTTTTTAATTCCTCGGAGAGACCGAGAGTAGCGAGCGTCATTCCGTATTTGCTCATTGTGTAAGGAGTATGATTGTTGAGCCATTTAGGATCATAACTGAGGGGAGGGGAGAGATTCAGAATATGGCCTTCTCCTGATTTTTTGAGATGGGGGATACAATAATGGCTGCACAAAAGTACCGCTCTCATGTTGAGAGTCATCATGAGATCTACTTTTTTCATCGGCGTTTCTTCGAGGGGAGTCAGAGAAATAGCACCGGCGTTATTGATCAAGACATCAATACGGCCAAAAGTCTTCATGGTGGTATTGATCATATCAATGACGGTTTCATCAGACCGAAGATCGATAGGAAGGGGGAGGGCCTCCCCACCGGCCGATCTGACCTCTTCAGCAACACTATAGATGGTGCCCGGCAGTTTGCCTTCCTGGGTTGATTTAGCTGCCACAACAATTTTTGCCCCGTCCCTGGCACATCGAAGAGCCATGGCACGTCCGATTCCCCGACTGCTTCCTGTAATGATGATAACCTTGTCTTTGAGTTTAGAATTTTGCCGGCTCATTTGATACCCTTGTCTTTTCTTAGTATAAGGAAAGCTCTTAGCTAAGAATTTCCAGAAATGCAAAAAATACTTCCTTCGAAACGGACTTGCCACTTGTAAGGATGCCTGATAGGAAAAAAAGCCATTAAATTTGCGTCTAAAAATACAATTCCTGGCAACGGCAAGAAGATCTCTTCTCATCGTGGGGGGGCCCTTCTTGTGGCCGCAGGGATTTTTTTGAGTCGTGTTGCAGGGCTCATTCGCGAACGAGTCTTCGCCCATTTTTTTGGTAATTCGGATGCGGGCGATGCCTTTAAGGCGGCTCTTAAAATTCCAAATTTTTTGCAAAATCTTTTTGGAGAGGGAGTTCTCTCGGCCTCGTTTATTCCCGTGTATGCGAGATTGATGGCTCGCGGAGAGCATGAGGAATCCGACAAGGTGATGAGTATTGTTGGTTCTTTGTTGGCCTTGGCGACGTCAATCCTTGTCGTTGCAGGTGTTTGGGCAACCCCTTTTTTGATCGATCTTATTGCCCCCGGGTTTCATAACGAAAAACGACTTCTTACGATTCATTTGGTCCAGATCTTTTTTCCAGGAACGGGCCTTCTCGTCATGTCGGCCTGGTGTCTAGGTATCCTCAACAGTCACCACAAATTTTTTCTCTCCTATGTGGCGCCAGTTCTCTGGAATGCGGCCATCATTATCACACTTATTATTTTTGGTCACACCCGGGGCCAATTTGATCTTGCCATCCTGACGGCGTGGGGATTGGTACTGGGGAGTGCTCTTCAGTTTGGGATTCAGCTTCCGACAGCCCTCAGGCTCGTCAATAAATTCAGTCCTCGTCTGAGCTTGAAGCTTCCCGCCGTCCGCGAAGTGATTCGCAATTTTTTCCCTGTGGTGACAGCGCGCGGTGTTGTTCAGATCAGTGCCTATATCGATAATGTACTGGCCAGTTTTTTGCCTACGGGGGCCGTTTCGGCGCTTGCTTATGCCCAGACGATTTATTTGTTACCTGTCAGTCTTTTTGGGATGTCGGTATCGGCGGCTGAACTACCAAAGATGTCCAGGGCCGTTGGTTCTCCCCAAGAAGTTGCCCACACTCTTCAGAATCATCTCAATGCGGGACTCAAGCAGATTGCTTTTTTTGTTGTTCCTTCGGTCGTCAGTTTTCTATTTTTGGGAGATGTGATCGTCAGTGCTCTTTTTCAAACCGGAGAATTTACCCATCAAAACTCCCTCTATGTTTGGGGTGTGCTAGCCGGTGCTACGGTGGGTCTTTTGGCTTCTACCCTGGGACGCCTCTATGCTTCGACCTTTTATGCACTCCATGACACCCGCACACCCCTCCGGTTTGCGCTTCTTCGTGTTTTTATTACAACGGGATTGGGCTACTTTTTTGCCCTCAAACTGCCCTCACTGCTTCAAATCCATATCTCTTGGGGGACGGCGGGTCTGACGGCTTCCGCAGGCATTGCCGGCTGGGTCGAATTTCTTCTCCTGCGCCGAAGCCTCAATCGGCGTATTGGTTTGACAGGGATCGAGGTCATTTATACGATCAAACTTTGGGGCTCGGCTCTCGTGGCGGCCCTTCTCGCCTGGGGGATAAAAGTGACAACAGTCCTCTATCCCCCTATCGTACAGGCGGCGATGGTTCTCATCCCTTACGGTCTTTCTTATTTGATAATGACAGATATCTTGGGAGTGAGTTACGCCCGGCAATTCATGCGTCGCTTAATGGTTACTCGCATTTGAGAAGCGTAGGTAGTCAATCCCCGGGTTTTTAACGGTGGGGAGATTATCGCTTGCGGGCAACGAGATCCACCTCAGTGAAGCGTTCGATTTGGCAAAATTTCTTTTGGGGTAGGGTAGGTGCTGATTGATTTGATCGATGGACTTGACGGATTCGACAGGGACAAAGCCGGGGTCTTTATGATGCTTCTTTTTTGCGTGTTTGGCCTGGGTCGTCGAGAAAGGGGCCCCTACCAAGAGAAGGACCATCGCAAAAATAAGGCACTTTGATCTCATAGAGTTAATTATACACAATTAATTATCTAATAATAAAAGTATTTATGTAATAATTGTTTTCTATTTATCATTATGATAAATAGAAAAGATTTCAATGGGATAGAAAGTTCTTAAAGAGCAGGATTAGGCGGGAAGGAATAAAGTTTTAATTCGACCTCTATCGAGGGATAGACCAGGGTGGCTATAAAACCTTTACAGGGTTTGAAGCGATAAAATTTCCATTGAGAAATTTCTTTATCATCTCCCCAGAAAGATGTTAGTTGGGGCGGGAGATGGAGGCGTGATTCTATAGAGAAACTGCTTAAATCAAGACTGATTCCATCTCCTCTGGCTTTAAGGTAGGCTTCTTTGCCCGTCCAGCAATTGTAAAAAACTTCCATTTTTTGTATTTCGGTTGCCGAAAAATAGGCTTGGGCCTCGCTTTTTGAAAAAAAGCGCCGGACAATTTTTTCCAGAAGCTTTAATTTCAATTTTTCCACATCAATCCCAAGGCTCAGGTTTTGTCCAAAGGCCATCACAAGAACATCTTCTGAATGGGAGATATTAAAGCTAAGGCCGTCGGTTGAGGCTACGATGGCGGGTTTCCCATGCTTTGAGTATTGAAACTCGATGTCCTGGGGATTCACCTTGAGGTAATGCCCAATGGTTTCCCTTAAAAAACTCCGTTGAACCACATAGCGCTGGTAGAGATGATTTTGTGGCAGGCGTTCAGCATGTTTTCTTTCTTCTCCAGAGAGGTGGGTCAGCCTTTCTTTGAGTTCTGTCAGGTAGGAACTTAAATTAATTGCATAGAGATGGATATGGTTACTACGAGGAAGAGAGAGATCATGAGACTGAATCATAATTTTTAAAGTATCCAACCAAATGTCTAAAAAGAAAAGCGCATGAGACTTAATCTTACGGATAAAAAACTCAAGGGATTTGAATTTTTGATCTCTTTTTTCTATTTGATTGCCGGGTTATTTCATTATAATAGGGAAGGCTCACCTCATGAACCATCGTTATCGACGACTGACTCTTGTTCTTTTTCTCCTCTTGTCATTGGGTTTCTATTCTCCAAGGGCCGAAGCCAAGGTGGCCAGTTTGGGCGTCGACCTTTTTGCGGTGGATGCCTCCGGCACCAAACTCACCGGAGCCCATCAGGTGATCTTGTGCCTCTCTTCTTCAGGCACCACCCGGACCTGTATTGCCGAAGAAACACAAACTCCGACCTTTGACGAAGGAATCCTCCATACGAGTCTGGATTTAACCTCGGCCCTTTCCAGTATGACTTCCGATGAATATCTCTATGTCCCTCTGGACGGAGTGGCTCTGCCGACAGTTCAAATGCAGGCCTCGGCCTATGCCTTAAAGGCGGCTACCTGTGATGCCCTTGCTTCGGGGAATGTCTCGATCACGGGTAATCTCACCGTTTCGGGAGCTGTCACCGCGACGGGGGCTGTGAGTGGTTCAGGAAGTATTCCCG
>OBEQ011114719.1_pt1 | contig 11983 bp, 7 predicted proteins | sample 1670901 | NCBI WGS metagenome assembly OBEQ01 (sample SAMEA104232315, study PRJEB22302) | groundwater metagenome | biome: forest; feature: aquifer; material: groundwater | place: USA | collected 2011-08-07 | depth 5.4 m | reverse complement strand
TGGATTACACCCATTCTCATGTTTTTTTTGGTGCTCAACACGGTGAAAGATCGGACAACGATCAAAAGCATCGTGGTTATCATGATTGTTGTGACGACCGTTGTGGGCCTTATGGCGATTCGCGATTATCTCAATGTTGGCGGCGGTGCCAGCATGGAACGGTCCAGAATTGGCGGAATTGCAGATCAACCGAACATGCTTGCCGCTTTTTTCAATTATTATATGTTTCTTCCGCTTGGATTTTTTCTATTAAACAAGGCCAAAGCGAAATATTGGCTGCTTTTAATCCCATTTTTAATTCAATTCCGCGGTATTATGGTTACTTTTTCTCGAGGCGGTTACGTTGCATTCGCAGCAGCTTTATATGCGATTATTTTTATAAGAAGTAAAATGTTATTCTTCGTTCTTATTATTTTGACATGCCTAGCTATCATGAACCCTCAATTCTTGCCTCCGGGTATCCGTTACAGAATGGGGCAAACGTTTTCAGGTTCTGCAACCTATGGCGGTAAAATGGATGCGCCTGCGGACAATGTAGAGGCATCGCTTGATTCAAGTGCGGCCGTCCGTATTGAAATTTGGAAGGGTGCATTTAAAATGATTAAGGAAAATCCATGGCTTGGAATCGGTTATGGCTTATTCATACCAATGAGTAAATACTATTGGTCAGGCGGAATTCCGCGGGATGCTCATAATACCTATCTCATCATTGCGGCTGAAATGGGAATCCCAACCCTTATCGTTTTTTTATTGATTGTCTTTAAAGTAATTTTTCATACTTATTCTCTTTATAAAACAACAGCAGATCCATTCACCAAAGCTGTTGCTTTGGGATTTTTAGGCGGGCTTTTTGGATTATTGGCAAGCAACATGTTTGGTTCAAGACTCGATTCACAGGAAGTGTCCAGCTATTTCTGGATTCTCGCTGCTTTGGTTATGAGATTTAAAATCTTGGATGCACGAGAAGGAACTATTGTGAGGCCACAAGTAGCACGATTAGACACTCATTGGTTGGATGAAGCTGAAGAGGTGGCGACGGAGCCATGATTAAAATTCTTTTTCTGATTGATAAGCTCGTGCCGGCGGGGACACAAACAAATTTGCTTGAGATCGTCAAGCGTTTGGACCGGAATCGTTTTGAACCACACGTTATTGCTTTGGTGGAAGGTGATGAGTTTATTCAGGAATTCGAAGCTATTGGCATTGAGCCCATCATTTTACACATGAAAAAAGTGTTTGGTCCTTCAGGGTTGAAAGCACTTTCATTTTTGATTCGCTATTTGAAAGAAGAGAAGATTGATATTGTACAGACTCATTTTCTACAGGCGGATATTCTCGGTTCACTGGCCGGAAAATATGTGCGGGTTCAAAGGATTATTACGACCCGGCGAGATGAGGGTTTTTGGCGCACAAAGAGACAACTTGGGCTGAATCGTTATTTTAATCGATTTATGGATCGGGTGCTTGTGAATTCACAGGCAGTGAAAGAAGCCGTTCGTGTCAAAGAAGAAGTTAGTTCAAGAAAAATTCACGTCATTTACAATGGCGTTGATCTTAAAAAGTATTTTCCTTTGCAAGAGTTAAGAGAACAAGCGCGCCGAGAACTTGGGATTGAAGATGATGAATTTGTGGTCGGCATGGTAGCAAACATGCGTCATGAAGTAAAAGGGCACCGGTTTTTGCTTAAGGCTATTTCGCTTTTGAAAAAAGAAGAGAAAAAAGTAAAGTTGATGCTGGTCGGTGACGGACCTTTAGAAACAAGAATAGAAAATTATGCCGCCAGTCGTAATGTATTGGATCAAATTCTTTTTCTTGGCTCAAGACGCGACGTGCCGGCACTTGTTAACGCAATGGACGTTGTTTGTGTGCCTTCGCTTTCAGAAGGTTTTTCAAACACAGTACTTGAAGCTATGGCTATTGGGAAACCTCTCATTGCAACGAACGTAGGTGGAAATTCAGAAGTTGTGGTTCATGGAGAAACCGGATTTTTAGTAAGGCCGCGTGATGGCGTTGCCATTTCTGAAAAACTGATTTTCTTTATTGAAAATAGAGAAGCTTGTTCTGAAATGGGAGCAGCAGGTCTTAAGAAAGTTAAAAGTCAATTTACGATTGAGAAAATGATCCAAGAGTATGAGGAATTTTATGTAAAGTTATTGGAAGTAAAAGAAAGGAGACGAGCAAGCAGGAAAGAGCCCGAAACGGTAAGTCAAACAAAAATAGTAAAAGTTAGAACGGAAAAACAGGAAACTCGAGCCTCATCAGTTTCTAAAAGGGAAGATGATTCCAAAACAAGCAGTGTAGTTGCCCCTCGTCCGGCGCCTTCCGTTCCGCCTCGTCAATCACGCCGCGTCCGAGTGATGTACCTGATCTGGTCTCTTGATCTCGGCGGAGCAGAACAGGTTGTGATGAATTTAGCAAAAAAACTGGATCGTCAGAAATTCAAAGCAGTTGTTTGTTGTTTAAATGAAAAGGGAAGATACGCCCCTTTACTTGAAAAAGAAGGAATCAAAGTGTTTGAACTTCACAAAAAACCAAAGTTTGATCTATTTTTAATTTTTAAATTGGTGGGCTTAATCAAACAAGAAAAAATTGATTTACTCCATACGCATCTTTTTTCTTCCAATTTGTGGGGGAGAATTGCAGCTGATATTGCCAATATTCCTGTGGTTTCGACGGAACACAATGTGGACACATGGAAAGGGAAGTTCCACTTTTTTCTGGATCGTTTATTGGTCAATAAAAATAAACGAATTATTTTTGTGTCTGAAAAAGTAAAAGAGTTCTACGAAGAAAAAAGCTTGCAACTCGACGGGAAAGCAAAGGTACTCTATAACGGAATCGACACCTCCCATTTTACAGTTTCAAATCGTTCTTCAAATGTCCGAGAAAAATTTGGAATTTCTAGAGATGCTCAAGTGCTTGGTATAGTGGGCCGGCTGGTTCCCCAGAAAGCGCATGTCGATTTTATCGAAGCGGTTCAACAATTGAAGCAACGTGGTAAAAATGTTGCAGGGTTGATTGTTGGTGACGGGCCGTTGCGCAAAGAATTGGAAGAACGCGTTAAGAAAAACGGCCTTGAAAGCTCAATTATATTCGCCGGCTTTTCAAACGATATGACTGAATTTTATCAGGCCATGGACGTATTTGTTTTATGCTCTCTTCGCGAAGGGTTCCCGATGACCATTTTGGAAGCGATGGCCTCAGGGGTGCCTGTGGTTGCAACCAATGTGGGCGGAGTGAGCGAATGTGTCACAGATGGAGAACATGGCCTGCTGGTCGCTCCTGAAAATCCGACTGCCTTAGCGGAGGCCATTTCAAAGATATTTGAAGATAGCTTGTTAAAGGAACGATTAATTCAGAACGCTTTAAGACGAGTCAGGGATCATTTTAATATTGAAACGATGACGGCCGAACATGAACAGATTTATCGGGAAGTATTAAGAGTGCCGAGGGAAGCATGACTATTTGGAAAGAAATACAGGAAGACTTCAGAAGAGAGCTTGAACTTTCCACTTATGATGGAGAGTTCCGCAAACTATTCCATGCTCTTACAGCACCGGGTTTTCAAGCGGTTTTTGGATATCGCATATCTCGGTGGCTTGGAAAATATCGAATCCCGCTTTTGCCTGTAATCATCCAGAGGTGTGTTGAAATTTGGACAGGGGTTTCCATTTCGCCGCGGACAGAAATTGGGCCGGGCTTTGTGATTTATCATTTTGGCGGAATTGTAATTAATGCCCATGCAGTATTAGGGAGGGATTGTACGCTTCACCATGGTGTCACGATTGGCAATCGCGTTCCGGGCGGTCCTTCTCCTAAATTAGGCGATAGTGTGCACGTTGGCACAGGAGCGGTGGTGCTGGGCGGAATTACGATTGGTAACAATGCTGAGATCGGCGCAAATGCGGTTGTTTTAGACTCGATACCTGATCGTGCTATTGCGGTCGGGATTCCTGCAAAAGTCGTTCGCGTGAAAGAACCTCAATGAAGGTTGCCTTTATTGTTTCTAAATTTCCGTGTTATGACGAAGCCTTTATTCTAAGAGAGCTTTACGGCCTTTCAAAAGAAATGGATATGGTTATTTCTTCGCTTAGAAAGTCTGAGGAGACCATGATTCATGATGAGGCGCGGGAGTTACTGTCTAAAACGTTTTATATTCCCTACTTTTTTTCTGTAAAGGTTCAATGGGCTCAGGTTTTAATGTTATTCAAGCATCCTGTGAAATATGTCCGAACGTTTATTAAAGTGCTCATCGGAAATTTAAAAAGCCCTGAGTTTTTATTTAAGAGTTTGATCTTCTTTCCCAAGTCTGTCTATCTTGCAAATTGGTTTGAGGAAAATAAGATTACTCACATTCACGCCTATTGGGCAACGTATCCTGCCACAGCAGCTTTTATCGCTTCTAAAATCACCGGCATTCCGTTCAGCTTTACAGGTCATGCTCATGATATTTATCTCGATACCACGTTTTTAAGACGAAAAATGCTGGGAGCTATGTTTGTAACGACTTGTACCAAACAGAACAAGAACCATCTTTTAAAAATAGTGCGTCACTATCCCGAAAGAAAGATTTTGGTCAATTATCATGGACTTGAACTAGAAAAATTTCATGTGAATGGGAAAGAAAGAAACAAAATTTTTGAAATCCTTTCTGTCGGGACACTGCAGGACCATAAAGGATTCCAATATTTAATCTCTGCGTTAGCTCTTCTAAAAGAAAGAGCTCTTAATTTTACTTGTACCATCATAGGAGGCGGACCGCTTGAATCGGATTTAAGAAAACACATTCGCCTCTTAAATCTTGAATCTTCTGTGGTGATGACAGGTCCGCTTAAACAAAGCGAAGTGCTTCCTTACTATCAAAAGGCTGATTTATTGATTTTGATGGCTCAACCGGAATGGCATTGGGGAATTCCAAATGTTTTAATTGAAGCTTTGGCTGCGAAAACCCCTGTTATTACGACAAAGTTTGGATCGGTAGAAGAATTGGTTCAAGATGGTGTTACGGGTCTGATTGTCCCTCCTAAAGATCCGAAAGCATTGGCGGACCAAGTCGAAAAACTTTATCGCGAAGACTTCTTCCGTAAAAAGCTTGCCGAAGCAGGGCATCAGCTTATTGTTGAAAATTTCAGTTTGGAAAAGAACATCCGAGTTTTTCAAAAGGCTCTAGCTCATGAAGATGCTGCGCTCCTCAATTAGTTCTGTTTTTTATTATGGGATTTGTTTGCTAGGAAAAAAGGAATCGGGCACGCGCATTCTTTGTTATCATCACATAGGCAATGAGACAAAGAGTTATATGAGTGTCAGTTGCTCTAATTTTAAATTACAAATGAAGTTTCTGGCCGATCAAGGATTTCAAACAGTCAGTCTTTCAGATCTTGTCTCTGGTACCGCGAAACAAGGCTCAATCGTTCTTACCTTTGACGACGGTTATGTTGATAATTACGAAAATGCTTATCCAATTATGAAAGACTTTGGGTTCAGAGGGGCTATTTTTTGTATTGCTGAAAAAATTGGGAAGCCAGGATATCTTAACACAGAGCAAATGAAAGAAATGGTGCAATCAGGTTTTGAATTTGGTTCTCATACATCGACTCATCCTGAGCTGCCGTTATTAACACATGAGGAAAAAAAACGGGAAATATTAGGCTCGAAAAACCAGTTAGAACAAGAAATTGGTGTGGACATTAACTTTTTTTGTTATCCAAAAGGCCTTTACGATCAAGAAGTGCTAACCTTGGTTGAAGAAGCGCGTTATCAAGGGGCCTGCAGCAATGCCCCCGGGACTAATACAACCACAGGGAATGGAAAAAATTTTAATCCTTATTTATTGAAGCGTACAGAAATTGCTTCTTATGATTCACTGGGTGATTTTCAAAAAAAATTGGCAGGGGCGTATGACCTTTTACACAGGTTACTTCATGCGTTGAGGGGGCGGCCATGAGCAATTCTGTTTTTAGTTTTCCTCTTTCTCCAAAGAAAGTAATTACCCTAATGGGATTTGTTATCTGCGTTTTCGCCTACTTGATTTTAAAGGAAACCCCACTTCCTAGAGTCATCGTAATGGGCGGCGCTTTTTCCGCGGTGGTTACCTTCTGGGCTTTTGGTTTGCTTCAACGGGAGATGATCACCTATATATTGGTAGCATATATTCCATTCAGTCTTAAACTTCCATTTGGCTTTGGAAGTATCATCCCGGGTTTAAACTTAACAAACATTCTTATCGTAACGGTTACTGTGATGTGGATTAAGGAATGGAACAAAGCAGGACCTTTGTGGGCAAAATCTTCTCTCAATCTTCCGATTTATTTGTTTTGGGCTCTGGGAATAGTTTCAATTGTAAGAGGTTTGGGATATGGGGGCGGCTATGTCAGCCATGCATTCATTTCTTATTTTAGAAAATGGATCGTTCCTTTTTTTCTTTATTTTTTGTTTTTAAATTCTATCTACGACAAACGAATTTTCAAAAATATTGTTATCATTATTATGATGGTAACTGTAATGATAGGACTTATGTCTATTTATGAGGCAAGAGAAGTAGAAGGACGAGTTGCAGGTGTGTTTCAACAAGCTAATATTTTAGCAGCCTTCTTCAATTATTATATGTTTCTTCCGTTTGGTTTTTTTCTTTTAAATTTTAAACGCATCAAATTTTGGGCCATGCTTCTTCCGGTGCTGATTTGCTTGAGAGCCATCATGGTGACATTTTCGCGCTCAGCCTATCTTGCCTTTGTAGCGGGTATGTATATGATCATGATTTTTCGGAGCAAACTCTCACTTGTCCTTTTGGTGTTGACAACATGGTTTTTATTTCAGAATCCTGCTTTCATTCCTGAAGCCATTCGCTATAGAATAGGACAGACGTTTGCGAAACAACCGGCAGAAATGCAAACCGTCGGGACCTTAAATGAAGAATCGCTGGATAAAAGCGCCGGCAACAGAATCAGACTTTGGCAGGCAGCAAGGTGGATGATTCAGGAAAATCCCATTTTCGGTGTTGGCTATAACTTGTTTGAGCGTAAGAGTTTACATTATTATTCTGGTGCCACTTTAGAGGATCCTCACAACTCATATCTTTTTATTGCAGCCGAAATGGGGATTCCCGTGATTCTGATCTTGCTTTGGATTTTATTCCAGGTATTTTGGAATACGCATGCGGTATACAAAACAACGGATGACCCCTTTACTAAAGCAACGACGTTGGGGTTTCTCGGCGGCATTTTTTCGCTTTTAGTCAGCAATTTGTATGGTTCTCGTTTTGAATATGCAGAGCTTTCAAGCTATTTTTGGATTTTGGCAGGTCTCATCGTAAGGTTACGTACACTTGAGGGAGCAGAAGTAAATGGCTGAAAACAACAATTTGAAGAAAAAGGCAACAGATCTGATTAATGAATTGAGAGCGTTTTTAAATACGTGGATTGAGAAAATCCGTTCCAGATTTATGAAAGGGGAGAACCTCACTTTAAATTTTCGTCATGGAGTTATCTTTGTGATGGCCACGCTCATGTTTGGATTTTTTGTTGGCTATATTGCAACCAAGCACAAAACAGATAAATTAGGAGGAGGGTTTTCATTTTCTCAAGTACTTTTTCCTAAAAAAATGGTATTTCCAGGCGCTCAGAAGGACGGAAGTTTCATTTTTTCTAATTTTGAAAAACCGACGGATTTGGCTGCTTGGGAATTGCTTTCAGCGGGTTTGGAGACATCCACAAATTATGCATGGGAAGGAATTCAATCCGGAAAAATTACATTTTTTGCAGGAAAAGAACTTTCAGCGATTACAATTGATAACTTAGGCAAAACCAAGGGACAGCTTTCAAATTGGTCTAATTACGGTTCCCTTCAGTTTTATTTGTTCCAACCTGGAGTCAAAGACGAACACCTCACTCTTATGATAACGGATCTTTGGGGCAAACGTTATGAGGAAACTCTAACTGTGCCGCACAACCGATGGGAAAAGTTTACGATTCCAATTAAAAAAATAGGCGTTGCTATTAACGTGAAAAAAATAAGTCAGGTTTCGATTTCCCGTCGGGAAAAAGGAGCGGTTTTAGATTTTTATATCGATGATGTCAGGCTTCTGTCCCCGAATGCTGTGGGCGGGGGTCTGAAAAAAGAAAATATTTTGGATTATGAATTTGCATTGCGAAAACCTGCTTGGCTCATTATGGATCCTTCTGTGAAGGGAGCGGTCGTCCACATTCCTTTTGTTGTGAAAAATGAAACCAATGCATTTTGTCATTTATGTGCTGCGGAAGGTGGTGTTCCATTTCCGTTGGGAGAGTTGAAAGATCTTAAGAATATTAAGATGAGAAACGCTTATGGAGAAGACATCCCTTACCAAGCAAAGGTTCTTGCTTTTTGGCCTGATCAATCTATCAAATGGATTACGTTGAGTTTTTTGGCCACGCTTCCTCCAGGAGGAGGTGCCGGTTATTTTTTGGATTACGGTCCCAATCTGCAATCTCTTGATTTCGCTAGCCCGCTTAAAGTAATGGAAGATAAAGATTCAATTAAAGTGAATACAGGAACTCTTGAAGCGGTGCTGAGCAAGAAATCGTTTTATCTATTTGACGAGGTGTTCATCGATCAAAATGCGAATGGCATTTTTGAACCAAATGAAAGTATCACTTCGCACGCTGAACTTATACTTGGTTTTCGCGGGAAAGAATTTCGCACTGATCTTGACAGCAAAACGTATAAGCTTGAAGTAGAGGAGAAGGGGAGCCAAAGGGCTGTTATTAGAGCAAGCGGCTGGTTTCAGTCTGAGGACGGTGCCCGTTATTGCCAAGCGATTGTAAGGTATTATTTTTACCAAGGAAAGAGTTCCGTCAGAGTAAGCCATACGTTGATTTACACAGGTTACCCTGAAAATAAGCAGTATGCCGCTTACAAAATGTTGAAGTTGCCCGACAATGAAACGGTCGATTTTTATGCAATTAAAATGCCTTATCAGTTTTCGGAAGCAAAAGATGAACAAGTCTACGCAGGTTTGGGCCAAGCGATGCCGCCGCCTATCGTCCTGGGTAATACGCTTAAATTTTTTCAAAATGACTATGATTCTGCCACAACTGAACACGACGGAAATTCTGCTCCGATGCGAGACCCTTATACGGGATGGATGGACGTATCCAGCCAAACCAAAGGAATTGCCGTTGCCGTTCGTCATTTCAGAGAAAATTTTCCAAAAGCGTTTAAATTGGACCGAACAACAAACATCCTCCAAATTGATTTGTGGCCCAAAGAATCAGGACCGATTGATTTACAAACGACTCCCAATGCAGTAGGCCCTGAATCGTATGGGCGGGGCAATGCTTTCGGTTTAGCAAAAACTCACGAAATTTTATTTTATTTTCATAAAGGCAATACAATCGATTCGGATGCAGCAAATACTGCAGTAGGATTTCTGATGCCTTTAATCATCCGACCCAATCCTTATTGGACGGATGCCACCGGTGCGTTAGGTCGTCTTTATCCTGTGGATCCAAAGTATGCGACGGAAGAAAAAATGTTAGAAAGACTTTTTGACTGGGCAGATCGTCAGCCCCGAAATTTTAAATGGTATGGCATTTTTAATTTTGGCGATACGCTTACTTGGTGGCGGGATGAAAATGGAGCAAGTGACGAGGGTGGCGAAGAAGGGGAAGGCGAAGCTCAAAAATATAACGAGCCAGGCTGGCATCCCGTCGGAAGGTGGGGATGGTACAACTGCGAAGGTGTCGGAACTCACACAGGAGCCCTGATTCAATTTGCAAGAAGCGGTCAATGGAAGTATTTTGAATTTGGAGAGAATCTGGCGAAACATGTTATGGATATAGAAACCGTTCATTATGATACTGTCGTGAACGACAAACGGCTGAAAGGTATTCTCAGTGAAAAGTATTCGCAAGTCGGTTCGATGCATCGGCACAATGGAGATCCTTGGGCCGGTGAAAATGATGAAGCAAGCCATACCAACGTTTTAGGAATTCTTCTTTATTATTATTTGACAGGAAACGAAAGAGCTTTAGATGTTGTTAAAGAAGTGGGGGAGTATTTTTTGACAGAGCCATTCACTTATGTTGGCCATCCTGACATAGCTCCTCACCGAGCAATGGCAAATGCGTTATGGGGCGATGTGTTGCTTTATCAATTGACTTGGGATGATCGTTATAAAAAAGCGGCAGATAAAATTATTAAAATTTATTTGAAGGGACAGCAACCGGACGGGAGTTTTCTTGAGAATTACAACCCGATCCTTAAGACTTGGAGTGGATCAAAACAAGAGCTCTATATGACAGGTTACCTTGTCGGAGCATTGATGAGTTACCACGAGCTTACGCAAGATGATGATGTGAAAGACATGCTGTTGAAACTTGTTCGTTATTTAGTGCCTTCCGAGTTTGGAGGCCCAGCGATTTCGCACGGGATTGCTTACGCTTATTTAATTACAAAAGATCCTTTTTTTATTGCTGCTGCTGAAGATAATCTAAAGAAACTGATGGATCACCAAGTTTTTTCAGCTGACCCTTTAATGGATGGCACGATTTATGACAAGCCAATCTACCATCGCCCAATGACTTTTCTTCCCACCGTCCCCTACGTTTTTGGAGCCCTTGAGGAGCACTTTGCCAAAGAAGGCAAACAATGACAATTAATAAGAGGCTCAAGATTATCTTTGGTGTCCTTTTTACATTTGCGATTTGGTTTGTGAATATGGGTGTCGCTTCGCCCGGTCAGACCAAAACGATTCATATCATTTTTCGTTTAGATGATTATTCAAGCAGGAGCAATACGGCGATGGAACTCAAGGTTATCGATGAGTTCAAAAAATATCAGTTGCCGTGCGTTTTTTCAGTCATTCCGTTTCATAAAACGGAGAAAACAGGAGAGCCTATTGGTGGAGAGGTTCCATTAACTTTAGCGAAAGCGAGCATCCTTGAAAATATAGTTGCACGCGGTATGTTGCAAGTTGCTTTGCATGGTTATGCTCACCGAAGAATACCGAAACGCAATTTAAAGCACTCGGATGAGTTCTCAGGTCTTTCTTACATGGAGCAGCTCAAAAAAATTAGAGATGGGAAAAAATATCTGGAAAAAATAACTGGTTTGACATTGTTTGCTTTTGTTCCGCCTTATAACGGTTATGACCGAAATACATTAAAAGCGCTCGAAGCCACAGGATTCGATACAATTTCAGCGGATATTTTCGGCGTCGTGGATAAATATTCAAAACTTCACTTCGTACCTTTTACAGCGAATCTAATCCAATTGCGCAATGCAGTCGAGCTGGCTCGCAATAGTTCAGATCCTCATGCATTAATCACGGTCCTTTTTCATTTACCAGATTTTTTGGAATTGGAAGACGCAGGGGGAAGAGGAAAATTAACGTTTCAGGATTTTGATGCGTTGCTGTCTTGGGTTAAATCTCAAAAAGATCTTCGTGTTGTAACGTTTGATCAGGCCATCCAAAGCAATTTAGATTTAAGCGCCAGTCATTTCGTTCTTTATAAACGTTTCTTTAAAATATATTCCTTAGTGCCATCTTTTTTTCATCGTTCCTTAAGGGGTGTTTATTTTTCTAAAGAAGTCTTATCGGGTTTGTGGGTTTGGGCATGTTTGTATGCATTAGGTTATCTTTTAAGTTTATTTGTTGTTTTTTTTGCGTTAACTTCGATCATTGGGACAAAACTGAGAGATGTGTTCAAAGTAAAAATATATTTTATTCGAAATGGGTCGGTTGTGTTAGTTACATTAGTTCTGTTTTATGTTGGCGTTATTCATCATGGTAGCTTTGGCTGTATTACCGCAACAGTAAGCATCGCACTTCTAGCTATCTGTTTTGGCTTTTGGAATTCCTTCCGTAAAGTTCATGCGTAAATTTGACATTTTAAAATACGCTTTTGTTTTCTTCTCAGGAATGGGAGCAGGAATTATCGGGTGGTCGCTCTTTCACAAGAAAAGTCTTAGTCGGACAGCAGGGTTTTTCCTTGGAGGAATCATA
>OBEQ010847909.1_pt1 | contig 11984 bp, 14 predicted proteins | sample 1670901 | NCBI WGS metagenome assembly OBEQ01 (sample SAMEA104232315, study PRJEB22302) | groundwater metagenome | biome: forest; feature: aquifer; material: groundwater | place: USA | collected 2011-08-07 | depth 5.4 m | reverse complement strand
TACATTGCCAAAAACATCGTCGCAAGCGGCATCGCTGACAAATGCGAAGTCCAATTAGCATATTCAATCGGCGTTGCAAAACCAGTTGCGGTTTACGTCACTACCTTCGGCACAGGTAAAATCAGCGAGGAAAAAATCAGCGAACTCGTGTTCAAGCACTTTCCACTTACGCCAAAAGGTATAATCAACCACCTAAAGTTACGCAGGCCAATCTACCGCAAAACAGCCGCTTACGGCCACTTTGGACGCAACGACCCAGACTTCACGTGGGAATACACGGACAAAGCTGAAGAGCTAAAAAAAGACGCTGGCGTCTAACACAAAGAAGCTACGCGTACACCACGCAAAGAAGCGATAGATCCAAACAGAGAAAAACACAAGATATCCCCCGTTAATTGTCTACTTTTTACTCATTATTTCTCTCCGAAAACTTAAGTTTGGAGAAAGGGAAAACCAAGCGAGTAAAGCATATCGGAAAAAAAAGGCAAGAAGTCCACTTGTTTAGTGCCTTAGGAAGAGGAACGCTAGCACTCCAATTACAATAAGTATAGCAATTCCAGCAATTAACGGCGACACTCCGCCAGGCAACTGGAGATTACCAAAAACAGTGGATAAAGACTGAGAAGATCCAGACGCAGCAGTTCCAGTACCGCTGCCAACTTCACCAGCACCTGGAGTTTCACCAGTTGAAGCAGTAGCACCCTCGTCGCCATTTACAGCAGTTTCACCAGTGCCTCCAGAAGTGCCATTCGCACCATTAACACTCGTATTATCAGTAGTTGCATTGTTAATAGAAGGTACATTTCCACCAGACGACGCACTACCAGAACTACCACTAGCGGTTCCAGGACCTTCACCGTAGGCTCCAACACCGTAAACGCTTCCGCCATAAGGTTGAACAGCAAAAACAAGCGAAGTGAAGAAAACAAATAAAACAGCAGCGAAGAAAAACGCCCTAGCTAAAGACACATTACACGACGCATTTTTTGTAAAGCGCGAAAGTGAAAAAACAACTTTTTTCTTATTATTTACCATATAATTTTCACTTCACAACTCTTTTCAAAACATGCAACTTAAATTTAAAAAAATAAAAAAAATATTTTTTATAAACTAACACTACCTAATATCAATTCCAAACCAGCTAAATGTTGCACTGCTATTTATCACATTTCCACCGTTTTCCCTACAAGTAACGTTACCATAACTAGTATTAATTGCAACTATTTGACAAATTGTTCCGTTATTAGCAACTTGCGTACCCCCTGGAAGTGCATTAACAGAACAGGTCAAAACTTCTGGCATAGTTGCAAACCCAGAAGTACCATCCTGAGTAAAGTTAAACCAGGTATTTCCATAAGCACTTACAGTCCTTCCACACGTCTCATTTCCTGCAAGTATGGTCATCAATTTAGTGCCAGTAGCAGGTCCAATCGTAACGTTCTTAGTTATGTTAAGATTTGACTCTAGATGCGTTCCATTAGTTGCATTCCAAGCAATATGCGTAGCGTTAATAGTAGCCGGCGGAATATGAGAAGCATTTATAGCACCCAAAGCAATATGCGTAGCATTAATCACACCAATAGCAATATGAGTACCGTTCACATTACCAGGCGCAATCTTAGTTGCAGTAATGTTACCATTAAGAATATCAGAAGTGCGGACAGTATTTGTATTCAAAAGACCGTCGGATAAGTTTAAAGCAGCTGCTAAAAAGTTGTTCAAATCAGTACCCCAAGTACCAGCATTAGAACCCTGCGTAGGAGGCGTCACAGCGCTAGCACTTCCAGCTAATAAAAATAAAAACAAACCACTTAACAAAAGAGTCTTTGCATTGATACCGATATTCATCTTAGTAAAACAACCTCAATAAGAGCAAAACAAAACAGGTATATAAAGCTTACTGACAAAAAAAAAAAGAAAAAATTAGAAAAATTATTTGCATTTTACCTCGAGCATAAAGCACCGTGGTGGCAATTTACTGCATTATTTTAAATGAGTTTAACATGCGTTGCTTGGTTTGGCTTGTTGAACTAAGCGAATCTCGGTTAGCTAGGAATGAAACTATAAGCAAGCGATTATTCCGCGTGTCTTGAACTATGAATAATTCAGCAGTTGAAATAACTGCTTGGCCACTTATTGCTACGTTACTTTGATCCGAGGTTATAATCACTGTGGGTTGACCTGCAAGCGTAGTGTTTCTTTGTGCGAGGTTGAAAAAACCCGCGTTTTGCTGGAAGTCGGCGTAAGTGGTTGCGGCTACGTTGTCAAAATCAGCTGCTTTTGCCCCTGGAACTATTCCAACTGCGAAAGAAGCGTTTTGCAAGTCGCCTAACCGCACAATCATATCAGGATCCGGCTGTTGTACCCACGCTGCGGGTTTGTCAAAAGCAAATTTGTCCTGTTGATTTTCATAGTGGTTAAACTCGGCACCGTTGCTTTGGTTCGAAGTGCAGCCGAATAGAAAAGCAGCGGAAATTAATACTAACAATATACTGAAATGTTTCATAAAAATTAAACCAACCTCAAACTCAATTTTAGATATTTAGATTTAATGGCTAAATAGAATTTAATGCTTTGCGTTTTGTTTCCTATTTGAGTTCTTCAAACATCCCTGTTTTCGTGTTTTTCTGCGTTTTGTTCCAGGGAAACACTTTGCCATTCATAGCAATGTAAACCCCATTCGGCATGGTTTGTACAAGCGCAATTGCTGCGCCTAAGTTAAACAAGCTATCCGAATTGCGAAAAGCGTATGGGATCAACGCACCTGTGAGGATAATTGTCTTATTCGTTATTTCCCTGGCAAGCACCTCTGCGGTTTTTACAACTGTGTCGGTGCCATGAGTAATGATTATTTTATCCTCAGCGACGTTTTTGCACTTTTCAGCTATGGCTTTGCGGTGCTCGTCTTTCATTTGCAAGCTGTCAATGCTCATTAAGTTCGTAACTACGCATTGTACAGCGCACCTACTCCGATCCAGTATTTTAGGCACGCGGGTCTCTGTAAAGACTAAAGTTTGCGAAATTGGGTCGTACTCCTTGTCAAAAGTGCCGCCTGTTGTAAAAATGCGAATTACCATTAGATAAAAATAAGTCAAGCGAACAATATAAACGCTGCTAGATACATTGAAAAAACCCCGCGCACTGAACATATGGAGCAAAAAATGGTACCAATAGAAGAAACGAAGAAAAAATGCATTGCAGTTGTCACTATTGGTGGAACCATGTTCATGACAGGCGCACCACTTGCGCCTGGCGAAATTAAATTACCTACACTTAGAATTCCAACTGGAAGAAGCCGAACGCCATTTCCACCTGTACACGGCGACTTTGAACTACAGCCGTTTGGCAGAGCCATTTCACTTGAAGAAATTAGAACTGAACACCACCCACTTTACAACTTAGATAGTTCGGAAATCCGCATAAAGCAGTTGAACCAGCTAGGTGAAAAACTTGCGCAGCTATCAAATAATCCCGACGTAGATGCAGTTGTGGTACTCAGCGGCACAGATAAAATGCATAAATTAGTAACGCGCATGGCGCATCATTTGCATGGTTTGAAAAAACCAGTTTTATTTACAGGTGCAGAGCGGCCGCTTGGAAAACGTGGGTCAAATGCACAGCGTAACTATGAACAAGCAATACGCGCAGCTTGCGATTTGTCAAAAGCAAGGTTGAACCAAGTGCTTTTACTATTTGGAAAAAGACCGCGCGTAAATACTAAGCGAAAATCGTCGGCAAACACTAAGCGAAAGCCGCCGTCAATTGGAGAAATTTATCACCCGCTTAATGCGCTTAAGGCACATGCAACAAGGGATGACTTATTCCACCATTCTTACAAACGAGTTTTAGGCACAGTGACGTGGCGACGCGGCACTCGACTGACTCAACTAGGAACACAACTGACAAGGCAAGCGAGAAGCAGCCTTGGAAGCACTATTTTTACCCCAGTAAAAGAAGATCAACTTGACGTGGTTGAAATCCCTGAAACAAAATCCCTAGGTAAATTTGGAAAAATAAACCAAAACGCCAAAGTAATTGCACTACGCGCAGAGGGCAAAGGAAACGTAATAAGGGAAGCGCTTAGAAAACTGGCAAAACGCGCCAACGGTAGGCCAGTAATAATAACAACTGAAGCAGGGGCACATGTTGACCTAACCGCTTACGAGCCGGGTAGAGTCGCGCTTAGAAAAGGTATGCTTCCATCTGGCGGCTTAATTCCAGTAACTGCAGAAATACGCGCTGAATACTTGGCACATCAAATGGGGGAAATAAACCGATACGCAGACGAACACAAACCAAGAAATACAACCCCCGAAGCGTTTAAACAAAAGTTATTCGCCGCGCTTTACCTCAGCGGGGCAAAGTTCACAGGCCGCGACACTAAGAAAAAACACGAAGCTGAACTCGGCGTAAAAATAACCAAAGACGACATCATCATAAACTCCTCAATTCAAGAAGCGCTTGCCAAAGCCCACGCGGCAATAAAAGAATTTGAAAACAAAAGAAAACCATCAAGAGGCCAACAGCAAGAGCTGCCATTCCGCAGGACTTAAATATAAGGCGGCATTTGCCATATCACACTTAATTTAAACCTTCAACTTCCAAAACAAATAAGCAAATTAACTCGTGCTAAAACACTAGTTTAAACTATACGGGCCCGTAGCTTAGCCTGGCAACCCCCTTCTTTCTTCGCAAGAAAGAAGGCCGTTGACGGTTCAAGAAAGAATCGTCGAGGCATTTTCTGAAAAGAAAAAAGAAGGCGAGGTTGGGCAATTGGAGCACTCGACTGATAAAACCCCCTTTTTCTTTGCAAAAGAAAAAGGCCGTTTACGGTTCAAAAAGAAACGCGAACCTGGAAATCGAGCGGTCGTGAGTTCAAATCTCACCGGGCCCACTTATTTTTTCTAGATAAACCCCAACGCGGTGAAAAATGGATGTTCAGCTCAGTTGAAGACGTAATTAACGAAATTAAAGCTGGCAAGCTAGTTTTAGTTGTTGACGACGAGGACCGCGAAAACGAAGGCGACCTCATAATGGCAGCTGAAAAAGTCACGCCCCAAGCAGTTAACTTCATGGCAACTTATGGAAGGGGTTTGATCTGCGTCCCATTAACACAACAACGCACACGTGAATTGAACCTCGAGCAGATGTCAAGCGAAAACAGCGACTCCCACGAAACCGCGTTTACAATCAGCGTAGATTCAAAAAACACGACAACTGGCATATCAACGTTTGACCGGACAACTACTATACTTGCGCTAATCGACAGCAGCACAAAACCACACGAATTACGTAGACCAGGGCACGTTTTCCCACTGCGTGCTGAAAACGGCGGCGTACTAAAACGCGCTGGCCACACTGAAGCAGCGGTTGACCTATGCACATTAGCAGGGTTGAAGCCGGCTGGTGTTATCTGTGAAGTTTTGAACGAAAACGGCACAATGGCGCGGCTACCTGACCTTGAAAAGTTTGCCGCGTTGCACAATTTAAAAATAATTTCAATTGCCCAGCTGATTGACTACCGTTTACGCAATGAAAAGCTTGTTGAACGCGCCGCTTCTGCAACGCTCCCGACGGAGTATGGAGATTTTACAATGTACGTTTACCGCAACGCGGTTGACAACAGCGAACACGTTGCGCTTGTCAACGGCGAATGGGAAGAAAACGAGGCAGTACTTGTACGCGTACACTCGTCTTGCGTAACAGGCGACATTTTTTCCTCTAACCGTTGCGACTGCGGCCCACAGCTACACGCTGCAATGGAAGCGATTGGAAAGGAAAAAGGCGCGTTGGTTTACTTGCAACAAGAAGGCCGAGGTATTGGGTTGACGAATAAAATTAACGCTTATGACTTGCAGGAACGTGGCTTGGATACAGTTGAAGCGAATGAAGTGCTTGGGTTTAAGCCGGACTTGCGTAACTACGGCATCGGCGCACAGATTCTTCGAGATTTGGGAATTAAGAAAATGAAACTATTAACTAACAACCCGCGTAAAATCGCTGGGATAAACGGCTACGGCTTGGAAGTCACGGAACACATACCGCTAAAAACAGAAAGCAACAAACACAACAGCGACTACCTCAACACGAAAAAAGAAAAAATGGGGCATTTGCTGTGAAGAATATTTACAGTTTAAGAAGAACCGGGTTTAGCTAATTTCAACCGCTTTAGAAATGGGGCGAAAATTTGCGAATGTAATTTGCTAAGCTTTTCTGCGCCAATTTCTTGCAGTTCTTTAAGTCCAAATTCATCTTCAATTGCAACTCGTTTAGCTAAATCATCACCATGTGGCACAACGGCATCAGTTAATTTTTGTAGTTCAGGATGCAAAGTAGCTCCGGTTTCGCGAGAAATATGCTCGAATAAAGTCCGCTGGTTATAAGTAGGTGCGGTAAATCCAGAAAAGCAATCAGAAAAAGCTGATTTCACTGCATCAGAATGAAGTCCAACTACTTGATCCAAAGAAGCAGCTATTGAATAAAGGCCACCAGTTCGTTCCGAAATAACCTGTTTTAATTCATCAAGCACAATCGGAAGCCCTCCAACCCCCATATCGTCAAGCGCTTTTTCTCTACTAGTTAAGTTTGGTAATTTCTTATTACGCTTAGCGCGCGATAAAATCGTTTGCAAAAGAGCTACTGCAGAGTGTGGCGAACGGTAAACTACGTTGTAAGGCAAAGTATACCGGTCAAAACCTTTCTTTTCCACAAAGTGCTTGATTGCTTCCCACTGTGCTCTACGTATAGATTCAGCGATGCCAGCCCAAGCTTGATATTCATCAACCCCGTGCCTTGTTGCCAAGCCGCTAACCCAAGCTTTAAACTCTGGATCCGCATGACCTCTAAGGATGTTCACGTGAAGGTTATCCTTCTTCTCAACACTTTTTTCTTCAAGTTTCCACGGTTCAAAACGCTCAAGCCTATTGGCAAAAGCGTCAGAAGTAATCTGTCTACGGACTTTCCTAGAAAGCTCTAGGTGTTCTTTAATTTGACTTAATTGCTGGGTTAAGCTGCGTCGCTTAACAAACCTAATTTTAGGCGTTTTAGGAAGAATTTGTTCAACTTCAAGCCGCTTTTTTTCTAAAGCATCAATTCCACTATCTACACGTTGAAGAAGCCTCTCCCTAATTATTTCCAGCGCTTTTTCCATTTTTTTCAAAACTCCTTCATTTGTTTCATTTCTGCGAAGCGCTACCTTAAGTTTTTCACCATTAATACATCAGTATAATGTATGCCTACGCGTTGCTTAGGTATGTTTTTAACTTTTCTAAAGCCAAATTTCTTGTAGATAAGAACCCCTAATTTGCCACCTTCAACAACCACCTGGCTATAACCTATTTTTCTTGCTTGTTTTTCAAATCGACTGAAAAGTAAGCGGCCTATACCCTTGCCTTGACTCCTTGGTTCAACAAAAAACGTACGCAATTGATTATTTTTAATGCCAATTACCCCAATTATTCTGCTAGAAACGGAGTCAACAGCTACAAAATAGCTGGTCTCCCTTGCTTTTACCTTAAAATTTGACAGCCGATACTTCTTACAAAACTCTTTGATCAACTTTGGAGGATAAATACTCTTGAAAGAATAGCTAATGGTTCGCCTTATCAGCTGACAAACCCTAAAGTAATCTGACAACCGAATTTTCCTAATTTTTATCATTAATTCAACCAAACCTCAAAACTCCCTCATTTGTTTCATTTCTATGAATCGCTTTTCGATTTCTGCGTGTGTCAGTTTTTGTAAGCGGTGAAGCGAAAAGTCCTCTGCGTTGAACGACGCAACAACTGAACCGTACACAATCGCTTTACGCATGTTCTTTTCGCTGAGGTCCTTAGTCTTCGCTAAATAGCCGATAAAAGCTCCGCCGAAGCAATCCCCGCAGCCAGTCGGGTCCTTTACAACTTCCAACGGGTAACCACAAGCGCTGAAGTGCGAGTCTTTTGTGAAGAGGAGAGAGCCGTGTTCGCCTTTCTTTATGATTACCGCCTTTGGACCGAGTTTAAGCGCTGCGTTTGCCGCTTTCACAAGGTTAACCGTGCCGAACAACTGACGCGCTTCCCCATCGTTTAGCAGGAGAACGTTTGTTTTAGCAATCATTTCGAGGAGCTTTTCTTTCTTGTGTTCAATCCAGAGGTTCATCGTGTCCATTACAACTAATTCAGGCGAGCGGAGTTGCGAAAAAACCTTAAGCTGAATTTCTGGATCGGAATTGCCAAGAAAGGCAAACTTCGCGTTGCGATATTCCAGCGGAAGAGAGGGGTTAAGTGAAGTTAAGCAATTCAACTCGGTTCGCAGGGTTTTGGCTTCGTTCATATCGAATTCGTACTTTGCTTGCCAGCGGAACGTTTTGCCACTGCGTTGCACTCCATCCAAGTCCATCTTTTTCTCCAGCGTTTGAAGGTGATGGTTTGGAAAGTCAGTTCCAACTATACTTACTACGCCTGGTTTAGAAAAAAAGGAACACGCGTAGCCTGCATAAGTAGCTGAACCACCAAGCGCTTCTTCAGCTTTACCAAACGGGGTTTCCACTGAATCTAAGCCGATTGTGCCGAGTATAACAACTTCAACCATACAAAATCAACACTAATAATAGTTGGAAGTAGATAGCTATAAAATCGTTGGATTAGCTAAGTTTACAGCTAGTTTTTCAAAAAGCTGATCACAATATGCTATACAAAGGAAAAGCTGAAATTGCTGAAATTATACGCGAAACACGCGACACTAAAACATACCGCTTACGTTTAGAAAACGGTGCGAAGATGGAGTTTAAGCCAGGGCAGTTCGCTGTGTTGGTAATTCCGCAAGAGTTAGGCGGAGGGCCGCAGTACTCCCGCGCGTATTCAATGGCATCTTCGCCAACTGAAAATTTAATTGACTTGACTATGAACGTTGTTGGTAGCGTAACGCAGAAAATGGACTCTTTTGAAACCGGTACAAAGGTTAACTTGCAAGGCCCTTTTGGAAGGTTTGTCCTAGATGCGGAAAAACAAAAAGACGTTGTTGTAATTGCAGGCGGCACAGGCATTGCGCCGTTCAGAAGCATGTGGCGCTATGTACACGATAAGAAATTGCCAAACAAAATAACTGTGCTAGTTTCTTACAAGACTTCAAAAGACGTTATTTACGAAAAGGAACTGGAAGACATTCAAAAAAGTGGCGGCGTAAAAGTTTTTGCAACCGTTACGCGAGACGCCGAAGATTCACAATGGAAGGGCAACCGCGGCAGAATCACAGCCGAAACAATCAAAGCACAGTGCAGCCCATTGGACGGAAAGACGTTTTTCATTTGTGGTTCAAATAAGATGAACGACGACATGACTCAAACACTTTTAGGTTTAGGTGTGCCAAAAGAGCAGATCATTACAGAGAAATGGGGAGACTATTGAAATATGAGTTTACGCGAAGTACAGGAAGAGGTTGACAAGTGGATTAGCCAATTCAAAAGCGGTTACTGGTCACAATTTGAAATCATGACGCGCCTCAGCGAAGAGGTCGGCGAACTGGCACGCGAGATCAACCATAAGTACGGACAGAAGAAAAAGAAAACTGCTCACGAAGGCAGCGACATCGAGGAAGAGATCGGCGACATTATTTTTACACTTGCTTGCCTTGCGAATAAAGAAAAGATAGACTTGGATGAATGTTTCAAAAAAGCCATGGATAAGTGCTACGGCAGAGACAAGGATAGGTTTGAGAAGAAGTAGCTTTCCAAATTTCCACTTATTGCACCAAAAAATTGCAAAACAGAAAAAACAAGGCGAGGATTTTTCCTATTTGTCAACCTATAGCGGGAACTTGTTTATATAGCGCAACTTTATTGCTTTTTCTTATGGACTTAGAACAACAAACTAGACTATCTGAAGAGCTTCAAGAAATTTTATCAAGTAAACTCAAAGGCAAGGTTTTTAGAGCCGCTATTGCAATAGTAGACGAAGATGGGGACGGCTTTTCTTTTTCACTTGGAAACTTAACTGAAAAAAGCTCGTTTCAAGCTTGGAGAATAGCAGTATCGGGACTAACTGAAGAGGCAGAGGAATTAAACAACAGTTTCCACAGACCATTAAATACGAAGCTTAAAAAGCCAATAGAACCAAAGTGATTAACTATGGTAAAAATACGACACATAAAGGCAACTGATCCCCTACCTGCTTTCTTCTACTACCTTGTAAATGAATATCAGTCACGATTTCCAAAAAAAGGAAAAATCCGCCAAATCCACTTCGACCCAATTGAAGTCTAATTTTAGTCAATAGTTCTATTCAACTGAAATGTTCCAAAGCACATTGAAGTAACTCCTAACTGAATTTGCCAACTGTGGCGACCTCACTAAAATACAATACGGCTTCTCGCCATGCATTACCACTATTAAGACGTTGTCGTTAAACACATCAAACCAAGTAGGCGTAGTGAATTCGCGAGGTAAATAACGCCGTTTAGTTAACTTAAACCGCTTTCTCTTCTCACCATAAACTCGCGCATCAGCGTCATAAATTATACGCATTGCAACGCCTTTCTTCTCTCGCCGCTTGTGGAAGTCAAGCAGCCAAGATTCCCATAACTCATTAGCCAACCGCGGCGCTCCAAGCACAAGAAATTCATCACCGGACTTTAAGCCTAAAAGCAGCTGTTCACGTACGGTCTTCAAACCATTAAAGCCTTCGAACAGTTCAATTATTCTCTTTTCTGGAACGCGGGTTTGAATGAGCTTTGGAATAAGCGCTTCAACCTCGCTCCGAACTTGACTTAGCTCAATTTCACGGCGGCTAACTAATTCTTTTAGAATTATAGGCTCAGCCGCTTGGTAAGCAGTGTGCTTTCCATAAAACACCTTACTCACAAGCCCCTTGGCAACTAGCCGTTCTACAACTTCGTAAATCTTAGAATGCGAAATCCCCGCTTCCCTTGCAAGCGGGCCAACTCCACTGCGACCTAAAAACAAAAGCGCCCTATACGCGCGGGCTTCACCAGGTGAAAAACCTAGCTTTTCGAGAGTATCAACTGCCATAAACCATTAAGAACCTCCATAAATATATAAGTAACCCCCAACGGGGATACTTTGACATAAATACTAATTTAATCGCAAGTTCTAACATGGAACAAAAAATATTGCTACAGCGGGGAACAAAGCCAACTGAACTGCACTATCACTACTATACTGCTGCAAAGTATGAAGAGGATATCCGAATAGCAATTCCAGGTTACGAGAAAATGAACGAACTAATAAAACAAACTTTAGTTGAATATTTCCAGAAGAGGAATAGAAAAATAACTGTGCTCGAACTAGGGATTGGAACTGGACTAACCGCAGAGATCGTACTAGAAAATACAAACGTGGGCAAGTATACGGGCATTGATTTTTCAGACGCTATGCTAGACGGTGCAAAGGTGCGGTTAAAACAATACATACCGGAACTCGTGTATGGCGACTATGCTAAAATTAAGTTTCCAAAAGAAAACGACTTGGTCATATCAGTTATAAGTATACACCACCAGGCCACTGATCGCGACAAGCAAATATTGTTTAAAAAAATCTACGATTCTCTTGCGCCCGATGGAATCTTTATTTTTGGGGATTTATTCACGCAAAAAAATGAGCGTGACATCGCACTAAACAAAGCGCATCATCTGCATCACTTGGTGGAAAACGCTGCTGACGAAAAAACGCTAACTGAATGGGCACATCATTACGAGTTCGTGAACCACTTAGCTCCCTTGGAAGATCAAATGCAATGGCTAAAAGAATGCGGCTTTGCGAAGGTTAAATTGCTTTTTTCAAAATTCAACACGAGCCTCATAGTAGCAGAGAAAAATACGCAAAAGAAGGGGTAAACAATTTTATGGACTGTGAAGGTACTCCACCGGTCATCACTTCGGCGCTTGGGGGCGCCTTCGTTATAGACCGGTGGCATCGTGGCTCTGCGAAGCGCCTAGGTTATGCGTAGTCGGTTAGTTGTTTTTGGTTTTGTGTTTGTTGGGCGAGCGCG
>OBEQ011490448.1_pt1 | contig 11986 bp, 5 predicted proteins | sample 1670901 | NCBI WGS metagenome assembly OBEQ01 (sample SAMEA104232315, study PRJEB22302) | groundwater metagenome | biome: forest; feature: aquifer; material: groundwater | place: USA | collected 2011-08-07 | depth 5.4 m | reverse complement strand
GATATGGGCCGCCGTTTTCAATTTCCTCGCGGCATTCACGTTCGGCACGGCGGTCGCCAGCACGATCGGGAAGGGGATGATCGACATCAGGGTCGTCACGTCGACGGTCATCTTTGCGGGCCTGTTCGGCGCAATCGTCTGGGATCTGATTACCTGGTACGTGGGGCTCCCGACCAGTTCCTCTCACGCGCTCGTCGGCGGATACGCCGGTGCGGCAATCGCGAAGGCGGGCTGGACCTCGTTGATTGCCGCCGGGTGGACGAAGACACTCGTGTTCATCGTCCTGTCTCCAGTCATCGGCATGAGTCTCGCGCTGATCATTTCGGTGATTACGCAGTGGATCTTCCGGAACTTCAGGCCGGCACGGGTCGATCAGTGGTTCCGCCGGCTTCAGCTGCTTTCAGCCGCGGCATACAGCCTCGGGCATGGGACGAACGACGCGCAGAAGACGATGGGGATCATCGCGGGCGTGCTGTTTACGGCGGGTTACCTCCAGGCGTTCGCGATCCCGCTGTGGGTGATCCTCGCTGCGCACGCCGCGATCGCGCTGGGCACGTTGACGGGTGGGTGGCGGATCGTGCACACGATGGGCGCGAAGATTACCAAGCTCCAGCCGTTCGGCGGTTTTGCCGCTGAAACGGCCGGCGCGATCACGCTGTTCACGGCAAGCAGCATGGGCATTCCCGTGAGCACCACGCACACCATTACCGGCGCGATTATCGGCGTCGGCGCCGTCAAGCGTCTCTCCGCCGTACGCTGGGGTGTCGCGCGGCAGATCGTCTGGGCCTGGGTGCTCACGATCCCTGCCGCCGCCTTGATCGCCGCGGTGACGTACCGCACCCTCGCGCTGTTCGGCTACCAGTAAACCGCGTGGGATAATGGCGGCGCTCACCGCCATGAAAATACTCGTCGTCGAAGACGATCGCGACATCGCCGACCTGATCGCGCATTACCTTCGCAAGCAGGGTTGGACGCCTCACATCGCGAGCGCGGGCGATGACGCCCTGGCGTACGCGCGGCGCCAGCCTGTGGATCTCGTCATTCTCGACGTAATGCTTCCGGGTCTCAGCGGCCTCGAAGTCTGCCGCGCGCTGCGCGGCGACAAGGCCACCGAGGCGATCCCGATCATCATGGTCACGGCCCGCGCCGAGGAGACCGATCGCATCGTCGGACTCGAGATCGGGGCGGACGACTACCTGGCCAAGCCGTTCAGCCCGAACGAGCTCGTCGCGCGCGTGCGGGCGCTGATGCGGCGATCGAAGCGGGCAGACGTGCAAGCGCCGACGCTCAGCATGGGTTCGATCATGATGGACCTCTCGCGACACACGGTGTCGGATGAGGGGCGCGACGTGAAGCTCACCGCGAAGGAATTCCTTCTCCTGCAGTACCTTCTCGAGCATCGCGGGCGCGTCCTCTCGCGCGATCTGCTGCTCGGGGACGTCTGGGGATACCGCTATACCGGCGGCACCAGGACCGTCGACGTCCACGTACGCAGGCTCAGGGAGAAACTTCCGGCGCTGGTAGATGCGCTCGTCACCGTGAAACAGTTCGGGTACAAGCTTGCGGACAACGAGGTGACGTGACCCTCGGCTTCCGCTCGAAGATCTTCCTCACGTCACTGGGCGTGGCCGCGGCTGCGCTCGTCCTTGTTACGGTCATCATCGCGCTGCAGCGCCGCGGCGACGAACGCGCAGCGATCGAGGCGCGTCTCGTCAGCCAGGCGCAGTTGATCGCAGAGCTGCTCTCGCAGAATCCATCACTCACGTCGGATCAGGCGCTGGACGACGATGCCGACCGCCTCGCGCAGTTGCTGAACAGCCGGGTCACGCTTATCGATCCTGACGGCCGTGTCCTGGGCGACTCGGATCTCGACGGAGAGGCTCTTGCCGATGTCGAGAACCACCTGCAGCGGCCCGAGGTGCAGGAAGCCCGCGACCGGGGCGTGAGCTTGGTCGCCCGCTACAGCACGACGGTGCGCATCGAGATGCTGTACGCGGCGGTGACGGCGCGGCATCCGCTCGTTCGGTACGTACGGGTCGCGCTGCCGCTGACGACGGTGTCAGATGAAATCCGGCGCGTGGGCCTGCAAGCGGTGCTGGCATTTGCATTGGCGTCGCCGTTCGCTCTTGGGCTTGCATGGCTTGCATCCGCGTTCCTCAGCAAACGGGTGAGACTCATTGCTGATGTAGCGCAGCGATACGGCAAGGGGGATCTGACACGTCCGAGTTACGACTATGGAGCCGATGAGCTGGGCGCGGTCGCCCGGGTCCTCGATGGATCCGTGCAGGAGCTCGGACATCGGCTCAACGAACTGTCGCGCGACCGCGCGCGGATGGAAGCGATCCTGTCTGGGATGGTCGAAGGCGTGCTCGTCGTCGACGGAAACGGCCGGCTGCAGCTGGCGAACCGCGCTGCGCAGTCGATGCTCCACATGGACGCGTCGTCCATCGGTCGGCAATATGTCGAAGTCATCCGCCATCCCGACATTTCCGCCCAGCTCGGCACTGCCCTGCGGGGGGACGAGGCCGATAACCGCGAGCTTGCGCTGACGCGTGATCCAGGACGGACGTTCGTCGCGCGAGCTGCACCCGTCGCGCGCAGCGGTGGCGGCGGCGCGGTGCTCGTCCTGCACGACATCACGGATCTTCGACGCGCGGATCAGATGCGCCGGGACTTTGTTGCAAACGTGTCCCACGAGCTGCGGACGCCGTTGACAGCCATCCGCGGATACGTGGAGGCGCTGCTCGACGACCGGTCGGACCCCGAAGACACGGAGCGTTTCCTGGAGATCATTGCGCGTCACAGTTCGCGCATGGAGCGGCTCGTCAGCGATCTCCTGCGCCTGGCGCGCCTCGACGCGCGCCAGGAAGCACTCGACCTTGCGCCGTGCGACATGCATCAGCTCTTCCACACCGTCGTCGCCGATGTCGCGCAGACGATGGAAGCGAAGCGCCAGCGCCTCACCACGGCGGTCGACCCCGATGCGTCCCGTCTCAGCGCGGACCCGGCCAAGCTTCACGACGTGCTGCGCAACCTCGTCGAGAACGCGGTGAACTACTCACCCGAGGAAGCGACCATCCATCTCGAGGCGACGATGCGGGGCGGCACGGTCAGCATCTCGGTCTCGGACTCCGGTCCCGGGATTCCGTCTGAAGATCTCTCGCGTGTATTCGAGCGGTTCTATCGCGTCGACAAGTCGCGATCACGTCCCGGAGGCACCGGCCTCGGGCTGGCGATCGTGAAGCATCTGGTGGAGCTGCACGGCGGGCAGGCGGCCGCCGAGAATCGATCCGAAGGAGGCGCGCGGTTCGTGATTACTCTTCCCGCGACGCCTCCCTCGTCCTGATTGTCTAGTCTTCGTCGTGCTCCCGTTCTCCGCGACGGCCGTCGTCGTCGTCCCCGTCCTTCTGGTGGATGCGTGGCGAGGCAATGTGGGGCATTGAGGATCCGGCCGCGGTCGAAGGCACGCCAGAAGATCGAGAGCGCGCATTCAACAGGGCATTCACGGAACTCGACGCGCGGCTGAAGATCTTCACGAGCCTTCGACTCGAGGCATTGGACTCGCTGTCCCTGCAGCGGCACCTCGATGCAATAGGCCAGCGGCGCGAACCATAAGCGCCGTACAGACGAACGGCGTCTCCCGCAGAAGACGCCGTTCGCGTGGGCCACCGCCCGTTGATGCTAGAAGCTCAGGCGCATCGCGAACTGCACCTGACGGGGCGTCCCCAGGCCCACTGTGCGGCCTACTGTGCTTGTGAGGCGGCCGAACGTGCCCGCCGCACCGGCCGTGTACGGCTGCCCAGGCTGCACACGATTGGCTTCAGTGAGAGCGGCACCAGGAAGCGCGTTCGGGAGCGTGCCCACCGCGTTCGCGTAATTGACGACGTTGAAGAGGTTGAAGATCTCGGCGCGGAACTCGACGTTCGGCCCATTGCTGATCCCAATGCGCTTCGAAATCACCGCATCGATCTGGCGGAAGGTGGGCCCGTGGACCTGGTTGCGCGTCAGGTTCCCGAACGTGCCAGGCTTCGGTGTCGCGAAGGCCGCCGGATTCAGGAAGAGCAACCCGCCGTCCTTGATGTACGGATCGACGCCGGGAACCAGATCAGGCCTTCGCGTGCCGCGTGACAATCCACCGCCCGGGGTATTGATGACCGCCGTGCGATCCACCGCCGGATTGTTGAACACGTTCCCCGCGCCGTCCACGTAGACGATGTCGTTGCGCCCAATCAGCACCGGAATCGGATAGCCGCTGCGGGCGTTCATGATGCCTCCGACATTCCATCCGCCGAGGAGCGGGCCAGCACCTGGCAGCGCGTAGATGGCGCTCAGGTTGAACGTATGGCGGATGTCGAAGTTGTTGTACCCGGTGTCAAAGTCGAACTCGGACAGCGCGCGGGCGTTGTTGCTCGCTGTCACCGCTTCGTTCGACCCACCCGTGTTGCCCCAGCTCTTGCCCAGCGTGTACTGCGCGTTCATCGTCACTCCGCGGCTGGACCGCCGCGTCAGCGAGAGCTGCATCGCGTTGTATCTGTCGTGGCCGCCGCTGGTCTTGTAGTCGATCTCGGCGAACGGCCTCTGAATCGTGGCGATCGTACCGTCGGCGTTCCGGGTCACGATGTCGAACTCGCGAATCTGCGTCGCCGCGGCGGCACCGTTCGACTGCACGCCGATCGTCCTGTTCGCAACGCTGCGCAGGAAGAGGTTGCGGCCCTGGCTGCCGACATACGCGACAGTCGCGGCCATGTTGCCAGGCAATTCCTGCTGCATCGAGGCCGTGTACTGGTAGACCTTCTCCGGCAGCGTGTAATCGTTCGAATACGCGCGCGGCTGATAGTTCCGGTTCGACGGATTGTCGATGAAGGTCGCGCGAGTGACACTTGGGTCGAGCGGGTAGGTGAGAAATGGTCCGCCCGTCAGCGTCGTGCTGATGCGCTCAGCCTCAATCGGCTGAATCTGGTCCTCGGTCTGGCCGGGGCCAACGAAGATGCCGAATCCACCGCGGACGACGGTCTTCGCGGTGGGATTGAACGTCGCAGAGAGCCGAGGCTGGAAGTTGGTCTTCTTGGACTGGTAGAACGGTGTCGTGTCGGGGTCCAGTTTTCCCGTTTCGATGTTGAACTTGACAATCCGGTTGTCGGTCTCGTGCAGCGGTGCGTAGTAGTCGTACCGGAGGCCGTAGTTCAGCGTGAGGTTCGGCGTCGCGTGCCACTCATCCTGCGCGAACGCCACGTAGTACTCCTGCTTGGCGTGCTTCAGGCCCGTGGCGCCGTTGTGGAACGGGCTCGGCTCGCTCAAGTCTCCGAAGTACTGAATCGTCCCGGGCGTATTCGCCAGGAAGGCAGACAGGTTCGCAAAGCTGTAGGTGATACCGCCCTGCTGGTCCGTGCTCATCCGAATCATCCGGACATCGCCGCCCATCTTCACGAAATGGTTGCCCGAGACGAAGTTCATCGAATCGGCGAACGTGAGCGAGTACGGGTTGTACGGGGCGGACCGGCCATTACCCTGGCTGTTGACGCGCACGAGCCCACCCGGTATGGCGAGACCGGAGGTGGCGCCCTGCCCGGCAATCCCGGTGTTGGCGACCGATCCGCTCAGGTTGAGAGTGATGTTCTCGAAACCCGCGGGTGCCTTGCCCTCCTGCGTGGAGTTCGCCGCGTTGTAGCCGAACTTGAATTCGTTGGTCATGCCGGTGCCCAACAACCCCTGGACACTGAACACCGCGTTCGTCGGCTTCGACGTCGTATGGAACACTCGACCCGTGACCCCTTGAGGCTCGTTGTTCGTCCCCACATCACGGAAGAAACGGAAGTAGCTCGACCAGTTCGCGGTCGCCTTGAAATCGAGACGCGTGCTGAACGCGTTTTCCGTCACCCTCTGGAGCGCCTGCAGCTGCGCGATGTCGAAGTCCGGATTGGCGGACGCAGCGTTCAGAACGGCCGCGCCTGGGGCGAGGAAACCCGACCGCAGGCCTGCCACTGCGGGGACGGCGCGCGCCCAGGCCGCGGCGCTCGGCACACCCTCGATGAAGTTGAGTCCGGCGTCCAACCGGTACCCTTCGTAGCTGCCGAAGAAGAACGCCCGATCCCTGGCGAGCGGTCCGCCAATCGAACCGCCGAACTGATTCTGCTTCAGCTGCGACTTGGGTAACTCCGCGATAACGCTGCCGTCAATGTTGCGTGTCGAGTCGAAGTAGTTCCGCGCGTCGAACTTGTCGCGTCGGGCAAACTCGAAGATGGAGCCGTGGAATGCGTTGCTGCCCGATTTGGTGATGACGCTGATCTGACCCCCTGTGCCGGTACCGTACTCGGCAGCGTAGCCGCTCGACTCGACGCGAAACTCCTGGACGTTTTCAAGGCTCGCCTGCAGCTTGAACGGCGTGTTGTTTTCGCCGTTCACGTTGCCCGGCGACGCGTCGATAATCGCGGAGCCTTCGATCCCGTCGTACTTGATGACGTTCTGCTCGACAGAGCGACCGCTGAAGCGGATGTCCTGCCAAGTCCCGGTGCCGGTATTCTGGGAGCCGGGCGCCTGCAGCAGCAGCTGCGACATCTGCCGGCCGTTCACCGGCAGCTCGAGCACTTCGCGCTCGCTGACGTTGGCGCCGATGCGCGCTGAGCTCAAGTCGAGGACCTGCGTGTTGGCGGTCACGGTGACTGTTTCGGCAACGCCTGCGGCTCGGAGCTCGAGGTCAAGGCTGAACTCCTGGCCGGCCGCGATCGTCATGTCCGTGTACTCCAGCGGCTCGAAGCTGCCGAAGGTCGCGCGGATCGTGTAGACCGACGGCTTGAGGTTTGGGACGACGTACAGCCCCTGAGTCGTTGCTGTTGCGGTGCGCTCCTCGCCGGTCCGCTGGTTCTTGACCGTCACGGTTGCGCCAGGTACCAACGCACCGGTCTGATCGAGCACGGTGCCGGTGAACCGGCCGTCGCCCTGCGCCATCGCCGCCGCCGGCAGGGCGAGGATGATGGCCGCCAGCGTCAATCCCCGTAATGCCTTTAAAGTGTTCTGCATGATCTCGGCTACTCCTCCACGAGTCACGAATCGTTGCGCCTGTATCGGCTTCCGAATTCGAGGGTAGGGGGAGGATGTAACGGGGGCGTGACGGGTGCGATCCGGTCGGGTTAAAAAGAGGACTTGCCTCCGGTTAAGCACCGGAAAGCGTCCTTTCCGTCACCGCCTTCTTCGGCAGGCCGCATCGAGAGGCTCATCCACCACATGCACGTGCGGGATCTGCGACGCCACGGCGGACGTCTCGTCGGTGCTCGCATTGTTGATGACCAGAAGTTCGTCGGGGACTCGTGACTGGGCGAGAACGGAGTGAAGGCAGGCCGGAAAGTAGCGCGCTTCATCATGCGCGCAGACAATGACGCTGATTGTCATCCCCTCGACCCCGCTCGGGCGACCCCGGGCACGTCGAAGGTCAGCGCCATCGCTGCGCGAGTGGTGCGTCGAAACGCCGTGGTATACCCACGCGCATACGTGCACAGTTTGAAGGAGGTGCGTGACGGCTCGATCTCGAACCTGCAACGGATGTGTTAAAAGAAGTTCGGCCCCCCATGAACGCGCCATTTGAATTTTTTGGATCGCCCGACGGCGCGAGCATCGACGAGTTACGCGCACGCCTGCGGCGGCTGGAAGCGCTGATCTCGCACGCCCCAGTCCCGATCGCCATCGCGCACGACCCCGGCTGCCGCGTCATTTCGGCCAACGCGGCGCTCGCGGAGCTCCTCGGTGTGCCCGCGGACGCGAACATCTCGCTGACGCCGCCGCCCGGCGAACGGCCGCGCTACCGGATCCAACGTGACGGCAAGGATATTCCGACCGACCAACTGCCCATGCAGTACGCGATCGCGCACCGCACATCCATCAGGAACGACATCGAAATCCTGCGCGCCGACGGCACCGTGCGATACATCCAGAACGACGTCGAGCCGCTGTACGACGCCCACGGCGAGGTGTCCGGATGCGTCAGTGTGTGCGTCGATCTAACCGAGCGGAGGCGTGCGGAGCGGATGCTGCTCGAGGCCGACCGGACGAAGGATGAATTCCTTGCCATCCTGTCCCACGAGCTGCGGAATCCGCTTGCGCCGATCCGCAATGCCCTCGGAGTCCTGCGGCGCTCAGGACACGATCCGCTGGTGGCCGGCCGCGCGTATGCGGTCATGGAGCGTCAGGTGTATCAGCTCGTTCGGCTGACCGACGATCTGCTCGACGTGTCACGCATTACGCGCGACCAGATCGACCTGCGCCGCGAGCGGATCGATCTGCGACTCGCGCTGCAGAGCGCCGTCGAAACCACCCAGCCGCTGGCCGACGTGGCCGGCCACATTCTGACCTTCGAGATGCCGCCCGATCCCATCTGGGTGAATGCCGACGCCGCGAGGATGACACAGGCATTTGCCAATCTGCTGAACAACGCCGTGAAATACACCGATCGCGGCGGGCGCATCACCATCCACACCTCGGTCGACGGAGCGCAGGCCATCGTCAGCGTCACCGACACGGGCATCGGCATCGCGGAGGACGTGCTGCCGCGTATCTTCGACATGTTCATGCGGTGCGACGACTCGACGCATCGGGTTCGCGAAGGACTCGGCATCGGGCTGACGCTCGCGAAGCGCCTGATCGAGCTGCACGAGGGGACGATTGAAGCCACGAGCGACGGTCCCGGCCAGGGCACGACGTTCGTGACGCGGCTGCCGATTGCGGCGCCGATGACCGACCCGCCGCGGGGCTGATCAGAACTGCGGTGGAGACCGAGCTGCATCCGAAGTCGGACTAACTCCCAACTCCTAAGATCCCAACTCCCAAGGCGTCTTGGGAGTTGGAAGTTGGGAATTGGGTGTTGGCGATGTTGCGGCCGGTGACTTGCACTGCGTGGACGAACTTCATGACCGACGATACGCTCGCGATCATTCTCGGCGGGGGCCAGGGGTCCCGCCTGTTTCCGCTCACCGCAACACGGTCGAAGCCGGCGGTGCCGATTGGGGGGAAGTACCGCCTTATTGATGTGCCGGTCAGCGAGTGCCTGCACGCCGACATCCGGCGCATTTACGTCCTGACGCAGTTCAACTCGGCGTCGCTCAACCGGCACATCTCGGCCACCTACCGGCTCGACACGTTCTCAGAGGGATTCGTCGAGATTCTCGCGGCCGAGCAGACACCCGACAATCCACACTGGTTCCAGGGGACCGCCGACGCCGTGCGGCAGGCCGCCCGGCATTTCGCGCAGCACGAGGCGAAGTACTACCTCATTCTGGCGGGTGACCATCTCTATCGCATGGATTACACGGAGCTCATCGCCGCGCACGTGGATCAGCACGCCGACATCACGATCGCCGCACAGCCCGTCGACCCCGTGACCGCCACGCAGATGGGTATCTTCCGCTTCGATCGCGACGGCAGTATCGTCGCCTTCGAAGAAAAGCCGAAGAGGGAACGACTCCAGGACATCGGGCGCAGCATCCCGCCCGGCGCCACCTTCGCGAGCCACACGGATGAGCAGCCATTCATGGCATCGATGGGCATCTATGTCTTCTCGCGCGACATCCTGCTCGACATGCTCGCACGCGAATCCGGACTCGACTTCGGGCGCGAGCTGATCCCCGGGGCGCTTGCCAAATACAAGGTCAAGTCATATCTCCACCGTGGGTACTGGGCGGATGTCGGCACGATCGAGTCGTTCTACCAGGCAAACGTGATGCTGGGGCGGGTCGCGGCGCCGTTCCGCTTCTGGGATCCGACGCGGCCGATCTACACCCATCTGCGCTACCTGCCCGGCTCGCGCCTGACAGATTGTCACGTGCGCGATTCGATCGTGACCGACGGATGTTTCCTGAACCGCTGCGACATCACAGAGACCGTCGTCGGCATCCGCACGCATATCGAGGCCGGGACCAGGGTGTCGCGCTCGGTGCTTCTCGGCGCGGACTTCTACGAGGACGGCGGGGGCTCCGACGGGGTGCCGCCGCTCGGCATCGGACGTGACGTGATCCTGGATCGCACGATCATCGACAAGAACGCCCGGATCGGCGATGGAGCGCGTCTCGTGAACGAGCCCAACGTCGATCACGCCGACGGCGAGGGCTGGTACATCCGAGGTGGACTTGTCGTCGTGCCGAAGGGCGGCGTGATCCGCCCTGACACCGTGGTGTAAGGAAGGATTCGATGTAAATCACTTGCCAAGCGACTGGTTGATCTTTTCGCGCAGCGCGGCCAACGTGGCCGGCGATCCCTCAAAGAGACCCTCCGGATACTCGCTGTCCTTGATCATGTTCTGGTAGATCGCGTCACTTTGATAGAGGTTCAGGCCAAGCCCGGCCAGATACTGCAGTCGCAGATTGCGATCGCGATTGAGCACAGCGCCGCTCAGCCCCCCTGCCATATCGGATTTGCGTCCCGCGTACGTCCCAAAGAGCTCTGTCGCGGAATAAATTGAGATCTCGCTCAGCGACTTCGCGATCGGCGCGTTGACCGCCGCAGTCAGCCGCGCCTGGACTGCGTCGACGTTGATTGGCCGCGGATTCAGCTGTCCGAGCAGCACGAGGTCGTAGCCAAGTCCGTTCGACGTGTTTGCGAACACGACGCCGCCCGGGAACGCGTCGAGAAACGTCGCGACTTCGCTCTTCACCGCCGCATCGCTGCTCTCGTACAACTGCACGAACAGCGTCACGACGCCGCCCGGGTTGAGATGCGCCTTGGCGACTTCGAAAAACTCGCGCGTGTAGAGCGTCGCGGCCCCCCTGACCCACGGATCGAGCGGGTCCGACGTAATCGCGTCGAACTTCTCTTTCGTCGTCAGCAGATAGTGCCGCGCATCGTCGAGGTGCACGGTGACCTTCGGGTTTGCGACGACGTTGAAGTTGTACTCGGCGAAATACTTCGACACGACGCGCGGCACCAGCGGTTCGATCTCGGCGATCGTCTCGCTCTGCACGCGTGGATCCACCGAGACAGCCCCGGCGGTGACGCCGGCGCCACACCCGATGACGAGCACCCGTCGCGGATTGTCCGGTACGAGTGTCGTGAGATGCCCCAGCATGCGCTGCAGGCGCATATCCTGCGGCTCACTCGACGCCTGTACCTTGCCTGCATTGTGGTAGTTGAGGACGCCCGCCGGCGTGCGCGACACCGCCACCGATGCGGTCACGCCTTCGCCTGAATAGATGATCTCGTTGATGCCGACCCATGTGGCGGCGTACCGGCCGTACGCCACGAGAATGCCTGGCAACGGCGGCACGGTGCGTATCAGCAAGCCCGCTGCGGCGCCGACGACGATCATGGTGATAACACCCGTTAGCGGGGTCAGACTCGGGTGACGGATCGACTTACGGGCGTGAGTCCATTCGTCACTCGAATCTGACCCCTTGATAAGCATCAACAGGCCCGACAACGCCGAAACCCCAATCAGCACCTGCTGCGCGACCTGGCTGCCGACCGCCGCGACCAGCACGAGGCTGGTCGCCAGCGCACCGATGATGGCGCCGACGGTATTGGCGGCGTAGATGCCTCCGACCAGGCGGGCCGTGTCCTGTCCCTCGCGCGCCGCGGCGCCGATCGCCAGCGGAAAGCTCGCGCCCCAGAGCGTGGCGGCTGGCAGAACCACCCACAGCGCGCGAAGCAGATCGAGATCGAACTGGAAGACCGGATTCTTCCCGATCGAAGGATTGATCGGCCAGTACGGCATCGACGCGCCGGTGGCGTGCGCGGCCCACGCAATCGCGGCGCAGAGCAGCAGCTGACACACGCCGAGCGCCGCACGCGAGTGCGGGAAACGCTTCGCCAGACCCGAGCCGATCGAGCTGCCAATGCCAAGGCCCATGAGGAACACGGCAAGAATGAGTGAGAAGGTGTACGTCGTCGCGCCGAACAGCAGCGACAGGAGCCGAGTCCAGATCACCTCGGCACCAAGTGCCGTCATGCCTGACAACGCGATCGCGACGTACACGAGGCTGACGCCAGACTCGCGTCGAGCGGGCTC
>OBEQ010631975.1_pt1 | contig 11988 bp, 7 predicted proteins | sample 1670901 | NCBI WGS metagenome assembly OBEQ01 (sample SAMEA104232315, study PRJEB22302) | groundwater metagenome | biome: forest; feature: aquifer; material: groundwater | place: USA | collected 2011-08-07 | depth 5.4 m | reverse complement strand
GGGCCACTGCGCGAGCGTGTCGACCGCCGCATGATGTTCGGCGGCGATACGCTTGCGGTCGACCTCGTATTCGGCGACGAGAGCCTGGAGCCGTGCCTGTTCGGCCGTCGAGGCCTGAAGGCGCAGCTTGACGGCCTCGAGCTCCTGCCGGTTTCGTTCGACGGATGCCGAATCTTGCGGTTCTATCTGGGCAGGGTGTTTGTCACGGCCGGCAGCGGCAGTGACTTGTGCCGCATGCGCGGCCGCGAGCGCGGTCTCCAGCGCGGCGACGCGGTCGCGATGCTCACGTTCTCTGTCCAGCAACACGAGCTGGCTTTCCTCGACTCTATTCTCGAGCTCGACGAATTTCGCCTGTCTGCGCTGGCGATCCGCGGTTTGCGCTTCGAGAGCCTCGGTCAACCGCTGGCGCTCGGCCTGATGCTCGTCGGCCAGCGCCGCGAGCTTCAGGCGTTCAGCGATGGCCTGTTCGACCTGATCACGTGCCGCTCGCTGACGTTCTTCGGGGCCCCCGCGGTCGCCCTCGGCGCTCTGTATCGAGTGCTCGAGCCGATGCGTCTGCGATTGGTCGCGGAGGTTCAGCAGCAGCGAGTCGACACCCTCCGGGTGGTCTTTGAGCGCAACGCCCTGAACGAGCACGGGTCGAGCATCGTCATTGGGGATCACGAGGTGGCACTCGAGCGATGCGGCGCCGTTCGCCCAGCAGCGGGTGGTGAATTCCTGCCACTTGGTGCGTTCGGCCGCGACGATGCGATCGGTCAGGTTGGTGTTCAGGATGGCGCGCAGCGCGCCGACGCCGAAGAGGCCGAGCGCGGCATCGTTGCACGCAAGCAGCGCACCGTCGAGGCCCACCCGTATCAGGCAGGCAGGCTGCCGCTCGAGGAGCCGGCGCAGATACGACGCGTCTGCCGATGGAGCCGGCGCGCTGGGTGCAGCCATATCGTCTTAGGCTAGAGATGGCCCCAGGGGACAATAAGTGTCAATATTGCGCACTTCTTCAGCCACGTGCAGGCACATGATCAAACAAAATATCGGCAGTCCCGAGGTGAACCTCCACATTGGGGGGGCTCGCCCGGAAACCTGGCATCGGCACGGGCTCGCTGGACAGTCAGGTGAGCTGTCGGATGGCGAAAAAGCCGATCGACGTCTTAAAAGCTGAGTCCCTATTTGACAGTGGGCTGAGATTTCTGGATCGGGCGTCAGACAGCCGATGACCCTCGCCTCTGGTAGCCTGAGCGCCATGCCCCGCTGTCGTATCCGCTGCGGTTCGTCCTGGTCGCGCTCGCCGGTTGGCTGAACCAGCGGCAGCGCGATCGGCTCGGTGGCTTGTTGAAGTACTACCACCGGCCCGCTGCGTGAGAGCGACTGGCAGCAGTCGCACGCCGTCCACCGTTCGCGATCATCGTGCGTCGAACACCAGCGTTCCATCCGATGCTGATCGATGCATGAACGCCTGAACGGCGCGCCGACCCGATCCAACGGCGGTTCCGGGGCTGGTCGATCGTGGCGGCTTACGCCGGTGCATGACGGCGCCCGTTTCCTCACGAGCGCGCACCGATCGAATTAATGGACACTACGCGATCTCGCACGCCGCATTGGTGCCGCAAACAAAGCCGTGGTGTATCAGTGGGAGTCACGAGTCACGCAAGCGAACACCGTCACCCGTTTTTGGAAACGTGTTGAGGCACTAGGCGGAGTGAGGCCGAACGATCGGCGTGCTCCGACTTCGTCGATCGGGTCAGCCACAGCCGTTTCAGAGGGTTTCCCCAATCGCGCTACATGAACAGGACGCGGCTGAGCGGTAAACCTTGGCACCCGCCCGCCCCGCGTGTTCCCGTTGAGCCATTGGGCGGAGACGGACGTCTGGATGTTACATCCGCCGCGACGGCACCTGGCTGGCCTCTGGCCAACGTAACCCCCTCCGTCAGTTCAGGCGCGCACCCACAGCTTTGACATGCAACCGTTCACTGGCCTATTCTGCGTGCGACCAATGACCGACGCGGACCACGCGCATTCCCGCAAGCTGATAGCGTACAATGCCGATCGTCGGCCAACTGGCGAAGATCGGGTCCACTGGGAGGCAGCCATGAAGACGAGATTGCTCGCAGCCTTGTTGCTCGCGTCGATTCTTGCGGCCGGGACGGCGTCCGCGCAGCCGCTCCCGTTCAACGCAGCGGGCGTGACCAACGGTCACTGGCATCTCAGCTCGAAGGACGTCGCGGCCAACGAGAAGATCTTTGTCGCCATGGGCGGTCAGGCGTTCCAAGCGGGCGGCCGCCACCGCGTGCTGTTCCCCGGCGTCATGATCATTCTCGATGGGGCACCGGGAACACCGCCGCCGAACGGCCCGACTGAAGGTTCGGTGGTCAACCACGTCGGCTTCATCGTCAACAACGTGCAGGAGCAGGTCGCCAGGTGGAAGGCCGCCGGTGTGCCGGTATCACCAGGAAACAACGGCCGGCTCGATCAGGCCTTCGTCAACACGCCCGACGGCTTGCGCATCGAAATCCTGGAAAACAAGAATCAGTCGATGCCGATCCAGAGCGAGCACGTCCATTTCTTCCTGCCAGAGGCGGCCATCGCGCAAAGCCAGGCGTGGTACGGCCGAATCTTCGGCGCCAAGGCGGGCGTGCGCAATAACGCCCCGGTCGCCGACATCCCGGGCGTGCAACTGCGGTTCACCAAGGCCGACACCGCGCAGGCCCCCACGAAAGGCCGCATCCTCGACCACATCGGCTTCGACGTGAAAAACCTCAAAGCCTTCATCAAGACGCTCGAAGCCAACAACATCAAGCTCGATCGGCCTTACTCGGTCAATGACAGCGGTGTCGGGATCGCGTTCATTACCGATCCGTGGGGCACCTACATCGAGATCAACGAGCGGCCTGGCCAATAGGGTATGGGTCATGGGCTGGCACCCAGGCCAGACGAAGCGATGACGACTGTCGGGAACGAGCGTGAGGGACGATGGCCGGCATGAACGGGCTGTCCCCGCGCGAATCACGAGCTCTCCCAAGGGATGATGTCTGTCATACTCGATCCGGCGCATGGCAAACAAGACGCGACCGATCACGTTCGATACCGGGCGGGAAATCGGACGCACGCTGCCCGGCGTGGAGGAAGGCACGGCGTACGGGTCGCCGGCGCTGAAGATCGATGGCCAGATGTTCGCCTGCGTGGCCGTGCACCGATCGGCGGAGCCCGGTTCGTTGGTCGTTTGCGTTGACGTCGCGCAGCGAGATGAGATGCTCGCCGCGGGTCCGGAAACCTATTACGTGACCGATCGCTATGTCGAGTACCCGATGGTGCTCGTGCGGCTCGCTCGCATCCACCGCGATGCGCTTCGAGATCTGCTGGGCATGGCGTCTCAATATGTCACGGCGAAAGGTCGGCGACGAACCTCTGGGCGATCCAAGCGTGTCCCGCGCCTCTGAATAATAGAACATGGGTCTTCTGAGCCGGGGGTCGCCGGTTCGAGTCCTGCCGGGCGCGCCAGTTCTGGCCACAATTCGCACAAATCGCCCGCCGTTCGCAAGCTCTGAAGCGCGATTGTAGTACCGACGTGCAAGAAACCGCTCACTTCAGATCGTTGCAGCGCAGCCTGTGCTCTCATCAGGCTTTTACATCAGAGGATTTCCGGCTCCCTCCTTCGAATTAGAACGCCGAGCATGCCGAAACCACCGGCCGCAAAAGCCGGTGGTCTGTGCCGGCCACCATCTGGGGACGTACTTGAACGAAAGAGGCTTCACGGTGTGTGACGTCAGGCTCCCACGAGCACGTACCCTCTAACGCCAAAGCCAGACATCGTCTGGGCTCGTCGGTGTCCGTCTGCAGCCGGTGCGGTAAGCCACGGCGAGACGCGATCGCCTGACGGACCCCTGGCGGCGGCGAGGGCGGTTCGTGGCGTTAGATGTTTCCAGGATGACAGAGTCGGCAACGGCTTGATGCGACGAAGATTGGCGGCCGAGTTTCTCAACCCGTTGTTCACGGCTTGTCGGCCTGGCTGGAACACGCCATATCCCCCCAAGGCGCGATCCGGCGCTGGGGGTATCTCAATTGGTGGGCACGCGTGCCCTTAGCTCCTCGACCCAGTTGAGGGTCACTTGGATTTGAAACGGCGCGCCGGCGGGTTGCAGCATGAGGAAGTGCTGCCCATCGGGCATCACGGAAAAACGTAAACCACCATCGTAGTTCGAGGGCTGCGTGTGCCTGAACAGCGCCCGCGGCGCGGCCGCTTGGAAGGTCGGGCCGGGCGTGACGGCGGCCACCATCAGCGTATCGTCTGCTAAATAGAACAGTTCCTTCCCGTCGGGCGACCACCGTGGGGTGGCGCCTCCCTGGGTTGATACCTGCCACTTGCCTCCGGCCGTCGGGAACGGGCGCACATAGATTTCATCCCGGTCGGCGTCGTTCGACTCATAGGCCAGCCAGCGCCCATCGGGCGAGAATGCGGCCGCAAATTCTTTGTATGGCGTGCGCAGAAACGGCTCAGGCTTTTGAGCGGGATCGACTCGCAGCGTCCAGATGTCGGGGGCCCGGTCGTTCTCAGTGAAGGCCAGTATTCGCCCGTCCCGCGACCATGAATTCGCGTTTTGTGGGTTGGGGCTGCGGGTGAGTTGTTCAGGGACGCCACTGCCGTCGGCAGCCGTCCAGAAGAGATTGGGTGCGCCGCCCGCGCGATCGGAGCTGAACACGATCCGCTGGCCATTGGGCGTCCAGAGAGGGGCGGAATCCCAGCTCCTCCCGAAGGTGAGACGGCTGCTCAGACGGCGTTCGAGATCGTAGGTCCAGATGGCAGGGTTGGAGGCTAAGTGATCACTGAATGCCATGGCCAGGCGATGGCCCTCGGGAGAGGGTTGCGGTACGCCGTAGTACACACGCGGCACGTCAAGCAGCACGTCGGCCCGGCCCGTGCGGTCAATGGCAACGACGACCGATCGGCCGGGCGCGGCGTGCACAAGCGAGCCGTCGCTTGCCACCGCAAACAACGCCATCCCGCCGGAGTTGACCTGCACCCCTTCAAACACGGGTATCGGTGAGCCTGTGATCGCCAACCGGTTGCGGTCGAACGGCGCTGCCCAAAGCTCGCCGGGACGCGCGAACACGACGTGTCCCGTGGGACTGAGACGCGGGTTCGTGCCGGCAACCAAGTCTCGCTCCGTGCCCGTGTCGAGCGATCGCACCACGACGCGAGCTGTTTCGCGCCCTCCAGTGACCATCACCGTGTAGAGTACCGCGCGGCCGTCGGGCGTCAGCTCAGGCCATTCGGCTCTCTGACCGGTCTGTGTAGCCATCGCCGTGAGTGCCTTCGGCGCGCCGCCAGTCGCAGCCACCTGCATCAGGTCCGGCGAGTTGCCCGAGGCAAACACAATCATGCCGTCGCGACCCCAGCTGGCACCGCGACGAAACCCCGCCGGGCAGATCGTCACGGCCGTCCCGCCAACCGCCGCCACTTTCTTCAACGCGTTGTCGGCGAAGAAGCCGATCCACTGGCCGTCAGGCGAGAAGAAGGGGAACTCCGCCCCCTGGGTGCCCGCGATGGGCACCGCCTCGAGCTGATCCAGCGCGTGGCGAAACAATTGCTGCGTGCCGTTACGCTGCGCGACGTAGACGACGTTGCGGCCATTCGGCGAGAGGGCGAGACCGTACGTGATGAACGTATCGGTTTCTGGCACCGAGAGGACAAAGCGCGAGACGGAACCGGCCACTGAGGGCGCCCTGGACGTGACGCTCCAGACGCCAATGGCGCTGAGGGCTCCCAGCAGCCCCACCGCCACGACCCACGCGAGCCGGTCGCGGCGCGATGTGCGTCGTGGCGCGCGGATCGCTTCTGCCGGGCCTTCCGCGATCCACTTCAGCGCCTGCTCGAGATCATTCGCGGTCTGCCATCGCCCGCCCCGATCCTTCGCCAGACACCGCGCGATGATGTGATCGAGAAGTGGCGGCACCGTGTCTCGCGCGCTCGCGGCAATGGTTGACTCTGTGCTAGTTCTGCGCGCTGAGGAAACCGGCTCGGGATCGTGCTCGAGAATCGCGGCAATGACGCCCGCTCGGCTCCTCCCCTCGAACGCCTGACGTCCGGTCGCCATCTCGTGGACCACCGCGCCAAACGCGAAGATGTCGGTCCGGCCGTCCACGTCCCGCGCTTCCAACTGTTCGGGCGCCATGTACTGGGGCGTGCCGACCAGCGTCTCTTCGTCGGTGATCGTCTGAACGGTCGGCATCTCGAGGAGAGAGGCGCCGGCGATCGTCTCGGTCGCGCACAGTCGTGCGACACCGAAATCGAGCAGCTTCACGCCCGACCGCGTCATCATGACGTTCGAGGGTTTGAGATCGCAGTGGATCACGCCCTGAAGATGCGCGTGATCGAGGGCGCCGGCCATCTCGATCGCATGGCGCAAGACTTGATCGATGGGCAGCGCCCCACGGACGAGACGCTCCGCCAGGGTCTCGCCGTCGAGAGCCTCCATCACGAGGAACGGGAGGCCATCCTGCTCGCCGATGTCGTACAGAGGACAAATGTGCGGATGGCTCAAGCTCGCGAGCGCTCGCGCCTCGCGTTCGAATCGCTGGCGGCGCGTAGGGCTATCGGCGACGTGCCGCGGCAATACCTTGATGGCCACCGCTCGGCCGAGCCGCGTATCGATCGCGCGATACACCTCGCCCATGCCACCCTGTCCAAGTGGTGCCTGAATCTCGTACGGGCCCAATCGAAGGTCTTTTGCGAGCATCATGCGTGGAAGCGGCGATGGCGGGGTCGCTCCGACTCCGTTTCCGTCACGGCCAGCGGATGCGATACGCGGAAGATGAGCGTAAACGGACCGATCCGGATCGCATCGCCCGCCTCGAGGACCGCTGGCGCTGTGAGGCGGACGCCACGCACGAACGTGCCGTTTTTGCTGTCAAGGTCTTCAATCGTTGCGCGGGCGTCGTCGACGAGGATCCGCGCATGGCGCCGAGACACCCTGGGTGAGTCCAGCCAGACCGTGACATCTGGTTCACGCCCCGCGATGTATTCGCCCTCCATCAAGCCGAAAGTGCGCGTCCGCCCCGTCAGCCAACAGGTCGGACGCCCACGGCCCGCGACGGCGAGGTGGTGCGGATCGTCGCTCAGGACGATCGCGGCGAAGGCGTAGCCGTACCGGTGCACGGTGCGGATGATGTGGGCGTCATGCGCGGAGTCGCCGAGGGCCTCCCGAATCTCCCTGACGACCCGGGCCAGGCTCGCGTCCGAGACGAAGACGTCGGGCCACACCCGCTCGAGCAGCTCGGCTTTCGAGAGCGCGCGGCCTCGGTGCTCGACCAGCACGCTGAGCAGCTCGAACGCCTTGGGTGACAGGTGGATCGCCCCTGTCCCGCGACACACGCTCCGCGCGTCCGCGTCGAGCACGCAGTCGGCGAAACGAACCTTCACGCGGTGCCTCCCCGATCGCGTCAGAAATCAGAAAATGCGAAGAAAACCATCAAGACCCGCCGGCGAAAGTACATCATCTTAGCGCAAGCATTGACGCAATTCATCACCGACCCCTGCTGGCGCGCCTCATCCCTGGTCGCCGGGTTGCTGGTGATCCTGGTCGGTGTTGGCCTGTGCGCCACGGCGGGACGCGCCCTGATCAGTTGACGATGGGCACCGTGCTCAGACGTTGTCACCCCGGACGTGCGTCGTTCGGACCTCAACCTCCGGGTCGCGCCGTCCGAGTCACAGGATGGGCAGGCCAACCGAGTGCCAGGGTATCAGGGCGCGATCGACGTTGCTGATTCGCACGTGAGCGGCCTCCTGGGTGTCTCGATGCCCGCCACCCCGTGCGAGCGCATCCGCGTCGCCCTTGCTGGCGGTTCAGAACGTCTCACAGAATCTTCACCTGTACCGAATTAAGCGAATCACCGCGGGCGAATCGACGTTGGTGACGGTTGCGCCGGGCGACGGAAGCCGACCTTCGACGACTTTCCCGGTAACAGCAGGGACAGAAGTCGTCGTGGCCATTGGGATGTTGTGGACGTCGACCGTCAGTCAATCATGTGTGTTCAAGACTTCACTGGCTCCTTAGCTCTCGTTCACGCGTGAAGGATGATGCGCCAGCCGCACCGCGCCTGTGTGCACAAGTCTTCTCAGCCTGGAGGCGAGACATGCAACGCGCCACCCAGATATTCAAGGGATCTTTCCATGCTGGTTTGGTCGTCCTGCTAATTGTGGGAGCCTCCGGCACCACGATCGCGACGGCACAATCTTCAGGCACGTTCACCGCACACAGCCACGCTGCTGCCCAACGGCAAGGTTCTCATCGCTGGAGGAGTCCAGTCGACCTCACTTGCCCATTTAATCCTTGCCAGCACGGAACTGTATGATCCGGGCACCGGCAGGTTTAGCTCCGCTGGTGACATGACCACGGGCCGGAGGATACACACCTCCACGTTGCTCGCTGACGGCAGGGTCTTGATCGCCGGCGGCTACGGCGCAGGAGGAGCGGTGGCGAGCGCCGAGCTATACGATCCTTCCACCGGCACCTTCACGCATACGGGAGACATGATCACGGCGAGGAGTGGTCATACGGCAATCCTGCTTGCGAACGGCAAGGTGCTGCTTGTGGGCGGGTACGGGACTTCTTCCTACCCAGACATTGCCGCTGCGGAGCTCTACGATCCGGCGACTGGCATCTTCACGCCTGGCGGCTCTTATGTCGGCCGCGGAGGGTGCGACTTTTGCGCCCCGGCTACTCTGCTGCCCGACGGCAGGGTCTTGTTTCCCGGGCAGTACCCGGCCCAACTCTATGATCCCATTACCAACTCCTTTAGCCCTGGTGGAATGATGATCTCTGATCACTCCACCGCCACATTGCTGACGAACGGAAAGGTATTGTTTGCTGGTGGCGTAGACTTCGGCCGGTCTTCCAGCGCCGAACTCTACGACCCGGCTACAGGTACGTTCACCTCCACGGGCAACATGGCGTTTCGACGGGTCTGGCATACCCTGACCTTGCTGCCCAATGGCATGGTCTTGACCACCGGTGGTGAGACGGACAGCTGCGCTGGCAGTGGTGGTTGCGGCTTTGCTGGGACCGTGGCCAGCGCGGAGCTTTATGATCCTTCAGCGGGGTCCTTTCTCGCGACCGGCAACATGGCTGCGCCTCGCGAAACCCACACGGCCACGCTTCTCAACGATGGCAGAGTTTTAATCGCTGGGGGCGCCTCCTACGGAGGAATAGGACTCTTTTACGGAAGCCTTGCGAGCGCCGAACTCTACAACCCAGCCGTGTTGGTGCCTGCACCTGCGCTTGTGTCGCTTTCGGGGGACGGGCAAGGGCAGGGCGCGATCTTTCACGCCGGGACATCCGACGTCGCCTCGCCTGATGATCCCGCCGTTGCCGGAGAGGTCCTGGAAATCTACTGCAATGGCCTCAGTTCTGAAAGTGTCATACCGCCGCAGGTAGCCATCGGTGGCCGCATGGCCGAGATCGTTTCTTTTGGCAACGCTCCCGGTCCAGGATTTTCCGGAGTGAACCAAGTAAACGTCAGAGTGCCGAGTGGCGTGGCCCCGGGACCTGCCATTCCAGTGCGGTTGACCTATATCGGCCGGCCGAGTAACGAGGTCACGATCGCCGTGCAGCGATGAACATTCTCTCTGGACCCTTCGGGAGCACCCGATGCCGATGTTCAAGCATGGCTGCGTCCTTCTGTTTCTGATTTTGGCGTCGGCGTGTGGCGGCAATGGATCGCCAACCGCGCCGGCGACGACGCCTACTCCTGCGCCCGCACCCACTCCGCGTCCCTCGCCGCCGCCGCCCATACCGACCACCTGGCACTTGACGGGCATCGCCACCGACGATGATGGCGGTCGGGTGACGGGTGCGACGGTTACCGTCTTGCCGTTTAGCCAAGCGACGAGCTTCCCATCCGTCTCAGGCGTGACAGATGGGAGTGGCTTCTACAGCATCGATTTCGATGGCTACACCTACCTCGGCCTTAGCAACGCCCGAATCGGAACCGTGATCGCGGAAAGCCCCGGTCGCGACCATTTTTTGACTTACATCTCTGCTCCCGCTTCTGGCGGTCAGAACGTCTCACAGAATCTTCACCTGTATCGAATCACGCGAATCACCGCTGGCGAATCGACGTTGGTGACGGTTGTGCCGGGCGATACATCGTGCGACGAAAACGGCTACTGGTTGTGCCGAATAGTACATATTGTGGTGCCTACCGACGGTCTGATGACCATGGAAGTCGTGCCGACGCCATCAGCTGCGAACACTGGTCTTACGTTTGTGAACGAATTCGGCTCTCCCCCGGGACCTTCGGTGTTGCACGTAACCGTAACCGCAGGGATAGAAGTCGTCGTGGCCATTGGGATGTTGTGGACGTCGACCGTCAGTCAATCAGGTGTGTTCAAAACGTCGCTGGCGTCGGCCAAGAGCCCATAGCCTCAATCCATTTGGGAGCACTGATGCCAATGTTCAAACGTGTCTGCGTCGTTCTGCTTTTGATTTTGGCGTCGGCGTGCGGCCGTACCACGACGTCGCCTTCCACCACCACATCGCCTTCACCGACGCCGACGCCCGTGCCTCCGGCAGTCTCCCTCAAAGGCATAATGATCAGTGGCAACTTTTCGTTGACAGCCATCGGACAAACGAGCCAGCTGACCGCAACGGCTGTGTTCTCGGATGGCACGACGAAGGAGGTGACGAAAGACACGCCATGGGTGTCCGACGATCCCTCCGTCGCGACCATTTCGTCCGGCGGACTGTTGACCGGAGTGCGTTTCGGCAAGACCTGGATCCGGACGCGCGATAACGACGCCACCTATGTTGGCGAGATCGTTGACGCAGTAGCCGTCACGGTCACACCACCTGGCACGTTTGCGGTGATGGGCCACGTCAGAGAGCCCGGTCACGGATCTCTGTCCGACGTGCAGGTGGCCGACACGTTATCCCGCCAGACCACGATGACCAGGCCTTCAGGCCAGGGATCCGGGGGAAATGTGCAAGGCCAGTTTTCCCTCGGAGGTCTGACGAGCGGCGCGCACCTGCGATTCTCCAGAGACGGGTACGAGCCGGTGGAGACCGATCTGAAGCCGCTGGAACCCGATCAGCACTATTACTTGTACCCGAGCGTGCCGATGCAGCGGATCGTGCGGCTGAGAGCTGGCCAGGCCATCTCACCCGAGCCGCTTCATAACAACGATGTCGCGTACACCATGCCTGGCGGCCAACTGTGTCGGCCCTGCCGGTTGGTCCACGTCGACGTTCCGAGCAGCGGCACGCTTCATCTCCAGCTGACGTGGATGACAGGCGGCCCTGACCTTGAGCTGTGGGTTCGCGGCCAACGGTTTCTGCGATCAAACGCCAAGGCGGCCGAAGTGGACACGGAGATGCCCGTCAGCGCGGGCGAAATTGTCGTGTACGTGGAGAGTGAATACACAGGAGCAACTGAACAGCCAATGAGCGGGCTGTCGTTTACGTTGGGGAGCTCGTTGACGCAGTAGCCGCCGATCCTTCGGTGAGCTGGGGAATCGGATGCAAAGCCTCGCTCCCGAGCGTGCCCGATGAGCGCCCGATGCGGCACAACTGCCGCAACAGCCACTTTCCCGAGCACGTTCGCGACGACATTTAACTGTACGTCCTCACGCGACTTTCTTCCACTCCTTTGGCAAGGAACAGGGGCAGCTGCGTGTGACCGTCGGCGCGCACCGACGGCTTTGACATGCAACCGTTGACTCGCCTATTCTGCGTGCGACCAATGACCAGCGCGGACCACGCGCATTCCCGCAAGCTGATAGCGTACAATGCCGATCGCCGGCCAACTGGCGAAGATCGGGTCCACTGGGAGGCAGCCATGAAGACGAGATTGCTCGCAGCCTTGTTGCTCGCGTCGACTCTTGCGGCCGGGACGGCGTCCGCGCAGCCGCTCCCGTTCAACCAAGCGGGCGTGACCAACGGTCACTGGCATCTCAGCTCGAAGGACGTCGCGGCCAACGAGAAGATCTTTGTCGCCATGGGC
>OBEQ010666075.1_pt1 | contig 11990 bp, 13 predicted proteins | sample 1670901 | NCBI WGS metagenome assembly OBEQ01 (sample SAMEA104232315, study PRJEB22302) | groundwater metagenome | biome: forest; feature: aquifer; material: groundwater | place: USA | collected 2011-08-07 | depth 5.4 m | reverse complement strand
TCATGATTGAATAAAATACCATTGCAGGCAAACAGACCGTAGCTCTCCCTGTAATTGACAGTTATCCAGAAACCATAAACTTTAGCTACAGCATAAGGGGAACGGGGATAAAAAGGGGTTTGTTCATTTTGTGGACTGATCTTACTAACCCCAAACATTTCCGAGGATGAAGCTTGATAGAATTTAGTTTTAAGACCAGCATCTTTTATGGCATCAAGCAGCCTAGTAACACCGAGCCCAACAATATCCCCCGTATAAATTGGCATATCAAAACTAACCCTAACATGGCTTTGGGCTGCTAAATTATAAATTTCATCAGGCTTAACCTTTTCCAAAACCCTCTCAAGATTAGTGCTATCGGAAAGATCACCATAGTGCAGAAAGAAATTCTTAGCTATATGAGGATCTTGAAAAAGGTGTTCGATTCTTTTAGTGTTAAAGGTACTAGCTCTTCTGATAATTCCGTGTACCGTATAACCTTTTTGGATAAGCAATTGGGAAAGATAGGCTCCGTCTTGACCAGTTATGCCGGTAATCAATGCCTTTTTCCTTTTTGCCATGCCATTTCTTTTAGCATCAACAACTTTTTCTGTCAAGCCTTTCACTTTGATTGATGCAATTAAAAGGAGCGTCTGAGAATATCCGTAGGTAGATGTTGTCCCATTGAATGTTCAAAGGTTCGGGGAGTTGTAGCCGTAATTGGTGCCAATTTTAAAGCCGATCTAGTGTCTTTTTCAGCCTGATCTCTCAAAGTGGCCAATTGGTCAGTACTTAAATGATCAGTCCAAACATAAACATCATATTCTCCTGGGATACCCTTGTAATAATAAGCATCAGTGGCAAAGTTCATTTCTCGGCTGTTAAGAGCTAATGTTTGTCCATCTACGATAATGGAATATCTCCAAGCTTGTTTACAGTCATCATATTCAGAATGGTCGTAATAAGGAGATCCTGGATATTGAGTGATGATGGTCCAATCTACGTCATCCCAATTTGGCCAAAGATTATTTATGACCCAGTTTCTTGATTCCTCTGCAGTTTTTTCTGATTCACCGGGATGTCCCAAAGACATCAGAGCTTTAACTTTTAGGCCGGCATTGTGAGCGATATCAACCAAATGAGAATTAATAGCTCCAGAAGTATGCTTTTTCATCGCTTTAAGCATCTGGTCTGAGCCAGATTCTATTCCAGACAAAAGAACTTTAAATCCGGCATGATACATTAACTCAGCTTGCTTAGGCGTAAAAAGCTCGGCTTTGACAAATCCCCTAAAGGCCATCTCCTGACCTAAACGGTCTTGCAAATTGATAAGTTCCCGACAAAGAACTTCCAAATTTCCAGTAGAGACATTAAGTTCGTCGTCATAAAACATCACTCCAGAATAATCGATGCCTTCTTCTTTAGATTTTAAAATAAATTGTTCGATCTCTTCAACAGCATTTTTAGGTGACCTGGGCCGGACAGTTCTTAAGAAATGAGAATCTCTTCCGCAGCAGAAACCACATTCAAACGGACAACCCAGTTGAATAATCGTTGAAAAGGTCCGATGTCCGTCAATATCATAATGGTAACTACCCATATCTATTAGATCTCTGGCAGGTGGTTCAAAATTTCCCAATACTTCCTTACTTAAAAATAGTAGTGATTTTCTATTTCCGGCATCAACAACTTGGTCTGGATACTTTGGATCTAAAGCATAAAAGGTGGCTAACTCGCCGTCACCAATTACAAGTTTATCAAAGGTATTTCTCAGTTGATCAAAGGCTAAAGTAGCTCTGCCACGACGATTTCTCATTAAATCTTGTTCCATTCCGGCATGAGTTAGGGTAGCATGGGCTCCACCGGAAATAATAGTAGCTTCTGGAATTTCACTCCGCAGCTTCTCAGCAATTTTCACTGCAGCTGGAAGTTGTGGGGTGGTAGAGGTAATGGCAAAATGTTTGGTTGTAGTTGTTTTAGCATAATCAGAAACAATATCCTCGTAATTACTATAACCTGATAGATCCAAAACCTCCACAGGATTACCATTTTTTCTAAACTCAGCAGCTACTTTTAAGATTCCTAAAAAAGGAAAAACTCGCTCATCAGCCAAAAAAGTTGACGGAGGAATAACAAAAGTTACTGGAGTGGATCTAACTCTTTTTTTTACCTCCTCAATCTTAGGTAAGATATTTGGAACTTTAACTGTGGAGTAGTTATCTGTAGAATGTTTATCTAGTTCAATGACGGCCATTTCGTAAATTTTCCATGGGTAAACCTGAAAATTTAGCTTTGGAAAATATACATTAAGCGTATAATGTATCGGGGTATCAGTCAATCCGGTCAATATATATCAAACACGATCATTTTCTTTTAGCTAATTTCTTTTTGAAAAATGCAGTATTGGCTCTAACATACAGTGTGGGATTACCAGTATCATAAGTATGGCCATCAATGTTTAAACCAATTACCTGCTGGTTTCCCTCAATAGCTTTTTTTAAAGTCACAACCTCATTTAATTCGGTACCCTCAAAGCTTCTCATTAAATCATCAGCTATTTTGAAAATTTCTGGTTTAAGTACATATCTGCCAGACATTCTAATTTTACTGCCTGGATGATGGGGAATCGAATCTGTTTGTTTTGGACAAAAATGGATAATGCTGAGTAACTTATCTTTCCTTTGCTCAATTAGACATTCAGTATAAAATGATAGTGTATCTGAGGGGAAGCTGCTAAAAGATATTATGTGAGAGTAACCTTGATTTTCTTCAAAAGCTTCGATTAATTGTTTGAGGACTGGTTTGTGAGAGATAGTTGGTAGATCAGGTAAAGCCATGGCAAAGGGTTGATCTTTAATAATTTTTTGACAAAGTTGAATGGCATGGGTAATACCAAGTGGTTTTTCTTGGTAAACAAAGTGAAACTTGATTTTTTTATGGAATTCTTTATGAGTTAGTAAGTACTTTTTTATAGCCTCTTTTTGTTTGTTAATAACTACTATAATCTCTTTACACCCAGAGTTAATTGCCTCTTCAACTACCCACTCAATTACCGGAAGATCGATCAGAGGTAACATCTCTTTTGGTAAGTACCCAGAAACCGGAGCCCACCTAGAACCTTTACCAGCAGCCGGAATTATACAAAAGCTAATTTCACCTTTTCCCATAGTGATATTTTACACAAGTACTACCTTGACAGCAAGAAGAGAGTTAATCTAAAATGTCGTACATGGGTATCGAGCAAAGATTTGAAGCCGAAACAACGGAGAGAACCCGATATTTTGTTGGGGATATGAAGTCTGAGACTTTTCAAGCTACTAGAGGTTACTTTGTAGGATTTTTTATGGCTGGAAAAACTTCGCCGGAGGGTGAATCGTTAGATATTTTAACAAGGCAGGACGTGGAATGTGCCATTATGGATTTACCAGAAAGAGATGAATCAAAACCTCATTATCATAAATTAGGCTATGAGGTAACTTATTGTTTATCCGGTTGGCTTCATCTGATAGTTGATCAGTCCCAAGAGGTCGATTTAACAGAAAATCAGTTCTTAATTATCCCCCCAGGAACAATTTTACAAAATCCTGAAAATGCACCAGGAACTAGAGTTTTTGTAGTAAAAGCCCCTAGTGTTCCGGGGGATAAATATTATGCAGAGCAAAGAAATTGATGTAGATGAGGCCAGAGAATATACGTTAGGAGCTGTGTTAGAAGCAGGGTACATGTTAAGGGATCATTTCAAAAAAGTTGGTGGTAGAACACTTAGAAGGGGTGCTGTAACGTTAACAATGGAAGCTGATGAAGCAGCAGATATTTTTTTAAAAAGTCGTCTTAAGAAAAAGTATCCTGAGAGTCAGTTCTTGAGTGAAGAAACGGCAGCTCATGGTTATTCTAAACTGGTCGACTCAGATTACCTTTGGATAGTTGATTCTTTGGATGGTAGGATAAATTTCTCAAGGGGGCATGAAAATTTTGCAATTTCCGTAGCATTGGTTAAAGATAAAATGACCCAGTTAGGAGTAATTTATGCACCAATTAGAGGAGATAGTTACTGGGCTACAGTAGAGTCAGAAGGAGTTTTCTTAAATAATAATGTTGTATCCGTGTCCGAAATTAATCAATTTAAAAATTCACTGATAGCACTTGATTGGCCATATAATTTACGTCAAAGAGAAACTGTTCTCAGATGGGCTAGTGCTTTTGCACCAAGAGTTAGGCAGATAAAATCCACAGGTAGTGCAGTTTTAGATCTGGCTCTAGTGGCAGCCGGGAAAATTGATGCTTATGTTCAACTTGGTACTAAACCTTGGGATACGGCAGCCGGCGCATTGTTGGTTGAAAAGGCAAAAGGCAGAGTTACTACTCCTGAAGGTGAGAATTGGGATCCATTCAATCATAGAATTCTTGCCACTAACAGTATACTTCATGATCCAATATTGGATCTTATTGGAGGATGTGAAGAGCCCGATTAGAAAATATTAATAGGTAATATTTATAAACTCAAGATCAATTCTTGACAGATTCAGTAATATTTTTTTTAGTTTGTTTCTGCTGCGAGGTAAAAACAATGCATAATAAAGAAATTAATTTAGAAGACGCCCATAGATTTGCTTCGCATTTGGCGTTAGAAGGTGGAAAAATCTTAAGAGATTCTTTTGCAGAGACTGTAAGTATTTCAGTAGATAAAGGTAGTATAGATTTTTCAACTGATACTGATATGAAAGTTGATACCTTTCTTCAAGAAAGAATAAATGATAAATATCCTAATACATTAATCTTATCAGAGGAAACTGCGCCAGAATGTTATTCTGAGTATCAAGATGCCGATTATGTTTGGATTAATGATCCATTAGACGGTACCTCTAATTTCTTTCATGGATTCCCTCGATTCGGGATCTCTATAGGTTTAGTAAAGCTAGGTGAACCATTATTGGGTGTGATTTATCTACCAATGACTGATGAGTTGTTCTCAGCCCAGGCAGATCGAGATGGTGCAATTTTAAATGGCAAACCTATCCACTCGTCATTTATAGATAATCTAAAAAGATCGAGTTTTCTTTGTGATTGGTGTCCAAATGAAGCCAAGAGGCAGCAAATGATTGGATACTTAAAAGGAGTTCTCGGCGAAGTTTGGCAGATTAAATCTCAAGGTTCAGCAGTGGCTGATTTGTGTTGTGTGGCTGCAGGACAATCTGAAGCATATCTAAATGCCGGTTTAAAACCATGGGATGTGGCAGCTGTTAGTTTAATAGTTAAAAAAGCAGGTGGGAGAATTACGACACCTGAGGGTGATAAATACAGTATTTTCAATCCTGATATCTTTGCTTCTAATACAATATTACACGATCCAATATTGAATTTAATTAATCAATGAAAACTCAAGGGTATTCGATTTGGCTGATACCGGAAAACACAACTTTTAAAATTTTATCAGCAATTATTCAAAAACTCTCCCAAAAATATTCTTCACCAGTATTTGAGCCCCATGTAACTTTAATTGGTGGAATATCCGGTACAGAAACTAAAGTCATTGCTAAAACCAAAGAATTAGCAACTAAAATAGCCCCTTATAAAATTCGGTTCGGTGGTGTTAATTTTTTGGATTATTATTTCAAAGCATTATTTCTTGAAGTAATGCCAGATAAAGAAGTAATGAAGGTAAATAAAATGGCTACCAAAATTTTCGATATGGAGGATCAAAGTTACGCTCCTCACTTAAGTTTAATATATGGTGATTTTTCTGAGGATTTAAAAAAGGAGATGATTAAAAATCTGAAACCCAAGATTTTAACATTAAGTTTTGAAGTCAATAAAATTTACCTTTATAAAACTGGCGGCGAAATAAACGATTGGAAGCGAATAAAACAGCTTGAATTATTTATGCCCCATTAGTTCAAGTTTTAATTTTATGGCCTGCAAAAATGTATCAAAAACCACTTTTAATTTGGCATTTTTTACCTCTCCTGATTTTCTAACATGATAATAAGATGGCGCCTCGTCTATTTTTAACTTCTTTTTTGTAAACCTGACCACAATTTCAGTTAATATAAATATTCCACTAGATCCTTTAAGTTTTAATTTTTGTATTTCTTTGGTATTCCAAATATTAACCCAACCCACATCAATCCATCTAATCCCAAATAAAAATAACAAAATTAACAGATAACCATAGGAAAAAATAATTCTTTTGGTAGTATAATCTGGACGGCTACCTCTATAACCTAGCACTAAATCATTTTTAGGCATGATTTCAAAGCAATGCCTCATATCTTCTACTAAGAATTGTCCGTCAGCTGGCATATAGGCAACATAATCTTTGGTGGAAGCCATTATTCCTGTGAGCATAGCGCTACTATATCCACCATTAGGCTGGTGGATAACTTTAATTCTAGGGTTTTTTTTAACTAGTCTATCAAGAATCTGACCAGTCTTATCTTTGGACCCATCATCAACAGCCACAATTTCCCAATCCTTAAAATACTTAGGTAGTGTTTTTACAGTATTTTTAATAACCCACTCAATATTTTCTTCTTCATTATAAACGGGAATTGCGATGGTGATACTCTTCGCCATAGGTTTTAGGGCTAAAGCTTACGAACCCTATCGGCAGAGATTTTGTTTATGTTGATATCATGTTGGATAACTAACCACCATCCTGAATCATGTTCAAATTTTTTCGAAATCTCTTCTAATATTTTCTGATGATCAGAATACATTTTGAATAAATTATCCTTTTCTGATATAACTTTTTTATCTACCACAAAATTTGTTAAGCTACCGATATAAGTTTCATATCTTGAGCCGACTTCTTCAACATAGTCAATTAGATTATTATCAATAATATATTTTAATTCCGCTAGTCTTTTATTGGCCAAAAACTCTTCATATTTAGCTTTATCAGTACTATTAAATTTAAAGAAAAGGGTAATTTTTTCTTGTACTTTTTCCAACCCACCTGCTATATGATCAACATGAATGTTGGTACCTGGTGACTCTGCCTTGATTAAATTAGCTTGAGTAACAAAGATTGTTAAAATAATTATTAAGGGTAATAGGTGCCTTATAGTTTTCCTGTACATCTTGGGTTTAATATAACATAAAAAGTGAGATATTAACAACTAGTATTTTTTCTACTTCTATGGTTAAATTTAAGATTATGCAACCAAAAGTTTCTGTAATAATCACTACTAAAAACTCAGCTCAAACTTTAAAAAATCTTTTAGAGAGTATTAAAAAACAGTCATATAAAAGTATTGAAACAATAGTCGTAGATAATCAATCCAGTGATAAAACAGTTAACCTTTCTAAAAAATATACAGATAAAGTTTTCAATAAAGGACCCGAGCGATCTGCTCAAAGAAATTTTGGAGTTAATAAGTCCACGGGTAAATATGTCTTTATCTTGGATTCGGATATGGTTTTGACAAAGAATGTAGTTAGGGAGTGTGTTTTGGCAGCAGAAGCGGATCAAAATATTGGTTGTTTGGTAATACCAGAACGATCTTTTGGCAACAGTTTTTGGGCCAAGACAAAACAATTAGAAAGAGAAATAAACCAAGGAGAAGAATATTTTGAAGCAGCTCGGTTTTTCCCCAAGGAAACTTTCAAAATATTTAAAGGTTACGACGAAAATATTACCGGACCAGAAGATTGGGATCTGCCAAGAAGAGTTGTCAAGTATAAAAGAATTAGTAGAATTAAATCATATATTTTACACAACGAAGGAGACTTAACGCTCAGTACCTTATTTAAAAAAAAATACTACTATGGATTGTCCGCGGATAGGTATTTAAAAAAACAAAAACTTTCTCCTATTAGTTCAGTGACACTTTATTTTTTAAGACCGGCTTTTTATAGAAAGTGGTATTACTTTTTCAAAAATCCATTTACATATTTTGGAATGTTGATAATGTTAACTGTTGAACTATTCGGTGGCGGATTTGGTTATTTGAAAGGCCGCTTAAGTTGATACCAAAAGTGTCGATAATCATAATTAATTGGAACGGAGGCCAGGTTTTAAGAAATTGCCTATCTTCTTTGGAAAAAATTACCTATCAAAATTGGGAACTTATCTTAGTGGATAATGGGTCTATTGATGGCAGTAATAAACTCGTTAGTAAATTTAAACTAGGAACTAAAAAAAGTATTTTAATCCAAAATACCATCAATGTTGGATTCGCACCAGCTAATAACCAAGGATTTAAAAAGGCACAAGGTAAATACATTTTACTTCTTAATAACGACACAAAAGTTGTCCCGGATTTTTTGAGTATTATGGTTTCAAAAATGGAACAAGATAAAACAATCGGAGTAATGCAACCGAAGATTTTTTTGATGGATCAAAAGAATTTATTAGATAATACCGGATCTTTTTTGACAGGTAGTGGCTTTCTGCAGCACTGGGGATTTATGCAAAAAGATAGCAGTGAATTTGATTATGAAACAGATATTTTTTCGTGTAAAGGAGCTTGTCTGTTAACTAGAAAGCAGTTGATTGATAAAATTGGCCTTTTTGATAATCAATTTTTTAGCTACTTTGAGGAAAGCGATTTTTGTTGGAGAGTCTGGTTAGCTGGATTTAGAGTTATCTACTATCCAAAAACCCATATTTACCATCAACTCGGAGCAACCAGTAAAAAAATGGATCAGATATTTATTAATTATCATGCTTTTAAAAATAGACTTCTGTCCTTAATAAAGAACTTAGATTCATTTAATTTAGTTAAAATATTGATACCCCATTTACTTATTATTTTAGGTCTAGGATTTTACTATTTATTAAAATTTGAGTTTAACAAATCAAAAATGATCTTTTCTGCAATAGCTTGGAATTTAGTAGAATTACCACATACATTCCGGAAAAGAGTTTTGATACAAAAGCAAAGAAAAAAAAGTGATGCTGAAATTTTTAAAAGTATCTATAAACCAACAGACTTCATACAGATGTTTTTACATTTTCAAAAAGTTGAAGCAAATTTTAAATGAAAAAAGATTTTCCTAAAAAAATACCCATCAACGGCAGAGTTAGGATCTGTGTTGAAATGGTTAAAAAGCAAAAAGTAACTGACAATATTGTAGTTAATATTGGATCCTCCTTTGGTTGGCTTGAAAAGGAAATCCAAATATTAAAACCCGAGCGACTAATTGGAATTGAAATTAACCAGGAAGCTGTTAAGTTTGCTAGACAAAATGTACCTGGTGTCGGGTTTCTGGTTGGAGATGCTTTGGATTTGCCTTTGGAAAGCAATCTAGCTGATTTAGCTTTTTTATTTGATGTTTTAGAACATGTTCCAAAAGGAACTGAACACCAAGCCCTAAAGGAAACTAATCGAGTTCTAAAAAAAGGTGGGATTTTGCTACTGTCTACTCCAAATTCTCATCCTGTATCGAATATTCTTGACCTGGCATGGTATTTTGGTCATCGTCACTATTCTAAAGATAAGATCTCAAAATTATTAAAAAAAGCCGGATTTAAAATCACCTACATTGAATCAAAAGGTAATATATTTAGCTCGCTATATCTAACATGGTTTTATATTTGTAAAATACTCTTCCGGATTAATCAACCTAGAAACGTTTTTTTTGAAAAGGTAGATGATCAAGGTTATAAAAATCAAGGTATTACCGATATATTCTTAGTGGCCCAAAAAGTTAAATAATATGAAAATGAAAGATCTGTTGTTAAATTCAATCAACTACTTACTAAAACCACTAACTAATAATTTTTTTGAAGAGTTATCTAAAAATAGTAAGGTAAATCAGTTGATTAAACTTTATCCAAATGATAAGTTTATTAAAATTAGATTTTGGGATGCTCCTTATCTAGAAGTCGAAACGATTATTTCTAAAAATAGTTCAATTATTGATTTAGGTTGTGGAGACGGATTTTTTGCTAATTTTCTGGCTATTTCTTCAAAAAAAAGAAAAGTTTTTGGTATCGAAATTAATAAGTCCAGGATTATCAGTGCTGACAAAGGGCTTCAAAATACTCGTTTTCTATCAGGAGATATCACTAAAACTAAGTTACCAAAAACTGATGTTGTTGTACTTTTCCATGTACTCCATCATTTAACTTCTTTTAAAACCCAAAATAAACTTTTAAATGTTTGCTCTAAGCAACTAAAAAAGAATGGCAAGTTAATAATAGTAGAGGTTGAACCCAAAATTTCATATAGATATTTAATAGCTTGGCTAGTGGATCACTTTTTAGTGCCTTGGATTTTTGATAGAAAGTTTTATTCGCCAATTTATTTCAGAAGAGGTCAAGATTGGGTAACTCTTTTAAACCAGTTGGCATTTAAAACCAAAGTTACTAATCTTGAAAGAGATAAACCATTTAGTCATGTATTAATAGAGGCCACAAAAACTTAGTTTAAAAATTGTATTTTTTCCCCTTTTCTATAATTTTGGGTAAAATCAACCACATGCCCAGCATAAGGATGGGTAGTTTTATCTATACCCTTATCAAATTCATAATCAATTACAAAAACATTATCTTTAACAGGCCAAAGTTTATTTTGCCACTGATCAGTACCAACAACTGTTAAGCCTTTTGGACTATGAAACTCTGTAATAATCGGTAGTGCCCACTGCAGATAACTTGGTGTCACCAATATTGTCTGGTCATTAAATTGAGGAGAAAGACTAATTGTATAATCAATAAATCGTTTCAATTCTACAGATTGATACTGAATTTTATCGATGTTGCTCCAAATAGTATTGGTATTATAAATCACAAAAGCAGAAACGGCTAGAAAAGTTAATATCCTAGAAATAACTATTTTTTTAGAAACAGAATTTAATATGATAGCCCAGCTAATTGCTGCTAATAAAGATGGTATAAAATAATATCTATCCTGGCCAAAATTTTTCAACACGTTTAATCTAGGATCAATATAAATATATAAAAACATACAAAGCACCATAGCTATAAAACTGGTTAGAAACAGTACTATTAGGTGCCGGCTATTTTTAAACACTAGAAAAAAGCCGATTAGATAAATTCCTAGGCAAATTATAGTTGCATAGTGAACTAATAATGTATATGGCTCATGCAGATGTGGATCAAAAAAAAGTTTATTTATCAAGGGAAATGCATCCAAAGGGACCATGAACATTGGTATTTGATAAAAAGTTCTCTCTATTAAGTTTGGCTCATGTAATAAAAAGTTTATCAGTCCGCTTGATGCTGGTTGGTCAGAGTGGCTGATAATTTGTGAGGTCACAATTACAAAAAGTCCTGCAGATAAAAGCCTCAGTATAATTTCTTTTTTTGATCTTTTGTGATCAATCAGCTCGATAAAAGGAAAAATAAAAAAAAGCGGCAGTAGTAGTGAGGCAAAATGGCCCAGGAAGACAGCCAAGCTGTAAAGTCCCAAGGATAGGAAATAATTCAAAAGAGATTTTTTAGTAAATGATAAATAAAGAAAATAAAAAGAAAAAACTAGAGGAATAAATAACGGTACCCTCTCAGCAAAACGCTGATAGTTACCTATTCCAAGCAGTGTAAAAGAGGCTGAATAATTTAGTGCAAAAAACAAAGCCGTCGCCCAAGCTATTATTTTACTGTTTGTTATTTTTTCCAATACAAAATAAAGTGATAGGTAGACACCATCCATTAATACAATCATTAAGATTTGATAAGATTGAATATTATCCTTAAATATTGGCATAAACACATCAAATAGACCCCTCGCTAAATTGTTATATTTCCAAATACCATATAGACCATGCCAGTCGATAAATTGTTGGGCAGGATCAAAATACATATATCCCTCACCTTGAAACACCTGGTTTAAAACTTTATGCCAGGCTAAAAAAGTTAAAAATATAATTGATAAGATTGCTAGATACTTATTTTGATAATATAAAAAAATCCGCCGTAACATCGGAATTCATTTTAACTAGTTAAAATTTAGAAAACAAGTATTTTGCAAAGCAGTTAGATTATTGTATGATTGTCTGATGAAAAAACTTTTCAGACTAATTAGCCATCATAAGTTGTTTGTTTT
>OBEQ013058253.1_pt1 | contig 11991 bp, 13 predicted proteins | sample 1670901 | NCBI WGS metagenome assembly OBEQ01 (sample SAMEA104232315, study PRJEB22302) | groundwater metagenome | biome: forest; feature: aquifer; material: groundwater | place: USA | collected 2011-08-07 | depth 5.4 m | reverse complement strand
TCAAACGCGCCGTCGCCGTTCAGCATCCGCTGGAGGTGTTCGGAGTACGTGTCCACGGCGCTGCGATCTTTGACGGCGCGTTTAACGGCCGTTTGGAAAGCGCCTTCCAATTTTTCTGAAGCCGTGACTTGGTCTTTCTTGGTGGTGTCCAGGCGTCGGAACGCCAGATTGATTTCTTCGCGAAACCGCGCGAGTAAGGTGTGTTGTACGGCGGGAAGAATCCGTCCTTCCGCCAAGGACAGGCTGTCTAAGAGGCTGGGAACCTGGGGCAGATGAACATTCCACATGATTTGGTTGAATTGCTCGCGTACGGAGACAGGCTCGTTGGAATGCGCCCAATCCGGTTTAACGGACGGCTGGCGTTTCAGCACCACGGTGTTTCCGGATTTGAGATCCAGCCGTTGGAACATACGATCAAAGTTGCCCTGAAAGGATTGGGCTTCGATCGGATCAGAAGACGGTGTGACGGTCTCCCGGTATTGTTGAATGATTTTTTTGCGGAGGTCCCGGTATTCGGTCAGTGGAAGATCCACTTGGGCGTAGGCGTTGACGAACAGGTCCGTTTCGCCCGGTTCGATCACTTCCTCCGTCAGTTCATGGAAGATCCCACGCGAAATAGCTGATCTCATCAGGTCTTTGACTCGGTTGGAAAGGGTGGCGTTGACTTCTTGAATGAATTGCCTGCGCGGTTCTTGGGGGCCCGTCCAGTCTCGGCTGATGACCATCAGATCCTCAGAGGTTTTCGCGAGCAAGGTTTGTTGAAGAGCGGTCCGGGCGATTTGTTTGGCGACCTGGAGCGCTTCGTCCGTTGAGGAAAAATGCAGGCCGGCTCCCCGGGCGGTCAGACCGTCAGGGGTGACGGCGAAGGCGGGTCCATTCATCCACTCGGGCCAAGAGAGGCCGCTGGATTTGACGACGCGCGTCGAGCCTGTGGTGCGCTGAATGCCTCCCAACCGCAAGATGACCGAAGCTCGATGCACGGCGCCCAAACGACCGTGCAGAAAAGCGGCGTAATCAAAATCAACATTGGCCACGCGCAATCAGACACCGGCATTCACTGATCCGGCTTCGGCTTCGTGCTGATATCCCACGCGCAAAGCCATTGTCGAGGCGAGCCACATTTCCATGCCGGCGTGCATGAGGGAGGCACCATCCAAGCTGCTTCCTCCCTCCAGGCTTAGCAGGGACGAAAAGCTCGGCGACCAAAGGATGGTGATCCCGGCGCCCAACAGGGCGGTGATGGGCGGGAGAGCGGAGTCCGTGGACGATCCAAACTTCACGGGGCTGCCCACATTTCGGACGGAAAGGCCAAAGCGCAACCGCGTATCGGGGATCCGGTAGAGGGCGCCAAAATCGAGCGCCCATCCCATGGACGAGGTGTATTCGTTGGCGAGTTTCATCGAGAAGAGCTTCAGAGCGGCCCCGGCCACGACTGTCCTGAAGAGAGGCTCATCCGGGAACACTTGCGTGGCAAACGCGCCGCTCAGGAAGAACGATTGTTCCGCTTTGACGGTCGTGCCGTCATCCAGTTCGAGGGCCCCGCCGTCAAAGAGCCCTCCGGCCAATCCGGCCGCCATGTGGTATTGTTCGGAGCGAAAAGGCATCGCCACGCCGATCCAATTGAAGGTCGTGTCGCCAAAGAGTTTGGTGTAGGCGCTCGCCGCTTCAATGACGCCGAGTTTGGCCAAGCCGGCCGGGTTGCCAGCCATGGAGAACGTGTCCCGATCCACGGCGGCATGGAGGGCTCCCATGCCCAGCGCCCGGGCGCTGGGATCAATGAGAAGAAACCGGGCGGTGGAGGTCCCTGGGGCGGGAGGGGCGGCGTGGGCTAGGGAAACTAATAAAATCAGCAAGGCGGGGAGGAAACGGGGATTCATAAGAAACCCCATTGTAGACAGGCGATTTTCAAATGTAAATCGTTCGTGCTATAAGTGTCTTCCATGATATTCGACATTATCATTTTAGGCGGAGGGCCGGGCGGGTACGTCGCCGCGTTGCGCGCCGCGCAGTTGAAAGCCAGCGTCGCCGTCGTCGAAGCGGATGAGGTGGGTGGCACCTGTTTAATCCGCGGGTGCATCCCCAGCAAGTTGATGATCGCCTCAGCCAACCGAGTCGCCGAAATTCGACGAGAACAGACTTCTTTTCAGGCCGATCTTGCCAAGTTGGTTCAACGCAAGTCGCAAGTGGTGAGAGGGCTGTCCGGCGGCATCAAGACGCTGTTCAAGAGGCGCGGCGTGACGTTGATCTACGGCCGGGGGCGTTTGACGTCTCCCACCACGGTGGAAGTGGTGAAAAAAGAGGGCGGGACCGAGACGCTCGAAGCGAAGGCTGTTATTGTCGCGACGGGATCTTCTCCCATCATGCTCCCGAATTTTCCTGTGGATCATCAGACGGTTTTGACGAGCGATGACGTGCTGGAGTTGACCCAACTACCCACCACGCTCGCCATCATCGGAGGAGGTGTGATCGGCCTGGAGTTCGCATCGGCCTTCGCTCATTTGGGTAGCAAGGTAACGGTATACGAATTGTTACCCGAGGTGCTTCCTAGCGAAGATCCGGAGATCGCCGCCGAGGTTCGCAAGCAGTTGGAAAAGAAAGGAGTGGTATTTAAGCTGGGCCAGAGTGTGGCTGGTCCCGCCGCATGCGGCGCGGACAAGGTGGTGGTGGCGGTCGGCCGTCGCGCGGTCCTCGACGGGCTGGGATTAGATACGGCGGGCGTCACGGTGAATAAAAAAGGGATCACCGTGAATGACCATATGCAGACGAACGTGCCCTCGGTCTATGCCATCGGCGATGTCACGGGCCAGTGGCAGTTGGCCCACGTGGCTTCCCGTCAGGGGATGGTCGCGGTCCATGCGATTCTCGGCCACGAGGATCGGATGGACGATCATGCCGTGCCCAACGCCATCTTCACCCATCCCGAAGTCGCGAGCGTCGGCTTGAACGAGGCGGCGGCCAAGGTCAAGGGATTGGCGGTTCGGGCGTTCAAATTCCCTTTCATCGCCCTTGGCAAAGCTCATGCCATCGGTGAACCCGGCGGATTCGTCAAGCTGGTGGTGGAAGAATCCTCCGGAAATATCGTGGGGGTCCAGATGGTGGGCGCTCATGTGACCGAATTATTGGGAGAGGCCGGATTGATCGTACAATTGGGGCTCACGGCTCAACAGGTGGCTTCCACGATTCACGCCCATCCCACCATGGCTGAAGCGCTTCATGAGGTGGCCCATCTGGCATTGGGCGAACCCATCCATGTCTAAAACAGTGAAAAGTTAAGAGTGAAAAGTTAAAAATGACGAAAGCGAACAAAGTACAGAAACGTAATAGAAAAGGTTTGAAGGGTTCCAACTCTTCACTCTTAACTCTTAATTCTTCACTCTCGTTGAACGTGGCGGTTGTGGGCGTCGGCTACGTGGGCCTCGTCACCGCGGCGTGCTTGGCCAGCGTGGGCCATCGCGTCATAGCCATTGATAGCGATCCGCGGAAAATTGACATGCTGGAAAAAGGTCAAATCCCTATTTTTGAGGCAGGTTTGGAGTCCATGGTGAAAGAGACGGTAAAAAGTCGACGATTGCGATTTGCCCGTCGCCTGGCAGACGTCCTTGAAGAGGTCACGATTGTTTTCATTTGCGTGGGGACGCCTCCGCGCGCGAGCGGCGACGCAGATTTATCGGCCATTGAACAAGTGACGCGGGAAATTGCCGAGCACATGCGATCTTACAAACTCATCGTGGGGAAAAGCACGGTTCCCGTCAAAACAGGCGAATGGATTAAGCGGACGATGGATATGTATGGGAAACCACACCTGGAGTATGACGTGGCTTCTAATCCCGAGTTCACGCGCGAAGGCGCGGCGGTGGAAGATTTTATGAAGCCCGATCGCATTGTCATTGGCGTGGAAACGAAGCGGGCGGAAGAGTTGTTGCGTCGCTTGTACCGACCGTTCGATGCCAAGATCTTGATGACCAATATTCCAACGGCGGAATTGATCAAGCACGCCTCGAATTCTTTTTTGGCGATGAAGATTTCCTATATCAATTTTCTCTCCCAAATTTGCGAAAAAACAGGTGCCGACATTACCCAAATCTCCGAAGGCATGGGGACGGATCCTCGAATTGGTGCCGCGTTTTTGAAGCCGGGGCCCGGCTATGGAGGGTTTTGTTTTCCGAAAGACGCCCAGGCGTTCATCGCCATCGCGGACAAACTGGGGATGCCCTTTCATTTGATGAAAGAGGTGGAGGCTATCAACGCGTCCCAAAAGGAATTTACTTTCCGAAAAATTGAAAAGGCCCTTTGGGTGCTCAAGGGTAAGACCCTGGCCGTGCTGGGATTGGCGTTCAAGGCCAATACGGACGATACGCGGCTCTCTCCCGCGGTCGAAATCGTCCGTCGGCTCTTGGAGGAAGGGGCGGTGGTGAGAGCTTATGATCCGAAAGCCATGGAGCGCGCCAAGGCGGAATTATTGGAGCTTCAATGCGTGGAGTCGCCTTATGACGCGATGCGTGGGGCCGATGCGCTTGTGATCCTGACGGAATGGAAAGAGTTCGAGAAATTGGATTGGTCCAAAGTCAAAAAACTTTTGAAAACGCCGACGGTGGTGGACGCCAGAAATCTTTACGATCCCGCAGAAATGAAACGGTTGGGATTTCATTACACCAGCATCGGCCGGTCATGAAAGAGGCCAGGAAAGCCAATGAGGCTAAGAAGGCAAAAAAGGGGAGAACTCGAAATTGAGGATATTAGTAGCAGGCGCGGCGGGATTCATTGGTTCCCATTTGTGTGAAGCCTTGATCCGGAAGGATCATGAGGTCGTCGGCATGGACAATTTGATTACGGGATCTGAAAAAAACCTCGCGTCCGTAAAATCCTCAGACTTATTTCATTTTCTGCCACAGGACATTACACGGCCGTTCCGGTGGGCGGGATCGCTGGATCAAATTTACAATATGGCGTCTCCGGCCAGTCCGCCGGATTATTTGGCTCATCCGCTGGAAACGTTGGAGGTGGGATCCACCGGGGTGAAAAATTTATTGGAATTGGCGAGGGAAACCGGCGCCCGGTTTCTGATGTCTTCGACTTCTGAGGTATACGGAGATCCCCAAGTCCATCCCCAGCCGGAATCGTATTGGGGGTATGTCAATTCGATCGGGCCGCGTAGCGTCTATGACGAGTCCAAGCGGTTCGCGGAAGCGTTGACCATGGCTTATAACCGTCATCACGGAGTGAACACGGCCATTGTGAGAATATTCAACACGTATGGGGAGCGCATGCGGCCTAACGACGGCCGGGCCATCCCCAACTTCATTTCCGAGGCGTTGGAGGGCAAGCCTCTGACCGTTTACGGGAACGGGTCTCAAACACGAAGTTTTTGTTATGTGTCGGATTTGGTGGACGGACTCCTCAAACTCATGTCCTCCAGCGAGCATGATCCGGTGAATTTGGGCAATCCCACCGAAATGACGATCTTGGAACTCGCCAATTATATTGCTGGTTTAACGGGAGGAAAGAGCCAAGTGGTGTACAAACCCCTCCCTCAAGATGATCCAAAGGTCCGTCGGCCGGATATTACCCGTGCAAAAAAAGTGTTGGGTTGGGAGCCCAAAGTGTCGTTTGAAGAGGGTTTGGGTCGGACGTTGGCGTGGTTTCAAGAACAACAGCGAGGTAGTGAGACAAAGGCGAGGTAGGAAAACAAAAACGAAGTAGCGACGCAAAAACGAGATAGTGGATCGAAATCGGGGTATTGATACCAATGCGAGGTTGATTTTATCAGCTACCCTGAGATAGCATTGCTTTCATGGATAGGGCCAATGAAAATCCCATGCTAAAAACCTTGTGGGGAACGTGGGGGAAGGGAAAGGTCTTCTTTCTTCTGGCATGGATTAATCTCCCCTTATGGTTTTATCTTGCCAAGACCGACGGAGAAAAAATGTGGGCGTTGGATTTCTAGGCGATGTGGCTTCTCACGTTTGTAGGCATGGTCTTAAGCTTCAAAACACTGTTCTCACCTTCTTCGGTTTTCCCTCTGACTCAGCGCATCATGGCAATTCTGGTGGGGCTTTTGCCGGCAGCCGTCACGATTTTATCTTTCATCTTCCCTGACTGGCCTATTTAACCCTTTTTCTCCGCTAACTGGCCCTACTATAAATAATCTTGTCAGCCTCGTGACGGTGTCAGATTTTGCCAAAGAAGAAAACAAAAGCGGGGTAACGAAACAATAGAGTTATCTCGCTTCCAAGAACGCGAGGGGGATTTTGAATCACTGTAGCGCTATACTGGGTCCACGGAGGTGAACAGACATGAAAACGTTTCCCGGACGGATTACCGTGGAGGCCGACACGTGCGGAGGACGGCCGTATTTCAAGGGGACCCGTATTCCTGTTTACATCGTGTTGGAAATGGTGGGGAATCAGGAAGATCAAAAAAAGATCTTTGAGAACTTTCCGGACCTGACGCCCCAGGATCTGAAGGATTCGGTGGCATACGCCCGGAATATTGCGGAGTTGCCTGCCGCGGCTTTACCCGCTTCCGCCGCGTGAGGGTTTTTCTCGACAATAATCTTCCCAAACGATTGTCCGATTTGCTCGCCACGACGAACCAACCGGTCATCCACGTGCATGAGATGGGGTGGCAGGACCTTGCCGATCATCTCCTTATCAAGAAGATCGGGGAGGAATCTATCGTGTGGATTTCACGGGATAATGATTTTTGGCGGGCCGCCCCTTCGACCTGGGCCGTGATTTGGATCGCCCTCCACAATCCTTCGTTAGCGCGGTTGTTGGGAGAAGTGGCTGAAGCATTGAAAACCATCCTTCCCCAAGTGGGGCCGGGTAGTCGGGTCCTCTTTTCTGAAGACGAAATTCTCCATCTACAGCTTGAGGGATAATCGCTGATCCCCCATATCAGGCTGACCCAGGTTTTTTAAGGGGGGCCAATTCCCCTTCTTGGTGCTCCAAAGCATGGATCATTGTGACAAAAGAAGCATTCACCGGGGTAGGAATCGAAAGAGCGGCGCCTTCGCGAGCCATGTAGCCGTTGAGGGCGTCCACTTCCGTGGGACGTCCTGTCTGGAGATCCTGAAACATGGAATTCAAATTATCTTTGGTCATCTCGCATACTTTTCTCGTAAAAGCAAAAGGATCCCATGCGGGAACAAGGCCCTTGGCGGTCATCACCTGGAGTCCCTCTTTTACAGCGAGTTCCACCTGGCCCCAATGAGCGGGATGAAGCAAGACGCCGTTGGGCACGCGCAGAATCGCCCCTAGGGCGTTGACGCCCGCGTTGACCAACAGTTTGGACCAGGCGTATTGACCGATGTCAGGAACCATGATGGTTTCAAATCCGGCTTTGACTGCCGCCTCCTTAAAAGCGGTAAGAGAAGGTCGGGAGGCCGGATTCAAGGGGCCAAGGTAGGTTTTGCCATGGCCGGTATGTTTCACGGTGGTATCATCCACGCTCGTGGCGCCTTCTGTAGTGACCGCCAGTGCGAGAATGGCCGGAGAAACAAGCGAAGCGAGTGTGGCCAGATCGGGCATTCCATTTTGCAGGAGCATGACCGTCGTGTCTTTGGTGAACCACGGGCGCAATCGCTCCAAGGCCGTGAGGGTTTGGTGAGCTTTGACGCAGACCAGAACATGGGTGGGGACGGGGATATGTTCAATTCGGTGATCGGCGTAGAGATTCGCGTGCTGTGCCCCTTCCGGGCCGGTGATGGTGAGTCCCTGTGTATGGATTTGGCGGGCGCGATCCTCGCGATAATCCAATAAAAAGGTGGGGGTGCCTGAAGCCGCGAATCGGCCTCCAAAGAGTTTGCCCATGGCGCCCAAGCCAACCACGGCGAGGTTCATCACACCAGAATACGCAACCCATGAGGGGTTCTGCTAGACTAGTTCTTGATATGGCTAAAATCTTAGCGGTAGACGATGACAATTTATTGCGGCGGATCATCGTGGATCGCCTGAAAGCCCAGGGACATGAAGTCACGGCGGCGACCCATGGTCAGGAAGGTCTCACGCTGGCGGAGCAATTGAAACCCGATCTCATTGTCACGGATGTTGTGATGCCCCACATGGATGGGGTGGAGCTAGTGAGACGGGTGCGGGGTCATCCCGAGTTGGCGTCCACCCTTATCCTCATGTTGACCAGTCGGAGTACAAGCGAAGATAAAATTCTCGGGTTGGAAAGTGGAGCCGACGATTATTTGACCAAGCCGTTCGACCCTCAAGAGCTCATCGCGCGCGTCAAGGCCTTGTTGCGGCGTAAGTCGCCGTGATCCCCTCTGCTGAGGCTCCGAGGATCATTCCGGCAGCATCGGCAGCTTCGCCTCAAGACCTAGCTCGCTTCCGCTGGCCGTCATGACCGCGGTACTTTCCTGGGCCAGCACCCTGCTGGCGGTGTCGATACTCTTCATCATCGGCGCTCTGTTCGTTCTTCAAGCGGCTCGGGTTCTCGAGGATCTCTGGCTGGCTTGGCGTACCCCCGCTTGGGAAGAACAAGTGATGAATTTGTTATTTGCGGCGGAGCCTTCACCCGAATTCGTCCGTCGGATGAGCCGCCCTTGGACGCGAATCGTGGTGCAGAATATCTTGTATAAAGTGGCGCCGAATTTGGACGGCGCGTCCAAGGAGAAGTGCGCCTGGCTATTTGAAGCCATGGGAAGTGTAGACCGTGAAATTTGGCGGCTTCGGGCGAGAAGCGCTTTCGTCCGCGGGCGGGCGGCGTATCGCCTGGGACAAATGGGAAGCCGTCGGTCTATTCAACCCCTAATTGGCACGCTGGAGGATTCCTGGGTGGATGTACGCTATGCGGCGGTGTTGGCGCTTGGACGATTGGAGGCGGGAGAGGCCGTCATGCTGATATTGACTCATGCGGGGGGATTTGAGGCGTACCATCGTCCCGCCATCGTGGAAGTCGTGAAGCGACTAGGACTGGTGGATCAGAAGGAAGCGCGAGCGTACGTGGTGGAGACCATGCTGGTTCAGTCGAGCACGTTTCGTCTGGGCGTAGCATTGGCCGGCGCGCTCCAATTATTTGAGGCCATTCCAAAGTTTTGGAGCCGGTTTGAGTCCGTCTCGGCGGAAACAAAAATGGACATCGCGAAGGCGGTCGGGACCATGGGTCACCCCTCGGCGGCGAAGGCGCTCGCGATGTTTCTCAATGATCCGGAACCCGAAGTCCGCCGCGCGATTCTCCGCGCGTTAGGGCAGTTGGGGGAGGTCTCGGTCATTCCCTGGGTCATTCCCAAGATCAAGGATCCCGTTTGGGACGTGAGCGAGGCGGCGGTCCAGGCGCTGGCGGCGTTGGACCAATCCGGGGAAACCTTGGCTGGATTGTTGGAGTCGGACGAGGAAGACATGGTGAAATTTAAAGCCGCCATGCAATTGGAAGCCATGGGGGTGGTAGATCGTTGGACGGAAGAAGTCACAACGGCTTCTGGGGAAGCTTTGCACCGGGTCAGGCAACGCTTGCGTTTGGCGGTCAAGTACGATGCTGATCAGCCGATCATGAAAAAATTATGGCACGGACCCCACGTAAATTGAGAAGAGGGAAGCCCCAAAGGGACCCATGATTCACAACATCATAAGACCTAGTGGGAAGCCCCATGCTTGAAGTGATGAATGATTTGGTCCTGGTGTATTTTTTCCTGCTCAATGCCATTTACGCGGTTTTCTTTTTCGTCTCGGTCTGGATCACGTACCGACGGGTCAGATGGTCAAGCATTCTTCCGTACGAACAATATTTGGGGACTCATGAGTTGGCGCCGATCTCCATTCTCCAGCCCGCGTATAACGAGGAGGCGACGATCGTAGAATCGGTGCGCTCGACACTCCTTCAACAGTATCCCCATTTCGAGGTGATCGTCATCAATGATGGGTCGAAGGATGCCACGCTCAACAAGCTGAAGGAAGCGTTCGCGTTGGAGTTGGTGGACCGGGTCTTGCCTGAGTGGATTATCAACCAGCCCGTCCTTGGTCTGTATCGGTCTCCTTGGCAGCCGCGCCTCTTGGTGGTGGATAAAGTCAACGGCGGCAAGGCGGATGCCATGAACGCCGGAATTGAAGTGGCCCAATTTCCGTATCTCTGCACCATTGACGCGGATGTCATCATGGAATCCGAAGCCCTCATGAGAGTGATGGAGGTGATTCGGCGCGATCCGGATCGCATCGTCGCGTGCGGGGGCATTATCCGCATTGCCAACGATTGTCGGTTTGAAGGTGGGAGGATGGTCGAGGTGCGGGCGCCGACGAAGCCCCTGGTGGTCATTCAGGTGTTGGAATATCTGCGTAGCTTTATCGCGGGACGCACGGCGTTGTCCGCCATGAATGCCCTCCCGGTGATTTCCGGGGCGTTCGCCGTATTTCGTCGGGACGTGGTGCTGGCGGTGGGGGGATTTAATTCTCACACGGTAGGGGAGGACATGGAACTCGTTCTGCGGATCCACCGTTATTGCCGGGAACATGGTCGCCCCTATCGAGTGGTGCACATCAGCGATCCCATGTGTTGGACGGAAGCGCCGGATTCTACGGCCATCCTAAGACGTCAGCGGGGCCGTTGGTATCGGGGTCTCATAGATTCCCTCAGGATCCATCGGGTGATGATTGGCAATCCCCGCTACGGATGGCTGGGCATGTTCGGTTTACCCTTTATGGTGTTTTCGGAATTTCTCTCGCCCATGGTGGAAGTGTTTGGCTATGTGGTGATGGGATTGCGGTGGGGCCTTGGGCGGATGGATCCTCAGAGTTTCTGGCTCTTTATGGGTGTGGTGTATATGTTCGGGATTTTGCTCACGATTGCGACTATTTTATTCGAATCGTGGGCCTTCCGGCGATATCGGCGGGTGGGCGATATCGTGAAGCTCCTGGCCTGGACGTTTTTGGAACATGTCGGGTATCGCCAATGGCATACCTATTGGCAGCTCACCGGTTTGGTGGATTACTTTAAGATTCGCCATGCCTGGGGGGATATGCCTCGGAAAGGCTTCACTCAACAGAAGACGTCGTCATGAGGGAATTTTACTTGGCATACCACCTCAAAGCAAAAGTGCAACCATTGGTTGCACAAATCGGATGGAGTACGATAGGTATAGATAGGGGAGAAACAGGTTTTCTCAAGACAGGGGAGGTGAGGAAAAGATGGGCTGGCACGACCGGATTTCTGTGGATTCTCAGGTGTGTCATGGTCAGGCCTGCATCAAGGGAACCAGGGTCATGGTATCGGTCATTATGGATAACCTCGCCGCAGGGGTAGGCCAAGAGGAGATTGTGAAGAGCTATCCATCGCTGACCAAAGAAGATGTTCAGGCCGCCATCGCCTACGCGGCTGAACTGACCCGGGAGCGAGTGGTCATGGTGGGTGGCGCGGGCGGGTGAAATTCAAAGTTGATGAAAACCTTCCCATCGAGGTGGCGGAACAGTTCCTGGCAGCGCATCACGATGTCACCACAGTTCACACGGAGGAACTCGTGGGGGAAGACGATCCTCGCTTGGTGGATGTTTGTCGGCAGGAAGGCCGGGTTTTCGTGACCTTGGATTTGGACTTTGCTGATATCAGAACCTACCCTCCCCGCGAGTTGCCTGGGATGATCGTCTTGAGACTCCGCCGTCAAGATAAGCAGTATGTCCTGCGGGTGATCGAACACATCATGCCGTTGATCGTTCGAGAACCACTTGAACATCGCCTCTGGATTGTGGAGGAGGGGCGTATTCGCGTTCATGGCGCAACAGAAGACTGAGGCCATTCGGGTGGAGGTCTCCCCGGCTTTCGGGTCGGGGAGTAGATTGATCCTTTGTTTAAGGTTGGGAAACGAAAGGATTGTCTTTCAGGTAATACCGCCACAATTTGTGGCGGTAGGTGCCGGCGTAGTCCACCCCGATCCTCGGCGCCGCCACCACCTGCAAAAAGGGGTCTGACCCCTTTTCCACCCATAAGGAAAGCCTGGTGCCCAAAGGCTTTCCGTTGAGTTTTTTGGAAATGTCCAACGCTTGGCATAATCGGCTT